>JAAHTH010000716.1_pt1 | contig 31086 bp, 27 predicted proteins | sample 6116091 | NCBI WGS metagenome assembly JAAHTH01 (sample SAMN13939990, study PRJNA603662) | sponge metagenome | isolation source: marine sponge | host: Mycale hentscheli | place: New Zealand | collected 2006
GATACAGAGCTTCAGAAACTGAAGATAGACGTTACAAAACTTGGATCACTGGTTCAGCTGGTGGAGCAAGAACGTCTGATGTAGACAAGATGCAAGTTAACTTCTTATCTGAAAGAGCTTGTTGTACTTTAGGTGCAAACAACTTCTTCTTATTCCAAGATTAATAAGTATCATTAATTTAGGGGAGGATTAACCTCCTCCCCTTTTTTTTAACTTTAATTAAATTATATAAAATGAAAAAACAAAACAAAGCTGTTGCTAAACAGTACCGATTAAAAAGAGAGGTAGCTCCTTTATGTTTTATGCTATCTTCTCACCACAACAAAAGAACCCCATTGCTTTACTTTGATGAAGACAAAGGTGTAAACCGATCTTTACGTTATGCAAGAAATCAAAAAAGTCCTTTTGAAGATGAACAAGATGGAAATGCAATTATGGAACCTATTGTTTTTGAAGATGGATTCTTATCAGTAGATAGGGGCAACCAGGTGCTTCAAGAATTTTTATATTACCATCCACAAAATGGTCATGTGTTTGAGGAGATTAATAAAGCACAAGATGCTGCTGAAGAATTAGAAATAGAAGAAATAATTTTAGATGCTCAAATATTAGCAAAAGAATTAGACCTTTCTACTCTTGAGAGTTTATCCAGAGTTTTATTTGGAGCACAAGCAGATAAAAGAAGTACAGCAGAACTACGAAGAGACATGTTAGTGTTTTCTCGTAATAACCCCGCTGATTTTATTGATATGTTAAATGACCCTTCACTTCAAGTGTATGATGATGTTGCTCAATTTTTTGGATCTCACTTGTTAATAGTTAAAAACAAAAATAGAGATGTGTACTTTAACTTAGCTACTAATAAAACTAAAATGTTAACTGTTCCTTTTGGAGAAGACCATAGAGATATTGTGGCTTCTTATATGCAAACTGATGAAGGAATAGAAACATATAAGCTTTTAAATAAAATGCTAAAAGGAGGCACTAAGAAACCTTCTAAAAAGAAAGTCCAAAAGATTGAAGAGTAATAAAGAGAGCACCTTAAATAGGTGCTTTTTTTTTATCTATCTTTGCACTTTATTAACCCATTAAAATTATTAATTATGGACAAATTTTTAGACACTCCTGTAACGGGAGAAACGGACATGCTTGTAAGCTGTTCAGATGTGATTGCTGTAACTATTGGAGATCCAGCAGGAGCAAACGCAACAACCAAAACTACTATTACTTACAATAGTGCTAACACAGTAACGATGACTCATGCTACAGTATCTACTGCTTTAGAAATGAGAGATTCACTACAAAACGCTATGGAAGAAGCTTTAAAAACTTCTTGGACGGATGTTGCATTTGCATACGTACCAGCTAAAGCTGTTAGTGCAATAGCAGTAGCCTAAGTAAGATGTATAGATATATTAATTTACCCGTACAAATGTACGCAAGTTCTACAGCAACAAATGCAGCTGCTGTAGATTCTGGTACAACGGATGCGGCTACTGAAGGAAAACTAACGGATAGTAGCGAGACATTTATAACCGCAGGAGTAGTTGCTGGAGATTATGCTGTTATTACTACAGGTATTTCTGGGTATCCAGTAAGAACTTTTTCAAAAATAACAGCAGTAGATAGTGAAACTGTATTAAGTATTAGTGGTGCTGGAAATCCTGCTACAGGTACAGGAGGATTATCTGCTTCAGGAACAGTTTATTCTATTATAGCGGCAGCTGATATTTCTAAATGCGTATTAGCAGGGGCTAAGTTTACAGAAGATGTGCAGGCAGGAGACGTAGTGTGTAATACAACTACTAATCTTAACTACACTGTAGCTTCGGTAACTGACGATACTACTATTATTTTATCAGGAGAGAATTTTGGAATCCTTAATGGAGATGGATTTTTTATCTTGAGTGATAGAGGTTCTCAAGGAGCGACAAAAGTAAGATTAGATAACGCTACTGAAATTAGAGGTAACGCTTCTAATGGAGAGGTTACTGTTCATTACAAAAAAGTAGGATCTACTAATGATAAGTTAGCTATTGCTATGGGAGACACTGTAACTGATGATGCTTACTTTATTAAGTTTAAAGAAGTAGCGTTAGAAGTTATGAAGTCTAAATGGACTACTAATTCTGAAACGATGCCTTTAACAGTATCAAGCGGTACTCAAGGTATTCAGTGGGCAGGTACTTTTACTTGGTCATAGAGTATTAATTTACATTTTAAAAGAGAGGTTTACAAAAAAAGTAGACCTCTTTTTTTTTCTTATCTTTGTAAAAATCTTTATAAAGAATGGCGGCATCGATAAACGAAGTTAGAAATACAGTATTAGCAATAGCTAATAAAAATAATTACGGATATATTACTCCTCAAGATTTTAATCTTTACGCTCAACAAGCACAGTTAGATATGTTTGAGGATTATTTTTATTCTTATAATAATTGGATAAATAGAGAAAACAACCGATCTGCAGGAACAGGTTATGCAGATGTAATGAAGGGGTTAGAAGAAGTAATTGATACTTTTTCAGTAACTGTTACATTAGGAAATATTTTTGCTTCTAATGTATGGCAACTACCAAGGGATTATTATTTAATTAATAAAGTATTTTATTATTCAGACCCTTTATTTACAGGGACAAATACAGCTGCTGGAGTCAACGTTTTAATTGACGGAGCGGCTACTGGTTGGACTACTATTCCAACTTCATCACCAACTCCTCCTATTGGAAGTCTGGTGGTTAACACCGCTACTTTTGAGGAGGCTTACATTACAGGTGTGGTTTCAACTACGGAAGTAACTTTAAGTAGAAGTATATTTCCGGTGGTATTAGGTCAAGAATATGTAATATATAATAATACTAAAATACGAGAAGTAGAAAGAGTAACACAAAGTAAAATTTGGTATTTAACCAATTCTCAATTAACCGCCCCTACTAAAACTTATCCTGCTTACACTATGGAAGGAGATAGGATTACAGTATACCCTACTACTATTACAAATAGAGCTTCTATTAGAGCTCAATATATTCGTTATCCTTTACCTCCAAGATGGACTTTTCAAAACTTACAATTAGGAGAACCTCAGTTTGACCCTACTCAACAAGATTTTCAAGAGTTTGAATTACCTGACTCTGATGAGCCTACATTGATTGCTAAAATCTGTCAGTATGTAGGTATAGAGATAAGAGAGGCTGAGGTATATAACTGGGGGAAAACAGAAGAAGATAGAGAAATACAAGAAAGTAGTTAATTATGACATATATAACAGATTATCAATATTACGAAAACAATCAGAATGTACCTACAGACGCTAACTGGGGTTCTTACCAATATGTTTCTTTGGAAGATATTGTTAATAATTTTATGCTAATGTATCAAGGTAACAATGAACTGATTAACAATATAAATAGATACCAAGTTTTGTTTCACGCAAAAAGAGGAATTCAAGAATTGAATTACGATGCGATGAAAGAAATAAAAATATTAGAATTACAAATTTGTGATCAATTAAGATTTGTTTTACCACAAGATTATGTTAATTGGGTAAGAATATCTTTAGAGCAAGATGGTATGCTTTATCCTATGACAGAAAATATTCAAACTAATTGGAGTGGAGCTTACTTGCAAGATCATGATTGTAGAATATTGTTTGATATTGATGGTAATGTTTTAAAACCTCATAATTCTTTTTGGGATAAACAAAGATTAGATAGTCAGCAAAAAACAATGTACTTAGGAGATGGTCCTTATAATGGAGAGCTCGGTTACTTAGTAGACGGAATATGGTATTTTGATTATCAAATCGGAGCTCGATATGGATTAAATACAGAGACTGCAAATATAAATCCTACCTTTAGTATAAACAAAAAAGGAGGGGTAATAAACTTTAATTCAGGAATGGCTGGAAAGTTAGTGGTATTAGAGTATGTTTCAGATGGAATGGAAAATGGTGACGACTCCAGTGTAAGTGTAAATAAATTATTTGAAGACTTTATATATGCTTATATAAAGTATGCTATTTTGAATGGCCGATTTGGAGTACAGGAATATATAATTAATAGAGCAAGAAAAGACAAATCATCTTTATTAAGAAATGCTAAATTAAGATTAAGTAACATACACCCTGGCAGACTCTTACAAAATTTAAGAGGTCAGGATAAATGGATAAAATAATATGGCAAATGTTAGCACTAATTTTATAGCTGGTAGAATGAATAAGTCTGTAGATGAAAGACTTATTCCTCCAGGAGAATATATAGACGCTTTAAATGTTCGTTTAGGATCTACTGAAAACACCGAAATTGGAGCGGTAGAAAACTCTTTAGGCAATACTGTTTTAACTGACTTAGAGTTTCAAGGAGTACCTTTAGTTGGAGAAATAAGAACTATTGGTGTTTATGAAGATGGTATTAATGAAACTCTTTATTGGTTTATTCATAATGAAAACAATCCTAACTCTGTAACTACGGGTGTAGTAGATATGATTGTTTCTTATAATACTAATATAGGATCTTTAGTTTATCATGTAATTAGCACTTCAGTTTTAAATTTTGATTTTAAGTATTTAATAACAGGAGTAAGTAAGATTGAAAATTTATTATTTTTTACTGATGATTTAAATCCTCCTCGAGTTATAAATATAAAAAGAAATTATGATGATCCTGGTCCTGCAACGGTAGATGATGTTTTTGAGGAAGAGGATGTAAGTGTTATTGTAAAGCCACCGGGCTTTGAGGATTTTGATACAACTGCAGGGCAGGTAGCTCCTTTAGGAGCTCCTTTTATAAAACTTATTGCTATCCCTGGATTTAGTAATGCCGGTGGTGGTATTGAAAGCCCTAACTTTATGGATGTTAGGTTCTTATCTTTTGCTTATAGATATAGGTATGAAGACGGAGAGTATAGTGCTACATCTTTATTTACCAATCCCGCCTTTCAGCCAAGCCCTAATTTTCAATTAAGCCTTCAAAACTTTTGGAACGATGCAATGAAAAATCGTTATAATGGATGTAGGGTAACAGTTTCTACAGGATCTAAAAGGGTAAAAGAAATAGATATTCTTTTTAAATTAACAGGGTCTAATGTTATTAATGTAATTAAAAGATATGATAAAGAAAGTCTGGGTATTAGTAATAATCAATTTTATGAAATTGAATTTCTTAACAGTGAAATTTACACTACATTAGGATCTGACGAATTACTTAGATTATACGATAATGTCCCTCGTACTGCTAAGGCTCAAACCATTAAAGGTAATCGTTTAATGTATGGAAATTATGTTGATCAATACGATATTGTAGACGCTCCAGGAGGAAGTAAAATACCTATTAACTATCATGTCAATGGTATAAGTGAAAGTATAGCGGGTAATCCATTACCAAATGGTATTGGCTCCCCAGTGGATTATACTATTGACACTATTACAGGAGGTACTCATACAGAAGCACTTGCAGCTATTACTTTTGATTTATCAGATGCAGCTCCGGCAGGTGGAGCGGCTCTGGAAGTTGGTACTACGTTTCAATTCACCTTTGCTATGCAACAGGTTACCCCTACTACGGTAATTAATAATGGTATTGTTCCAGCACCAACTGCAGGAATACAAACTTCTCCATTTACTATAGGATTTCTATTTAGTGTAGATCAGCCTTATGCTGATATTAATACTATGTTAAATTCAGATTCTTTTAAAAATAGAATTGGAGGTAGTGTGGCTCAGGGTTTTGCTCCTGCTACTGCTTTGGAGCAAGGATTAGTAAAACCTTTATATCCTTGTAACGAATCTAATACGGGAGCGACTTTAAGTGATAAGTTTTACTACAGTGCAACTTCACCTATTGCGGGATCACAATTATATTTAGTAAGTGGAGGAATAACAAATACTGCTTGTTCTGCTGCTGTTTTAGATACCAACCCTTTTCCTTTAATTTGTGCTTCTACAAGTATAGCTTCTGGGGTTACTTCTTGTGGAGCTGCTCCATTAGAGGCTTGTATACCTATAGTTCCTCCGGTACCTCCAGCTACGCAAAATACTGGAACAATGGTTGTGTCAGGTACAGATATGAGTGTTTTCGGAATACAAGTTGGAGATATAGTATACGATCAGCTAACTGGTTTATCAGCAGCAGTAATAGCACCACTACCAGGAGACCCGGTATTACCAACACCTACTTCTAATGTAAATTTAGAAGATATAGATGGTGGATTAAATGCCTTAGTGCTTGATGGAACTACATTTATAATTAATCCTGGAGGACCTGCAACTCCACAATTATGTTTTCAAGATGGATTTGATTATACTGTAGTAGGAAACTCATTTACTATTAAATCTCCTGCTACTCAATGGTTTGAAGGAGACGGTAATGCGGCAGGAGTTTATGCAAATGCATTTAGATATTATCAGTTTATTGAGTTTTCTTCTTTCGCTTCTTATAAACTAACTGCCGATTCTTCAAGTCTCCACTCTAATAGAGACTATCAAGTAGGAATTGTTTATATGGATGAGTATGGAAGGTCTTCCACAGTATTAACCAGTCAAGAGCCTACTGTATTTTTTGATGCAGGTAATTCAATTAATCAAAATAAAATTCAAGTTAATCTTTCAAACTTACCTCCTTATTGGGCTACTAAATATAAGTTTGTAGTTAAGCCAAGTCAGGGTACTTATGAAACTGTTTTTTCTAATTTATTTTATGCACAAGATGGAACAGCCTCTGTTGATAATGCGGGAAGCTCTTTACCAGTAGCATCAGAAAATGACCCAACTCAAGTATGGTTTAGGTTAGAGGGTCAAAACCAAAATGTTTTAAAAGTTGGAGATGAGCTGATAGTAAAATCCGACACTCAAGGTTTTGTACCTACATTACAAAAAGCGGTAGTTTTAGATATACAAGCTTATTCCAGTAAAGGTATTACAGATAAATCTTTAAAAGGTTTATATATGCTGTTAAGACCTTCAGGATGGACTACTGAATCAATAGATCAAGCCGAAATTTTTTATGCTCAAAAAACTGCAAAGAATAATAGTGGGGGTAGTATATCGAATTCTTGTATTACAGGATATAGTTTAAATTTTAGTAACGGTCTTCCTTACGATCTTCCTGCTGGATCTACAGTTAGAATAAAATGCCAGTCTACAAGAGGAGGGGGAGCTTGTTCCAGAAGTATATATTACGACAGATCATTTATAGTAAGTCAGGATTATGGTGATTTTCACCAATGGGCAATAGGAGATGATTTAGAAAGTCAAATGTTTTGTCAGGGGAACGGTAACGCTGTTTCACCAGGAGTAAGTGGTGTTGATGGAATGAACCTTAAATTTTTACCTAACCTATATAGTAGTTCTTCATCGATATGTACTGCTCAAGGTGAGTTTAATGCAAGCTTTGGGATATACACTAATGGAGCAGGAGGAATGTTTGCGGCATATCAAGGGGCACTTAGTGAATGTAATGATTGGGGTGGTTGGTTTCCAGGTAGAGCTAAATTAAAAATAGAAGTAACCAGAACAAGTGGTGTATTTTGTTTTGAAACAGTACCTCAGGATGTTGATCCTAATTTATATTATGATGCTTCAGAACTTTTAGAGATTGAAACAGACCTAACAACTGGTCAGAGATTTCATAAAGCTAAAAGAAACTTTGATCCGTCTACAAATGCATATTCTTTAGCAACCTTAGGACAAGACCAAGTGGTAGATGCTATTGGTAATACTTTAGTTCCTTTAGTTACAATGGTTGATGTTTATAACTGTTATACTTTTGGAAATGGGGTAGAAAGTTATAAAATATATGATAGCCCTGCAGGAAGAAGTTTTAATTTAGGAGAAAGAACTTTAGCTGTATCTAATCAAGACTTTCAAGAAGCAGATAGATTTGCTGGGATGACATATAGTGGAGTATATAGTAGTTCAGCCAACAGTAATAATCTTAATGAATTTAATTTAGGACTTGCAAACTTTAAAGATTTAGAAACTTCATTTGGCCCTATCCAAAAACTTCATGCTCGTGAAACAGATATACTTGTATTACAAGAAGATAAAATATCTTATGTAACAGTAAACAAAAATGTAGTTACTGATGCTACCGGAGGAGGGGCTATTTTATCTGTACCAGAAGTTTTAGGAACACAGGTAGCCAGAATAGAAGAATACGGTATAAGTTTTAACCCTGAAAGTTTTACGTCATGGGGATATGATATGTTTTTTACAGATACCAAAAGAGGGGCTGTTATTAATTTACGAGGAGCTTCGGCAGGAAGTGATCAATTATCCGTTGTATCTACTTTAGGAATGAACAGTTGGTTTAGAGATTGTTTTAACTCACAGTTAACTACTCAAAAATTAGGAGCTTACGATCCTTATATGAAAGAGTATGTATTAGGCACTAATTTACGAAAAGTTCCAATGCCGGTAAATGAAGTGCCTTGTGGAACTACGGTTAGCCAATTAAACGCTACTAATTCAATTACTTTTGATGTTGCCTTAGGTTTAGTGATTGGACAAGTAGATATACCTTTTAACATTACTTCAGGAGCTGTAACTATTACGGTAGAATGGGATGGAGCAGTTGTGGCAAATGTGACAGCTTTTAATAACGGAATGATTTCTTTTAATAAAACCACTAACACTCCTTCAACGTGTACGGTAACTTGTACCCCTTCAGGAGCACCTCCTGTTGCTCCGGCTAATTATGCAATTACAGTAAACTGTCCTCAAGAACTTGATTTAACAGTAGTTCAGGTAGTGGTAAATTCTAACAACTATAATGGACAATTTATTCATACTAATTATAATTGGTTTAATTCAACTAACATAAGTCCTTTCACAGGATTTAGTTCAGCTGAATTAAGCACTCCTGATGCTGCCGAGTATAGTTCAACTACAGGCACACAATCTTTAGGTGTAACACCATATAGTGGGGCCTCAATTAAATTTAGAACAGAAAAATATGGTATAGATAATTTTAATTTTGATCCTTCAATTCATAAATTTAGAATACATTATTCTACCACATTATATAACAATGTACCTACAGAAATTCAAAGTTTATTAGTAGCTTCTTCGGTAGTAAGTGGGGGTATAACTAATCCTTCACCTGGAGTTTATGAAGCTATTGAGCCTGCATTTACTATTCCTGGTCAGGGATATTTATATTTAATTTGGGACTTCAGAATAATTGGTTCTTCGCAATTATGTTATTGTTCAGATCCATCTTCAGCAGCAGAGGTTTGTTGCCTATGTGAAGTGCCTTGTAATCTTACTGCTTTAGGGCCTCTTACTGCTACGCAGCCGCAGGCATGTGTGAGTGCCATCGGAGATCCAGGAAGTTCTTTTGGTGGATTTACAGGGAACGGGGCATTACCAACTTTAGGAAGTGTAATTTACAATGATCTTACTTGTAACTTAAATCCACCGCCACCTTCCATAATTTCAGGTTATAAAGCTCCAGGCTTTTATAGAGTAGATAGTTCATTAGTTGCCCCATTCACCGGTAATAAGTGGATAGAGATTGGTGCTAATGGAGTAGTAATATCAGAGGGAACATGTTAGAAAACAAAATAACATAACGATATGGCTTGTAATAACTCAGGAGTTTTCTACTGGTCGGGAGCAAGCTTTATGACTGCTACTATGTTGTATACCGACTCTAACTTAAGTAATCCAGCACCTGATGGGTGGTACTCTATAGGTGGTAATTATAGACAAATTTCCGGTGGTGTGTTAGGATCAGTTACAACTTGCCCGGCATGTTTAGTTCCTTGCGAAACTTCCTTAAATGCTGCAGGACAAGGTAGTGGAAAATATGTTGCCACGTTTGATATTGGACCAACTTTAGGAGTGGTTATTATTAGATTTAACAGCTTTAATGTTCCTGATATGTGTACTTGGTCTTATGATTATGATAATTCAGGAACTCCTACAGTAGCATCTGAATATTCTTCTAATACTTGGGGATACCTAACGGGTATTGTAGGTCTGGGAATTGCCGGATCAGCTACTTGTACAGCGAGTGACGGAACTTCTATTACTTTTGATAATGCTTTAGGAAGTAGCGGTGTATCGGTTCAAGGAACTGTACATGATTATAATAATAGTGGGCCTCCTGATTTTAATGACACCGGTGTGGCTACTACTCTTGGCCCTTATACAGGAAGTCAAGTGTCTTTAGTTACCGGAAGTTCTGGGTATGTTAGTATGGTAGTTCCAAAACCAAATAATTTTCCAACTACAATGGACATTATAATAGATGCTCCTTGTAATGGAACTGTTTTTGTTGTGCGTGCTTCTTGTCCTACCGATTTAAATCGTTTTACTTGTAAGCCCTCTCCACAACCTTGTGGTGCTGCTCCGTTGCTTGATCCGTTTTTTACATCACACCCTTCACATAATACTGGATTTTCTACAACAGTAAATGTAGGTGATTGGGTTTTTGACGATCAATACGGGGTAACTCCAAAAGCTGCAGGGACTTATTTAGTAGATAATAATGGATCTCCAGATTGTATAGTTGTGAGTGCTAATGGGGTTGTAACTTCAATTACTACTTGTTCAGGATCATGTTAAAAAATAAAATAAAATACAGATATGGCTTGTAATAATTCAGGAGTTTTCTATTGGCCAGGGGCGAGTTTTCTTACCACTACCGCTTTGTATACAGATGTTAATTTAACTAACCCAGCACCTGATGGTTGGTATTCGATAGGTGGTACTTACAGGCAAATATCTGGAGGTGTTTTAGGAGCTCCTACTACCTGCCCGGCATGCGATGAGTTATATTGTCCGAGTGTATTAACAGGTAGTGGAAATGCGGGTAAATATACAATGAATATAAATGTAGGGTCAGATATGGGGGCTATAGTAATTAGGTTTAATCCTGAGAGTAGACCTGATAAATGTACTTGGACTTTTGACGGGGTGAGTGCTTCAGAATATAGTCACCCTATAAAAGGTTATATGCAAGGTTTTGTGGGAACTTGGGGTTATGGTGTGCCTTATGTCCCTCCTACAACAAATCCCATCCCTGATTGTACCGCTAATACAGGTAGTGGTTTAGGTTCTTATTATACTAATGATCCTGCTGTTCAACCACCTCCCTTGGGGCCGACACTCCCTACAGGTTCTTTAAATCCTGTGGTGCCTACTAATCTTTCTTTATGTGTTAATGCGTGGCCAGGAAATACTCAAACTGTAAATGGGTTTAATTATGAATGGGATTTTGCAAGCTCAAGTTTTATTCCTACTCAAACAGGCGGGGTTAATGATATAGTTACTCTGGGACCTTATACCACTCCGAACACAGGAATACAATCATCATCTCCTGCTAACACTGGTAGACGTTGGGTTTATATGGTAGTTCCTAAGCCTAACCCTACTCCCGGGACCCTACAAGTGGTAGTAGAGGGATTAGACCCTGCTACACAGTGGAACATAGAAGTTTATTGTCCTGTCAAACTTAATCCCTGGCCTATTGGTGTGGCGGGAGGCTCATGTGGGGCAACTACCGCAACAACTTTATATACTCAATATGTGGGGACTAATAATGTTACTCCTTTTATACCAGGTAGTGCTCCTTATTTATTTAACGGAGATTGGTGTTTTACTGATCCTGATGGAGTAACTCCATTTCCTGCAGGAACTTATCCTGTAAATGTTGGTGGAGCAATCCAGTGTGTTACTATAAGTTCAGATGGGGTAATTACTAACTTAACCACATGTGTAGGAACATGTTAATTTTAAAAATATAAAACTATGTCAAATCCATTAAATCCAAATACCTTATCTTACAGCGAAGATGTAAAAGGGTGGCCTTCTTTTTATTCTTTTCTTCCAGACTATATGTGTGGTATGAACGGTTTTTTCTACAGTTGGAGTGGAGGGAATTTATACCGACACAATACTAATCCTTTAAGAAACAATTATTACGGGGTTCAATACAGCTCTTCTATTCAGTCAGTGTTTAATGTAGAGCCTCAGACTATTAAGTTGTTTAAAACCATGTCATACGAAAGTAATGACGCTTGGAATTGCACAGGACTTTTTACTGATTTAAATACCGGGTCAATGCCTGGTACTGGTCCCGCACCTATTCAAACATGGTTTGTAGAAAAAGAAGGTGAGTGGTTTTCATTCTTAAGAGAAAATTCTACCACCACTAATTTTAGAGACAGATCATCTAATGGTATAGGAGCATCTAACAGTGTAATAGGTCCGCTTACCGGTATAGTAATTAATTTTAACTTAGAAGACTTAGGAAGTATAGTAACAGTTGGAGATCAAGTTTATTCTATTGTTTCTACAGTACCACCAGCAACACCTGGGGTTCCAACTTTTGTGGGAGCAGTAACTAATATTGTAAGGCAACAAACTACAGATGTTGTAACAGGTGTAGTTACACTACCTTCTATTACGGTAGATACAGTAGGGCCATATCCACCAGTGGGTACTCCTTTACCTTATCCGTTTCCAGGAGTTGTTCCTCCTGTAGGTGATTTTATATTGATAATAAAAGATCCTATAGCAGCCTCCAATGGTGCTCGTGGATACTTTATGAATTTTACGCTACAAAATGATAATACTGAAGCTGTAGAATTATTTTCTGTCGGTAGTAGTTCGATGAAAAGTAATCCATAGATTTTTATTATCTTTGTAGAAATGAAATTAAATATAATGCCACTAAAAAAAGGAGACTATGAAAACATTCTGTGTAAGTGGTGGAAAGATTGGAGATGGGAACCTCCTTCACCAGATTTTTTACCAGAAAATGGAATGGGTGGTTTTATGGTTTATGATGGAGACACACCAATTTGTGCAGGGTTTATGTATGTAACTAACTCAAAGGCAACATGGTGTGATTGGATTATCTCTAATTTAAAATATAAAGACAGACAAAAAAGAAAAGAAGCTTTGGAATTATTAGTAAAAACTATAAGTGATAAAGCAGAAAGTCTGGGTAAAAAATATGTATATGCTTTAATTAAAAACAAACCTTTAATTAATGTATACAAAAAAATAGGTTTTGTAGAGGGTAGTACCTATACACATGAAATGATTAAAACAATATAATATGGCAGCAGTAACAGCGACAGTAATTGGTATAGCAGCAACCGCAGCAACTACAACAATGAGTTTTTCTAATGCAGCAAAACAAAGAAGAGCTGCTGAGGAGGCAGACGCAGAAGCAAAAAAAGCAATGAAAGAAGCAAAAGCAAAAGCTGAAGTAGATTATTTTGCTTCATTAGATATTCCTTTAGATGCTTATGAAGCTCAGTTTGAAAATCAATTAGCCGGACAAAAGCAAGCGATAGAAGCCTTACAAGAAGGAGATGCTCGAAATTTATCTGCTGGTGTTGGTAGGGTAGGGGCTCAACAAGCTGAGTTAGGAGAGCAAACTCGTATAGCTATGGGTGAAGAAATATCTGATCTTAACATGATGAAAGCAGAAAGTAAAGACGCTATAAATCAACAGCTTGTAGAGATGGATGTGGCTTATGCGAGAGAACAAAACCAAAGAAAGGCAGATGCTGACGCTCTTCGTAATCAATCTATTCAACAAGGAATTGCTGGTGTAGGCTCTTTAGTAGGTCAAATTGGTGATGCCGCTCCTTTATTTAGTCAATCTGGAGCTACTCGAAGAGGTGCTAAATTAGCTAAACAATCTCAAGTAGGTAAAGGAGATATGAATGATGCACAATATCAGAATAAATTAAGTGAGCTTAACTTAACCAGAGAAGAGTATAGGAGGGCAAAAGGAATGAATGATGCTGAATTAACAGAATTCTATAAAAGCAAAGGCTGGAATTTTAATAAACAATAAATAAATATGGCCAATAGATTCGCAAAAAAAACTATAGACTTTGATGTTTACGAAAGGCAAGATAAAGAGTCTCAAATAAATTGGGGTAAGGTTGGTGCTGATATTACTAAAGCTTTTAGTGATGTTGCCACTGATAGGCAGGCAAAGAAAGACGCAATACAGAAATCTTTTACTGATCAGCAAGCAGCAGCAGCTGATATGGGAGAATATAATGATGTTACCATTCAGCAATATGCAATAAATGGAGGTCAAAAAATTGCTAACTACAATCAAGATATGTACAACTTAGTACAAAAAGGAATAGTAAAACCTTCAGAATACACCAAGTTTACAAACAACGTGACTGCGAATTTAAAATTAGTAAAAGCTAATGCTAAGGCTTATGATGAGGCTTTTAAATTATATACTGATCGTACTCAAACTAATCAAAATGCTGCATTAGAAAGATACCAAGCTGGTATGTTAGAAGGGTTTGCTTCTTTAAATAATTTAGAATTAGACTGGGACCCTATGACAGGAGAGGCAGTAAACATTCGTGTGGACGATGAGGGTAATCCTATACCAGGAGAAAGTATGACAGTACAGAATATGAGTGTTATGTTAAAACAACAATATAACGCATATGATCTTGATGGAAGTATAAAGACAGTGAAAGATAGATTAGGTAGTGTTATTACTGCAGATTTAAAAGCTTCTTTAGGTAATTCGGTAGTAATCACTGAAGAAATGGTAACCAAGGCAGAACAAGATTTTTTTGATCCTAAGAATAAAAGAGGACAAGATGTGTTGAGAAAAGAAGCCCTTGCTGTATTAACAGATGATGTAGGTAAACAAGATTTATTAGCAGAAAACTCTGCAATTTTAACAGAAAAAAAAGAGAAATATAGAGTGGGTAGTTTAGAAGAATATGAGCAGTGGAATGAGGAGAATCCTGGAGATGAAAAAAATAATCCTATATTAAGAACTAAATTTGAAGGAGGTAGATTAGTTCCTGAGTTTAATGAGTTTCAAGATGAGGCCGCAACTAATTATATGATGGGTATGATAAGTAACTCTTTAGATGTAAAGCAAACTAAAGAAAGTAAAAACCTTCCTTCCCCAACTGGTCCTCAGATTGCATTAGGAGAAAAAAATAAAGAATTATTATCTAAAGGTAAAAACTTAATGTATGCAGTTTCAGGAGATCCCGATGAATCAGCTGCAGGTTTGAGATATATAGTGGATGCAAGTAATGGGGCGATAACTGATATGGAGGCAACTGACACTGGGTTTATAGTTACTTATCCTGGAAGGGATCCTTTAGAAATTAACACTCAAACTGAAAGAGATGCTACTCAAGAAGATATAGACACTTGGGTGAGCGAAAATCCTGATAAAACCGCAGCGGATGCTCCATTTAAAGTGGGTGATAAGATTAACGAAGATGCGAATCCTGAAGAGTCAATGAGAAAAATGTGGAAAGCAGCAGGGTTAAGTGACGCTGAATTTGATGCGTGGCTGGATGCTGGAGGTAGAGAATTACTTGAAGGCAGAAAAACAACAAGAAATATACAGAGGGTAAGTGGTCCTAAAAAATCTATTGAATATGATCCTCAAGCTAAACTAACTTATGTAAAAGATGGAGTAGAAGTTGAAGGTAGTGGAGTAGATGTAATAACAAACAGTGTATTAGGAAATAGCCCAAGTGTTGCTGAATTTAATACTAACGCTCAATTTATTAGAGAATATACAAAACTTCTTAAACGTCCAAAATTCTTCCCTAAAGGTATTGGGGAGGGTGTAATAACATTTGATACGGATGCAGATCCAGATGAAATGATTTTCACAATCGATGGTACGGAGTATAATATAGGAGATGTCTTTGGGCAGAACACTACAGAGACAGTTGGATTGGTAGAAGAGGCTATTAAAAAAGAAGTTGCCAAGGGATCAGGTGGCGGAGGAGGAATGGCTAAACATAATAAGAAAAAATAATAATGGATGAGAGTGCAATAATTGATGCTTACACTTTGTTTCAAAGAGATGGATATGACGATTCTCTTGAGGACTTTAAAGAGTTAATGCAGACCAGTGAAGAGGCTGTAAATGATGCGTATAAACTTTTTGTAAAGGATGGATATGAAGATACTATTCTTGATTTTGTTGAGTTAATGGGTGTTAAACAGGAAAAAAAAAATCCCGTTCCGACTACTTCTTCGGTTCAGGCCGCTATGGAATCAGATACTACTCAAGCTCCGGCACCACCTATCTCATCGGAATCTTCCGCTCCAACAAGTCCTGATGAAGAGGTAGAAGAAACTACTGTTACAGAGGAGGGTTCAGACACCGAAGGGTTAGATGAAAGTTTATTAATACAACCTCAATCTTTTAATTTTACTAATGAAGAGGGGGAAAAAACTACCAGGCCTGGTGTAGGTTTTGATTTTACAGAAGGAATTGTAGAGTCTGAGGTAGATAATACTGATTTTTTTACTCAATCACTACAGCAAGTTAATGCCGATTTGATATCCAGTAATGAGGAAGAGGTTATTCCTTTAATGCAATATCATTTTAGAGATTATGGATTTACTTTTGAGCCAGCAGATGATCTTGGTGACGGGATGTATGTATATGCTAAAGGAGTAGAAGAGCCTTTGTATGTTAATTTAGATAGATGGTGGAGTAAAGAATCCACTGCTAAGACCTTATCTCAATTTCTTCAAGCTAACAGAATAGAAAGTAAAAAGCTTTACCAAATTGAACAGGGATATATTAAAAGTAAGCAAAAACTTCAAGACAAAGATCAAGTAAAAAAGACTATACAAGCTTTTACTCAAGAAACAGATGGTCAGAAAAAGAATATAGAACAATATCTTGGGTTAAAAATGTTTTATGATGAGAATAATTTATCTGAATTAGATCCTAACGAAATATTTACGATGCAGGACCCTACAGATAAAGATAAAAAAATAACTACTACTCCCCTACAACTTAAGGCAAAAATATTAGCTCAAGAAGCAGCTATTACTTTAGAAAATGAAAGGTTGTCTTTAAGGGGGCAAGAGTTAGATAAGGCGATAGGAGAGTGGAGTGAAATGACAGCTGACCAAGGAAGCTGGTCTTCAGCTTTATGGAATGGTTTAATGGATGGAATAGCAGGACAAGATGCGGGTAAATTAAACCTTCTAACAGACCTAATGGTTGAAGGGTTTTTTGCTCTGGACATGGCTATGGACCCAGTAGAATACCGTAAAAGAGTCATGACATTAGCAAAAGAATCAGGGGTTTTAGGAGACACGTATACTAAAGAAAGAATTTCAGAAATTGCTAAAGATCCCGAAAAGTATAAAGAAATAGAAGAGGTTATAAAAAAGGCCCCAGGACCAATAAAGAAAGTTACTAATCCTTTAATTACGGTAGATGGAGTTCCGCAAGTTATAGAAGAAAAAACATCTTTACTGGCTGAGATAAGGTCTAAAATAATAGATGAAGAAAAGAAAAGACAAAAATATGATGTAGCTCCCGGAGATGAGGTATATAGAAATCCTTACTCTCAATTTGCTAATGATCCAAAGTATGACAAAAGACAGGGGTTGTTAGAAATGCAAAGAGAAGGTTTAAGAACTACTGCGGGGGTGAGAGGAACTACACAAGAATTTGATGAGAAAGTAGAGAAAGGTTTTTGGGGAGGAGCAATACTTGGTGTTACCAGGTCTATACCTGCAATGATAGGGCCCGTTCCTATTAGAACCTTTAATATGGTAATGCAGGCAGAGAACTATCTGATAAAAGAAATGGAAAACAATCCTAATTTTAAAGATGTCACAGAAAACGAAAGAGCTGCCTTTGCAGTTCCATTAGCAGCGGTTGTAGGGGTGTTAGAAAATTATGGATTCAGAAATGTACTTAACCAGAAAGGTTTTGCAAATACAATATTACTTAAAGTTTTAGGAAAGACAGGGGTAAACACCAGTGGCAAAGCCTTTAATGAAGTAGTAAAAAAAGAAGTAAACAGCCTTATGGCTAAAGGAGCTTTGGTATTAACAGCGGGAGGTTTAGCCGAATTTGAAACAGGTTTAATGCAAGAAGTGGCTGATATAGGAGCTAAGAAAGTATATAATTCTTGGAAAGCAAAAGCTATAGAGACAGATGGCAATGATATGTTTGTTGGTCTGCCTGAAGAATTTATGTCTACTGAAACAGTACAAAGAGTTTTAAGAGCAGGAGCTCAAGAAGCGGTAGGTGGTTTTATAATAGGAACTCCAGGGGCGATAAGTGCGGCTGCTTCAAGAGGAGACTTTACTCAATTAGCACCTGGTGTATTTGAAATGTTTGAAGAAATGCATAACGAGCCTATTGTTAAATCTGCTTTTATAACACGAGTTAAAGAGAAAGTTTTAAATGGAGACATAAGCAAGCAGGCGGGTGAAAACATGATTAACAGTTATGATCAGGTCGTAGGGGTTATGAATAAAATTCCTGCTAATTTACCTACTAAACAAAAGAAAGAGTTCCTGGGCAATCTTCTAAGACAACAAGAATTAAATGATTATATAGATAAATATGATAAACAATTAACTAAAAAACAACAACAAGAGTTGTTAGATTTAGAGAACGATATAGAAAGAATTGTAAGAGAAGGGGATATACAAAACCAACAAGACGCAAGGGAAACGGAATTAAACACTCAAGCAATAAACGAATTAAAAGAGGAGGGTATTGAGAACCCTACTCCTGAACAAATTAAAACTAAAAGAGATGCCATTCAAAAGTCAAGCCCAAAGAAGGTGGATGTACAAGAATCTACCGAAGGTAGCCAAGAAGTGGGAGATGGAGACACCCAAGGGCAGCCTACCCAAGAGAGTCAAGAAAATCAAAACGATCCTGACTCGCAGACGCAGGAGGAAGTAGAAGATTTAACCTCTATATTTAATGAGCAAACAGGAGTTCAAGAAGAAACAGAAACAGAAACAGAACAGCCAGCTGGTAAAAGTGTAGAAGTAGATAGTGAAAATAATAATGTTACTATAGAAAAAAGCGATGGAACTAAAGTAACTATTCCTGGGTTTAGTGTGAGTGAAAATGTAACTGTAACTGAAAATGCAGGTGCTCCTAAAATTATTTCATCTTTATTAAGGCAGGCAGAAAATGCAGGTAAGGCTATGCTTAAATTAATTCCTAACTTAGATATTGTGGTTCACGCTACCGAAGACCTTTATAATCAAGCGGTTAGCGAAGGGAATACAGGAAAGAAGGGAGCCTTTGACCTTAACACTAATACTATTCATATTAATGCATCTAAAGCTGATACTCGAACAGTAGCCCATGAGGTTATGCATGCGGTTCTATTAAAAAAATTAGGTATCGACTCTAAAAGATATAGTGCGGTAACAGGTAGAATGCTACAGTCGGTAATAAAAGGATTGCCAAAAAACTCTAACTTAAAAGAAGTTATAGAAGATTTCGCTAAAGATTACGCTGTTGAAGAACAAAATGAAGAAAAAGTTGCGGAATTATTTGGGTATCTTGCAGCTGCATATACCCAGTTAGATGGGCCAACTAAAAATATAGTAAAGAGATGGTTACAAAAAGTAGCTAAAGCAGTTGGTTTACCTGTTAATATAACGCAGTACACTCAGGAGGAAACGGATATGATTGATTTCTTTAATATTGTTTCCAAGAAAGTAAGAGAAGGTACCGAAGTAACAGAAGGAGATATAGAAGTTATTGATAAAGTTAAAACTCCTAAAAAGAAATCTAAGAAAGAAACGAAAAAAGCAGAGCCTAAAGAAACCAAGAGTAAAGAAACTAAAAAAACAGAGCCTAAAGAAAAAGCTCAGAAAGCACCAGTGGAGAGGCTTGCTAAAATGTATGAGATGAAAAAGAGTGGTGTTATATTTAATAAGCCAGGTGTTAATAGAGCTGCTTTAGAAGATTGGGCTAATTCATTAGGGTTTAGAGTAGAAACAACAAGAGGTGATATAGGTGAGCTTACTGGATTTAAATTAATCCGACCAGATGGAAGGGTATATAAACCTACTAAAGAAAAAGCACAAAGAAGTGTGAATGAAAAAGCACAAAAAACTTTTAATAAATTTGATACTCCGTTGCAAATAATTAATAAAGCTCGAGAACTAAACTTTACCGACCCTGCTATTCTTGATTACTTAACAAGAGTTAGAAAATTTACTAAGACTGAGGTTAGAGAGTTAATGAAAGTTAATGCGGATCTACTTAATATTATACCTCCTGGAATGGGTAATGTAAAAGGAGGTATGAAAGCAGGTATTAAATTATTTAAAAAAGTTTCTAATCATTATAATAAGCTGCTTAAAAAGAATGCTAAGGCTAAAAACAAATTATCTCCACAAGAGATAATGGATCAAGCTATGGATTTTTTAAGAGCACAGCCTGAGTATAAAAAATTGGCTGCCGATGGTGCATTGTCTACAGAACAAACAATTTTAGAAATAGATGTAGCAAGAGCTTTAGGGGGTAAGCAAAGTTCAGATTTAATATCTTCTATTCGTAACGCAAGAATAATATTAAAATCTAAAGTTAAGGGGCAAAAAGACTTAAGAAAGATACAGAGAGAGCTTAGAAACTTTATGCGTAAAACTTTGCCTTCAGATTTATACACCAAAGCTCAAGCTCTTGCGTTGATGAAAAAAATACAAGATGCAAACAAAGATAATATTCAGCAAATAATGGATGAGGTTATGGAGTTTGCGGCAGAAAAAAATAATGCAAGGTTAGAAAAAGCTATTGAGGCTTTGTTAGATCCTAAGAATACTACAAAGAATATTAGCAATACTCTTAGAGGAGTTAAAATAGATGAGGGAACACGTAAAAGATTAGCCTCTATTAAACGAAGGATAGATGCGGCTAATAAAACTAAAGATTCAAAAACAGGTGAAACAAGAGTTTCTACTTTGGAAGATGTAGTAAAATACTTGGAGACGTTAGAAGCAGAGTATGAAGAAATTAATGCAAAACCCCTTAAAACTGAGGGAGACTATACTGCTATGGCAGACCTAAATATTATAATGAATATGGTTAATGCTAACAAGTTAATGGGTAATAAAGATATTTCTAAAGTAAGCACATTAGCTGGGGTAGAATTAGAGTTAAAGCAAGTAATTACAGCAGGTAGAACTTTGCTTAAAGAGCAGTTAAGAAAAGCTCATGTAGAATACAGAAGACAATTTCAGCAGGTATATGAAGATGTTACAGGAAGAGAGGAGAGTTTTGAAGATCAAGCTAAAAGAGAGTTAAAAGAAGAGGGTATTTCAAAACCAACCGAAGCAGAGATTTTTGATAAAATTACGGATATTATTGAAGATTTAAAAGACACCCTAAAAACCAGAGAAAGAGAGCCAGCGGGCACTTCTAAAAAGAAAATAACTGTTAAAGAAAGATTTAAAAAATTAGGCAATGATATTGTAAAAAGCTTGGGGAATATTATGGGTATGAACTCGGATGTATTTTTATTAATGGATAAAATATCTTTACTGCCTGCAGAATTATTTGAAGGAAAAACTCAAGAAGAAATTACGAAAAGGATTGATGCTGCTAACAGGGAAATGAAAGGAAGAATGCTGGTGAATGATGCTTTAATAATTTCTAAATTTCAAGAGTTATTTGGTAAAAAATATAAATCTATTGTAACATCTTTTGGTAGAAAAACTGAAGCCTTTGAGTTGCCAGACGGAACAGAGATGGTTTTATCTCCTAATGAAATGTATTATTTATATAATCAATACAAAGACCAAAGTAATCATCCAGGTTTGGAAAATACTTTTTCTACAGACTCAGATGGGTTAGTTAAAGTAATGAATGAAATAACTACCAGATTAGAATCTGAACAATATAAAAACTTAAAAGAGTTTGCAGACTGGCAGGTAGATGTTTTATACCCAATGCTTTACAATTATTACAATCAAGCGTATCAAGATATATATAGAACTCAGATGCCTTATAATGTAAACTATGCAGGTATGGTTTATCGAGATGGAATGGAGGCTGAAGGAGTAAGACTGATACCTGGACTTGATAAGCAAAAACCAAATGTTACTACGGTAGTGACTGCTAATTCCACTAAAATGAGACAGGATAATAAAAATGCTATCAAGCCTACTGACGGTACTAATGCTCTTTATACTTATATGAGAGACATGGAATACTTTTCAGCTTATGCACGTCCTATAAATGATATTAATAAATTGTTTACTAATAAGTTAATAAAGTCGGAAATTGTAAAGCTACATGGTAAGTCTACTATGGATGCTATTAATATAGCTATTCAAAAAATAGCTAATAAAGGAACGTCTAAAGGGGATATCCAAATGGATAATGCTGTAGATATTATGCAAGATATGTTTATACTATCTCGTTTAGGTATCAATCCAGTAGTAACCCTTAAGCAATTAACTTCATTCTTAACATATGCCTCAGATATAGGTTATGTTAATTGGATGAAGAATGCTGCCTTAAGTAGATTTGGTAAAGGTCAAGATGTAAAATCTGTATGGAAAGAGATAGCAGAAAACTCTACATACCTGCAGGATAGAGATGCTAAAAGTATGACTAAGGCTATTGAGATGTATTCTGATAAAGCTATGGAGTCAGTATTCCCTGATATAACAATTAAAGGACGAAGAATTATGAGTGGGGCTAATAAAGAGTCTCTTGTAAATATTTTAATGTACACTACAAAGGTAGGGGATAGAGGTGCAATTTATTTAGGAGGTGTTCCTAATTATGTTTATTATAAAAATGAATTTAAAAAGAACAATCCTAACGCTACTGAACAAGAGGCTATTGATTATGCTATAATTAAATTTGAACGAGACACTAAAAGGTCTCAGCAGTCTACTGACCTACAAGACAGAGATGCTTATCAAACTAAAGGACCTATATTTAGAGCTCTTAATATGTTCTTAACTACTCCAAGACAATACTTAAGAAAAGAAGTTTATGCTTTACGAAATATGTATAGACTTGTTTCCTCAGGCGGTAAGTCAGGTAAAGGAACAAAAACAGATGCTGCTCGTATCTTTTTAACCTATCATGTTGTAATGCCCGTATTCTTTCAATATGTAGCGAATGGTATGCCAGGATTGTTGGCGGATTGGGATGATGAAGACACTGAAGATTTAGCATGGGCATCTATACTTGGAAACATAAATGCTTTATTCCTATATGGAGACCTTGCTGTTATGATTAAAAATATGTTTTCTGATAAGCCTGAAAGTTTTATAGCTGCTGACTCATTGCCTATTTTAACTCAAGGAGCTGAAACTGCTAAGAAGTTTCTTAGATATAGGAAGATTAAAGACCCTAAGAAAAAACAAGAAGCCTTATATGCCGCTCTTGCTGAAGCAGCTCAATACACTGGGCTTCCTATAAATAATTTACGTAAGATATTTAAAAACATGGATGAGCTTATTGACGGAGGTGAAGATCCAGCTAAAGTAATTATGCGTTTATTTAATTATAGTGAGTATCAAATAATGAATGAGGCCGAAAGAAAAAATGCTCGAAGAACAAAAAGAAAAACCTTAAAAAAAGTAAAGAAAGAAGTAGAAGACAATACAATTTTTAAAGAGGATAAAAAAGATGATAATGCTGTTTTCCAAAAAGGTAAAAAGAATGATAATGCCATTTTTAATACAGGAAAAAAGAATGATAATAAAATATTTTAAATATCTTTTTAACATATTAAAGTATTACGATGTGCAACCTTTGCTTTTATTTTGGTGTGTGTCAGATATATTAAACAATCAAGTCCTTTGGACTGACCATCAATATTGGTTAGACTTAGGTCAGCCTAATACTTATTACTTATACGGGGCTTACTTAATAGTAAGTATAGGGATATTTACATCTATGTATTGTATTAAAAGATGTACGTTTTTTGTATCCGTATATCTGTTGCTAACTTTGTTTGCCACTATTAGGTATGTAGTAGACCTGTCTTGTAATCCTGAGTCTTCATTTGATTTAGCAGCATTAAAAGCTTTAACCATTACGTTTTTTTATTTGTTTATTTGGATATGGATATGGGTTAAACTTAAAAACGAAATCCTGTATAGAAAAATAAAATCATAATGGATCCAAACTTAACAACAATAATTACATCATTAATTGCTGTTCTCTTTGGAGGAGGAGCTTGGAAGTTTTATGAATTTTTAGTAAGAAAGAAAGCTAAAGATAAACAAAGCATTAAGTCCGAGCAGACTATGTACAGAGATGATCTTATCCTTAGAGTGGAAAAATTAGAATCAGAAAAAGATAAATGCAGTGAAACACTAATGGAATTAAGCAGTCAGCTTGCGGCTTTAACTGTAGAATTAGAGTTCATTAAAAAAGAAAACGAAAGACTAAAATATAAATAATATGAAAAACTTTAATGAAGATATGTGTATGAGGCACTCTTACAATTTATTGTTAGGTAAGAAAACCATGGATGAATTAATAGAGGAAACTGCTGAGTTAACATTGATGTTTAATCCTACCAGAAAATATGTTAAGATGGAGGATGATCTTTATGATACTCTAATAGAATACTTTACTTATACAGAAGAATACGAGAAGTGTGCTGAGCTTCTTAAAGCAAAGAACTCTCTTTAATCTCTTTGTCAATTAATTCTAACAACTGAGTGGCAGTGTAGATAGGGAGTTTATCATTGTAGTTCTGATAGATTTGAGTAAAGTTTTTTTCCTCCCTATCCCACGTCCATAATGTGTTTACTTTATTTTTAATGTTCTGCTTAAGAACCCACTTAATATTTTTATATTTCATGCTCAAATTTTATATGGTCTTTGTGGTCTCGGTTTCTATTGTACTGGTCTACTAAAAAATTCTTATCATAGTTTTTTCTTTCAGCCTCTAATTTATAATAGAGGAAAGCTTGGAAGCCATTAACATGTGAGTCAGTAGGGAAAAAATATTTCCAGCCTTTAGACATTCCTTTATTTATATAATAACAAAATGCAACTCCTATCTTTCCTGTATTTTTTTTAAAATTAATTACTGCTGTGTGATCTGATGTAGGTATAACTTCTTCTACTAAAAACGATTCCTTCGATACATTTCCCTCTCTGTCTGTTCGAGAAAACCTTTCGGCTATTACTTTACTAAACTCATTTAATTCTTTGGCTACTTGCTTATTCATGTTTATTAATATATATTGGTGTTTTTTCTCCCACGTGAGAATCTAAAGTTTTGTAGTAAAAAAAATCAATCGCTTCTTCTTCACTCATATTTTCTTCTTCTATTAAACATTTAACACATAAACCGGCATCATATACCGCCACTGGATTAGCCCCTTCAGTTATACCTATTAAAGCCTTATCATATCCTGCAGCTAACAAGCATTCATTGTGCTCTAACTGCATCCAGAGTAGTTCATTTATATGATGTCTCATTGTATTAAAAAGTAAATTTCATTTTCATTTTCAGCAGTATTAAAAGCGGGAAACAATTCATCAGTTATTTCTTTAGTGAAGTGTTTTGTAGAAAAGTTTTTTATTTCCTTAGTTGCACTTTGAGGTTCGCTAAAGTTTTTATAGTTTTTTGATCCTGCATATTCTTTGTTTTGAACAACAAAAAACTCATCATCTTTAGATTTATAATTATACGTTGCTATTAATTTATTGTTTTCATCTAATCTATACTCGTTGGTATTATGAAATCCCTCCCCCTTGTAACTCCTTACATAAAGAGAGTTAAAACTTATTTTATTGTCTTTATAATTAAATCGAACTACCGATTTTAAAACCTTATTTGATTCATCAAACGATTTAGTTTGAATATACATATATAAGGCTGTAATCTCTCCGTTTAATACCCTAAGACATCCCGTAGTTTCTTCGTAAAGTTCTATATCGTAAAGATCTATTAAGTTGTTAGGAACAAAGTCAAACAATCTTTCACTAAACTCTGTTTTAAAATATATATTATTCATTTTGTCTTCTTCTTTTGTCGGTTACTATTCTATGGCAATTAGCACACCTTACTTCACATTTATCTATTTCATTCATTAAAGTTTCCCTGCTGTAAGAGGTTCGAGACATATCAGAAATATTCATAATTTTTTCTCCTATTACATGATCAAAATCTAACACCAAAGGATTTGTTTCTCCACAATCCACACAACAACTCCTGCTTTTTACCCATGATATAAATTTTTTATTTTTCTTTTTTTGACTTTTGTTTCTTGTTTTTGTTCGTGCTTTAATTGCATCTTTATTTTTCTCATAATGACGTTTACTTGCAGCTGCTTGATCTTTTTTAGATTTATAAGCCACTTCTTAACAAGGCCACAAAACTACAAGGTTAAAACTATTTTTAAATTTCATCTGATAAAGATCTTATAAGTGTTTGAAGTTCTTTAACTAATTCTTCTGCTTTTACTTTGACCTGCTTGTGTTCTCTATCCATTAATTTCTCATAAATTTCATCTCCAAAGTCGTGAATAGTATCACATAAAAAAGTAATGTGTGAAATTTGCTGACGATCTTCGGGAGCTATCCTTGGCATTATTTACGATCCATTGTTGATGAATTTTCTTATCTGTTCCAACTGTTCTTGAACATTATTTAATGACAAATTTAACATTTTATTTTGTTCACGCAAATATTTGAGTTCTTTTTTTATAAACAGTGGAGTTGGCTCATCAAAATCTCCAGAAACTCCCGCCCAAATACTCTCTATCTTCTCTGAATTTCTTTTCATTTCAGCATCTGACATCAGCATATATTTAAAATTTTTTAAAGTTGTTAACACTGTGGCATGATGTTTATTGAAGTGTCTTGCTACTTCGGTGAGCTTCATATATTCCTTGTGGCGAAGAATATTATAACAAATAGCTCGAGCATTTACTACTTCTCTTTTACTGGTTTTTAGGGTAAAATCAACCTTACAAACGTCTTCTGCTATTTGCTTTAGGTTGTTGACTTTGTGGTAATTCATTTGATTTTAAATTTAATAAGTCTAAATATTCATCCATTGAAATAAGTCTTAGATCAGATAATATAATTTGACTGGAATAATCTTTTATTATTTCTACTGCAAAGGTAACCGGTTCTTTATCATCATTTATAACAACACCTCCTAAAATTGTTGACACATTAATGTTGGGTTGTACATGGTCTACATTCGCCTGAATAAATTTAGCAATCTTAATAGCTGTACGGATATCAAATTGTTGAATGGTTTCTACAAACCCCTCATCAATATCAAACCCCGCCTCCTTTATATACTTCTGTTCTACATCCATGTTTTTCTAATTCTTTTAATCTATATTCTTGCAGCTTTGATAGCTTCCCGTTTGGCTTCTTTACTTCCGAAAATAAAACTTTACAGTCAGGAGGAATAGCAAGGAGGTCGGGTATACCATTCTTATTGGTCTTGATTAGCTTAAGAACATAGTATCCTTCCGACTCCAGTTGCTTAATCCTCTTGCTTTGTATTTGTTGTTCGGTCATATTTATAGTCTAAGTAAAATCCTATGCCTACTATTATATTCATTCCTACTGATGATATAATTTCTATCACATTATGGAAATCGTGGATAGATAAATGAATATGTCCTACTACCCAAAAAGGTATTGCTAAGTTTTGACTAATCCATATCAGTGTAAAGATAACAAACCTTTTCATACTACAAATTTACAAAATCCCTTTTGAAATGAGTAAGGGTATAATCTTTCTTCTTAACTACCGCCTTATATATATCTTTTTCAATACCCCCTTTACTAAATATCCAGTAGATATTATTCTTTAACCTATCTTTAGTTGTCATCCTATCTCGGCTTTGCCAGTAGGATGTAGCACTAAAATCAATATTATAATATACTAAACAATCCGCCTTCCTTAAAGAGATACCTTCCCTTCCACTAACTATTTGAAGAGCAATGTTTTTATCAGTAGTATTAAAGCAATCTAAGTCAGTGCATATATCATTTCCAAACACTTCTTTCAAAGCATTCAGCTCCTCTTTAAACTTATAAAAAATACCTATCTTAAATGGTCTGAATGTTTTCTTTATAAACTCTGCCTTACTTAAGTCTAACACCATTGAATTCCCACTCTCAAACTTAATAGTTCCGCTACATAGTTGATGAACTTTAGTCATTAGTTTAACGGAAGTGTCGGCCAGTATCACCTCACTCTCACCTTCCACTACTAAATCTCGTTTTAGTTTTTTTATAAGATCCGTAGTGGATTGTTTTATCTCTACTTCTAATACATTTTCCTTGGTTTCTACCACAAAACCTGCATCCTTTTGGCTAAAATTAATAGTGTAAGGAGACATATGCTCTATAATCTTTATGTTCCCTTTAGAATAATCATTAATATACATCCCTCCTATTTTCTTTTTAACTACACTCACATATTGTGTAGCAAACTGATAAAAGTTTTTGTATTGAGCAAAAGGATTATTAGGTATAAAGTAAACTTGATGAAACATTTGGGAGTAGGCTTCTGGAGTAGGTGTTCCGCTTAATAAAATTACATAAGGATTAGATCTAAATATTAACCTTCCTACTTTTTTAGAACGACCACTTGGTTTAGGAAATGCTCCCATTCCATGAGCCTCATCACATATAACTACATCCCATCCCGTTTGCCTTACCTTATGTAGAGATTCATAGTTAATTACTTCTAATTTAAATGCAGGTTGGAGTAGTTCATAATCATTTTGAATACTGGAGATAGCTTTCTTTTTAGTTATAAATAAAACTTTTTTAATATGTAATTTTTCGCATATCCCTAAACTTGTCAAAGTTTTTCCTGTTCTAACCTCCATTGCTAAATATAAAAAGCGATGAGGTTTTAAGATACCTATACCTCTGGATATAATATCTTTTTGATAATCTCTAAATTCTATCATATTTCTATCTTAGATTGAGGATTTTTAGCAACAAACTCAATCCACTTTCCAATCATATCCCTACCTTCTAAAGGATCACATCCATATTTATATTGAGCATAAGATGTTAGCCATTTACCAAACCTTACTCTACTAACAGCCATTCTGGATTTTGGAGCATAGTCAGGGTACTCATTGGTAAAGTCTATATATAAATCATTAATCTTTATTCTTGAATCTTTAACTAACTTACTATTAGCATTTCCTCCTATTACCCCACACCATTCTATAAATTCGTGAGAAGTTTCAGCAGAAAACTTTCTTGCTTTTAAATTAACAAAGTCACTCTTGATTAATCCCTTGTCTAAATATAATTGTAAACAAGATATCATATAGTTATCAAACTGACACCAGTCATTATCATCCCACTCACCAAACATTAGTTTACCAAACTCTACAAGAGGAGTAAACTCTTTGGTATAAAACTGACTCAGCTCTAATTCCCATTTCCTTCTTTCAAAAGATGACCCCTTACCTTTAATAGCATAGTTAGTAGTGATTGCTACCTTTGGAGATTTACTAAATGGTATTTTAATTGCATCTTTATTTTTCTTTTCAAGAGTTAATCCTTCAGTTACTACACTAAACAATCTCTCAAAGTCAAAATGTTTCTTGACATCATCAAAGCAAAGTATTTGTGTATCAGCAGAAACTAATTGATAAGCAAATGATTTTTCAAAGTTAAAAGACTTTCCGTCTATCACTACTAACTTTTTCATATGAGATATTCCATTCATAAATAATCCTTTACCAGTTCCTCCTTCAGGATTGTCTGATATAACCTCATCATTTAAAATAGTTGCAGGACAATAAGATAAATTTTTCCATCCATGTAATAGGTATCCAATAGTAGACTCCATAGATGTAGTTCTTTTATCAGTACCTCCGCTTATATTATTTATAAAAGTTTTATAATCACAATCAGTAATCTCGCATAGATCAAACACTCTGTCAATAACATGATCCTTCCATACATATCCTCCTAAATCTAAATAATCAATAGGAGTTGTTTCATCTTTAGTAATTTTTACTGCACAATTTTTGTAGTATAAGTAGGAAGTATCTTTGTCATCTGCAATAAAGTAAACATTAATGGATGATAGTAAAGTTAAAAATTCCTCTCTGAAGTATCTTACTTGGTCCGCAAAATAATTATATACCGAGATGTCATCTATATCTAATAAATAATTTAATACAAAATCTTTTATTTCCTTTTCAGAAGTGTGGTCTATTAGGTTGTTAGTTACCTTAACGAACACATAGTTCTTACTACCCTCTGGATTAAATTTATAAAATCCATTATCCTCTAAAAACTTTTTAAAAGATATATGTACAATCTTTACTACTCCCTTTTCAGATTTACTCCAGAACTTTTGCTTATCTTGTTCCTCCTCTAACCTACGAATTACATTATCTAAAACGCTTTCCTCTACATCTGAAGAATCCTCTATAGTAGATTTTATTTCTCCTTTAGACACCCCCTTTCGTAGTTTAGACTTTACTTCATTAACCTTTTCCTCATCCTCATAATACTTTGTTCCAAAGTTTTGCACTTGTTTATAGGCGGAATGTATTGTTCTTTTTATTTCGCTTTGGCTAAAATCTTTACTCACAAAATTATTCATTACATATTCTGCTAAAGTTTTGTTAACTCCAAAGTCATTAAAGGCCGATGCCAGTATGTATACATTATTGTTTCTTTCCCCACTATTTAATCCATACTTTCTCTCCCACCATTTCATTAATATATCTACTATCTTATTTTCATCAGTAATAGGTATGGTTTGAATATCCTTATGCTTTACAACCTCTTGGTATTCTTGCTCTACAATTTGATTAAATACACTTGATTGTTCATTAACATATATCAAAGGATCATAAGACTCATAACAAACTCTTGATACATTCTTACAAGTAATATCAAAATAAGGCGAGTCAAAGTGGTGCTGTAAGGAATTAAAAAATTGTTTATGAGTTTCAACATCAGCCGGTATCTTTACTAATACCTTTAATCCTAATCCGCTTGGAGATATAAAACAAGCAAATGTATACCTGTCTTTTGTTATTAATTCTTTTTCCTCCAATAATAACTTATCAGTTTCATAACCATCAAAGTCTAAACATATTAGCCCACTATGTTCGCTTAATGAGGAATCATTTCTTTTTGTAAATTTACCACTGAAACATATTGCGGGTAATGATTGCTTTAATTTATTTCTTACTTCTTTGTCTTTTTCTCCCCTTATTGATCTTACTATTTCTTGGGACGCTCCTTCTCGAATTCGTTCTAATATCTTTGATACATCTCTATAAAAAGGTTGAGCAGTATCTTTAATATCTTTAAATATTGTTATT
>JAAHTH010000653.1_pt2 | contig 31010 bp, 49 predicted proteins | sample 6116091 | NCBI WGS metagenome assembly JAAHTH01 (sample SAMN13939990, study PRJNA603662) | sponge metagenome | isolation source: marine sponge | host: Mycale hentscheli | place: New Zealand | collected 2006
TTGGTGGCTCCCCTGTAAATATGCCAAGATTTTGTCTTTGTTGTTGTTCTAAACCATAATTACCAATTCTAGTATTAGGATCAAGCATACCTGTGTCACCAGGCATGACAGGTCTTCCGCCACCAATACCACCGATTGAAATGGGAGGTATAGGTCTGCCAATAGAAGGTGGTCTGCCGATTGAGATTGGTGGTGGTGGTCTGCCTATACTTGGTGGTTTAATTGGTAAAGGTCGTATGCCACCTGGAGGTGCAACTGGTCTGCCTATACTTGGTGGTTTAATTGGTAAAGGTCGTATGTCACCTGGAGGTGCAACTGGTCCACCTATAAACCTCTTTGGTTGTAAACGGCCAGGAGTAATTCTTCCAGGTGGCGCCTTAGTAAGGCCTGGACCTCCGATTGATATTGGCATTGGTGGTCTTAAATCACCTGGAGGTTTTGGTAAAAAGTCTCTACCGCCTAGTTTTGGTGCAGGTGGTCTAATCCCGCCAGGCATTAGTCTTTTTATACCGCCACCTAGACCTCCGATTGATATTGGAGGAGTAGGCCGCCTGCCTCTAACTTTACCTATTGCTTTTTTTAAAAAACCCATATTAATTAACCTTAGCTTGTGAGGCGAAAGTATCCATCATTTGATACATAAGATCCATACCACGCTCTCTGTTCTCTTCTAAAGACGGAACCAGACTTATGATACCACCAGGCTCAGACTTCATTTCATACGATCCTGCGCCTCTTACAGCTTGTCCTGTCATAACAAATTCACCATCGCTTAACATAGCTGGTATATCATCACTGGTTTCTGTGCCTGGACCGTTTATATCACCGTCCATTCTAGGAAACATGCTCGGATCCATTTCTCCACCTTCTTGCATTTGTACTGCTCCGCCTTCGGCATAAGCCATTACAGGGCCGCCGTACATCATACCTGCTGGCTTACCACCAGATAACTCTGGTAATGTGCCTGTTGGTAGTAAACCGAACTCTACAGGATTCGGAGCTTCTTGTCCCATTCTTCTGGATATTTCAGCTTCTATGTTATATCTGCCTGTAGGACTCATAGTAGTAAGTGGAGTCAAAGGCACGCCTGTTTGTTTTTTAGCATCTTCATAGGCCAGCTTACCTAAACCAGCAGCTAAAGCTCCTATGCCGCCCCTCTTAAGTGCGTCACCGACACCACCGCCGAATAGACCGCCACTTTGTTGTTGGTTTTGACCTCCACTAAAGATGCCACCGCCTTGTGGGCCAGTGCCCAACATGTTTTCAACGCCTTGCGGTAAAAATTTTGCGCTTAATGTTTGCATTAATGTTTTATCGTTGACAGCAGCTTGTGTCATTTGCATTGCACCTATTTGATCTGGTGTCATATTTGCTAAGTCTGCTCTTGTTACTGGCTGACCGTCTAAAGTACCAATAACATCACCAGTATCGTAAGTTTGTGGTTGACCAAAACCAGTTAAGCTACCTAAACCGCCTCTTATTGAAGGACCGAGGCTTCCGCCAAATATACCTTTATCACCAGTAGCTGGATTAAAGAATGTACTTGCTAAGTTGCCAGATTTTAAACCACTACCTAAAGCTCTAAACTTATCTAATCCACCAAGGCCACCAAAGTTACCAGCTCCTACTGTTTTGCCGCCGACTGTACCTAAACTGCCCACGCCACTAAATAATTTACCAGCACCATAACCGCCGAGTGCTCCAGATACTGCGCCTTTGAGTCCTTTACCTGCTGCTACATTGGTTGCAGCTCCGATCGCTCCAGCTAATACTGGGCCGACTCCTGGAATAAAGTTTGCTAGTGGTCCAGCTATAGGTGCTATCTTCTTAACTACTTTTTTAAGGGCCTTACCAATTTTTTTGAAGAACCCAAATTGTTCTAAACCAGTAATTGGATTCAAACTAGCAATACCCGAACCTACTATCGCTTGTTCTGGGTTTATATCAAATTCGTCAAACTTTTTAGCTAACGCTGATTCAAACTGTTCATCTTCTAAAAACTCTGGTGGTATAACCATTTCTCCAGGCTGTAAATGTGCAAGCTCGGTATCTGGACCTTCGCCGTATTGTTTAAGTTCTTGTACCTCAGCTGCTAAAGGTGATTCTTGTATTGCAGCTCCGCGTTCTAATAGATCTTCAAGTATTTGTTTTTCTTCTTCGGTCATGTCCTTAGCTGCATCATCTAATAACATATCCACTTCTTCTTCTGAAACTTGACCTCTTTGCATCATGTCTTGTGGTGGCTCTTGTTCTCCTGGACGCATCATCATGTCTGCTATTTCCCTATCTCGATCCGAAATAGCTCCTCTTGATGGTATTTGTGATGCCATGTCGCCAGTCAGCATATTAATTCTATTTTGTAGTTGTTCGCTTATCATGGTGTACTTACTGTCACTGCTCCTATACTTGTTGTTGCAGAGAGTCCAGTCAAGTAAGTTTGATGTTCATACAGGTTTCTAAACTCTGTACCATCAAAGGCCTGGTGAACCTCTGTCGTTGTGTTAAATATAATGGCTCCTGTAGCAAATTGCAATTCGCTAAGGTCTGTGGAGTTAAAAGATTTTATTACGTCTGGATCCACTGATCCTAGGTTAATTTCTAAAATTCTTATTAAGCGATTAAAAGTATCGGCTGTAACATTTTCGCCTACAGCGAGCGGCAACTGAGTTGGAAGTAATTTACTCATTATCTACGCCCAGATGATTGAATTTCTACTCTTGTACTACCAAGCCTCCACTTGTAATTTTTCTTATCGTCTTCGGTATTATCATCGTCTGATTCAAAACGTAAGACAAACTGCCTGGCTCGAGATCTTAAAGAACCATAAGTAGAACTAGGTGTAATTTGTGTGGTTGAATCTGTAGATAGGGTTTGGTTGCTAAAGTCTCTTCTTTTAACCACTACATTAATAGCAGGATCTTGGCTTGTGCCTACGTCATTAACAAATAAAATGTCTGGTAAAATTCTTTTCAAGAAAACAAAGTTATCGCCATCTGCTATGTCAATGTCAGCAGATTCAATAAAAACACCATCCATAGCGCTTACATCGTTATTAAATCCTTTTTCATGCTCGTATACATATTTAGATCCATTTTCACCAGCAGCTAATGGTCTATCCAAGACACCAGCTGCAAGCCAACTGTATCTTTCTAAAGATCCTATACTCCAGGATCCCTCTTCGTAATTAAAAATTGCGTACCTAGATATTTCTCTTGTATTGTCTGATAGCGAAGGATAAAAGAACCATACTTCTGAGAACTCTTCGTTAAGTCCAGCAAAACACTTATAAGCCTGTGACTCGTCAAGATCTGAAAAAACATAATCTTGCACACTACAAGGTATTTGTTGTACTGATCCATTATAAAAATAAAAACCATTTTTTGACATGTAGTAAACACCTTTCGGTGAATTACAAAAAGCCTTTGGACCAATAAGACCAGCTCCTTCATTAATTAAATTAATTGCAAAGGTTAGTGGTGGGCCAATAAAATTCATTGAATACAAGGATGTGTCTGTCCATATCAAAACTTCTTGCCTTGCTTTAAGACCTCCTACTATAGAGGAACCAGAAGATAATCTTAATGAACCAGCTGTATTTGTTGACAATGGCTCAAACTGTAACGGGTTTTCTTGATCACTAAATGCGACAAGCATTGGATCTAAAGTTCCTGTTCTTGCTGTGCCAGCGTCGTTTAACGGATCGGCACCTAATACAATCAAATGCCTATCAGTCTCAGACGTAATAGTTTGCAATCCTAGTGTTGGCACTAAATTAGCTCCACTTGTAGTGGCTAATTCAACCGCTCTTGTTTCAACACCATCATTTTCAATCCACCTGTAAATACCACCACCTCTAGGATTAATAATTAAATCTTCGCCATAATTATCATGTGTCCACAAGCGTAGTTGGTTTGAGGTTGAAAGCGCAGTTGACGAGCCCCAGGCACCAGCACCCCAAGTGCCTACACCCCAACCTGTGGATTGTACATAAAAATCTAGTCCAGAATTAATTTGATACACTGCGTCTGTTGAAGATCCACCATTACCAGAGTCACTTGAATTTGCTGTAACCGTAGATCCGCTGGTGTCTTTTGCAGTGATTTCATAAGTGTTTGTTCCTGTAACCAGGTTTATTTGATATTCTTGATTTAAAACTACGGCTGTAACATTACCACCAAGACTTGATGCACTTGAAAAAGTGACAGAGTCTCCATTAACTGCGCCATGACCTGCATCGGTTACGGTAACAGTAGAAGATCCATCGGTTGCAGAAAAAGTTGCTGCGTTTGTAGTAGTTTTTCTTATTGGTGTGACATCATTATATGTGCCACCTTCTTCTATGTAATATTTATTAGTTGTGCCTATACCAAGATATTTTGTTCCGCCCAAAGAAATCCAAGAATGTAAAGCTCTAGCAGATCCTAAAAGAGTGTTTGTAGAGTATTTTTCCCAACCACCAATTTTTTCTGCGCGGCCTTTTCTAAATCTAATTTTATCGCCATCAACCCAACCGCCTTCGTTTGCGTAATCGGTTTCTTCCTTATTTATTCCAGGCTTAAAATTTAGTGTTGATAGCGGCATAATTTAATGTAAACATTGCTACTATTAAGCTAATCTTATAATTGCACCAGTTGCAGTAGCACTTGGGAAAACAATCGTAAAATCTCCAGCTGTAGATGTTTTGTCGCCGCCAAAATCTATAGCTGCAACAGCTTTATCAGAATTTGTGTCATTATATATTAGACACCCTCTTGCTGTTACGGTTGCGTTACTAAAAGTTAAATCTGCAAAATCACACAAAGCAGTAGTACCAGAAGTTACTGGTGTTACGTTTGTTAATGCTGATCCTCCAGAACTATAGTTAGTACCACTAGCCTGTCCAGTTGTTGTAAATGCAGTTGTGCCAGCTCCTAGTGTAGCCGAGCTGGTATACAAAGCTAACTTAAAAGAGTTGCCACTTGATGCTGTAAAGTTGTGAGTGCCCACTAAAAGCTCTTGTTTAAAACTTGTACATATTGCCGATGTTATTGCCATTATAGCTCCTTTAATATTTTAGCCATGTCGCTGTGGCCTTGTTTTTCTAATAAATTTGCATAAGTCGTATTATGCGACTTTATTGCATTTTTCATACTATGTAAGATTACAGTATAAACTTGATTTTGAAAAGCCAAAGCCTGCTGTTTGATATGCTCTGGAGCAGACTCAGAATAGTCGCATATTTTTTTTGTTGCCTGGGCCGCCCAAAACTCTGGATCATGTCCTTTGTTTTCAGTGGTTGTTACACCCACACTGCCTAACGCAAAATCGCTTTTTACACTCATCCTTTGTAAGGCTCTGGTGGAGCAACGTCTTCATTTATTTTTAAACCATGCTGTTCTAATTGATTATTAATTTCATCGTATGGCCCAATAATAAATTTACCCTCGTGCGGTATTGCAACTAATGGTTTATCTAATCTATGAAAACCGTATAGCTTTTCGGTCGCTGGTACGTTTGAATCTAATACTGTAGATCTACCACTAATACCAATCAGTATGTCAGCTGCCATACACTTGCTAACCCAAAACTCAACACAAGCTCTACCAGCTTCTGCAAAGTGCATGTTTTCTTTGTAAGAAAAATCAATACCAAACAGATCTAACTGTCCTACTTTATTATGCAAGGCAAAAGCTATTGCATAAGCCACTGTATTGTTTAGATATGCACACTTTGTTGAGTTGCAAACATCTTCTAGCGGATACATAACTGGGTTTTTTATTCTTGGATCTAATTCGCAAGTGTAAACAGGTGCGTCATTTTCTTGTAAAACCCTACACATTACAGAAGTTTGATGTCCAGCGTCGTTACTATCAAAAAATCTACTTGCAGGATCTAACATAAATATTCTATCGCATGGATATGTGGATGCAGCTGAGTTGATACACCAGACCTCATCCCACTCCCTGCCGTTTTGTAAACCAATAGCAAAATCAACTTGTGATATGCCAAGTCCTATTAGAGCAATTTTCTTGCTCTCTAAGTTTTCTATTACGCTCATTAGCTTACGCTAGAGCGGACTGAATCGTATCTATATTCGTCGCGTGTTCCACGACCTTCGGATGTATTTTTCATTCTGGCTACCGCCTCCTTAAAGCGTCCCTCTAACTGTGCGATAACGTCAGATGGCTCTTTAAGAAAAATTGCACCCTCAACCAGAGAACCATACAACAAAGCGTCAGAATAGTCTGTGGATAAAAATGTCGTGCCAGAGTCGCTACCAGCAGTCAATGAGACTGGTTTATGTAAATAATGAAGTTCAATCGTATAGTCCGAATCGGGCATAGGTGAAACTTCAAATGCCGCATCATCAAATAATGAGTAATATTTCGGCTTGGCCCTTGTGGTACCAGACGAATATTCCTTAATAAATGAAGGATGTTTAAAGTCTAAGTAATCGTATGTGTCTGAGCTTATTACAGCCAAACTCATAGGAGCATAGAAATCTGTTGGTGTAGCCAAGAATCTGTTGCCAGTAGTTACTGTGCCCTGGACGTTTTTTCTTTGTTCTGGTAATTGAACAAATGAAAATATACGATCCTCAGCTTCTTGAATAAAAGTTGGTAATTCGTTTGTAAACGTAGTTTCTGATACTTCTAAATAATCTTGTATTGCAGTTTTTAATGTGCTGTATGTAAAACTCATGTTGTCACCGTTACCTCGCCTACGTTTGTTGTAACTGAAAAAGTTGTAAGAACCGTTCCCAGCTTACCGTCTCCAACATTAGTATAAACCAAAAATTTTGAATTATCGTCGGCTTTATCTGGTCTTGCATCTTTTACAGCTTGTGGATCATCTGGAGCTGGCTTTGGTTCTAACTGTGGATGTTTAGGATCCCACTGATCTGGACCGACTAATAAGCCATCCCAAGTTTTACGCATGTCCTGGAGTTTATATCTAAAACCAGATATATCGCAGATGCCATAAGAAAATTTACCAGATGCAAAAGCCATTATGCGTTGTTATAACTCCTCAGACTAGGCGATACTCTAAATGATGCTCTGTCTTCGTCTGTAGATAAAGCTCTTTGGAACTCTTCTTCATATAAACTTTTTAACAAACTGGTTCTATCTGGAGCTCTTTTTAATGAAATGTAATAAGCTAGACCAGCTGCTAAACATGGATAAAACCTAAATGGCATGTCCATAGTATTTGCACCAGCGTCGGCATCATCCATTCTTGTAAGAACATTCATGTAAACCGTATAGGTGCTAGTTTTATCTGGTACGGGCCATACTGTCAATGTTGGTGTTGTTTGTTTATCTACTAAAAATTGATTTGGCTTACCTGTGCTTGATTTTGTTGTTATGTGAGAATACTCAGCTCTACTTAATCTGGTCATGGGAAGATCTGTTGTTTCAGATCCTTGAGTTTCTCTTATGTAAACGTCCAAAACATCAATTGGAGCTGTAGCATTAGTGCTGTCTATATTGTATGTGCTAGTTCCTTGAACCATTGCAACTGTTTTTTCTTTAACAGTCCATTGGTTTAGACCTCTGTTGGCCCACTCTGCAAGCATAAGATTGAGACTTCTGTTTGCGCTTTTAAGATCATAACCAGTACGAAGTTCCAGGCCACAACGCTCAAACGCTTCTTCAACGTAATCCGCTACATCTAATTCAAAGTCTTTGCTTCCAGATAATGCCATAATTACTCTCTATCTTCGTCTGAGGCATACAAATTGTCAAATGTCTTGACTGGATCTGTATAGCTCTCATGCGCCTCAGCAGAATGGATCCATTGTGATGGTGCAAAATCTGGTGCGCCTTCACCCGTTCTCCATAAAGCTGGATTAGTTGCTCTTACTCTGTTATTCGGTAGAGCCACAAAATTGCCAGTATATTCACCAGCATCCGTCAAATATAACACATGTGACTGTTTATGTTGAGCAGGATCATCTGCTATTGAGTGATCGGTATAATCAACCGTAAACATATATTTTCCCATATAAAACTCACCGTCTATTTTACAATACCAGGGACTTGAGCTGACTCTGTCTAAAGAAACCACGCTATGATGATGGCTTAGACAATCCCATGGTTGAGCTAAATGATCTTCCATAGGCTTTGGCCACTCTTGCAAAGGAACGTCTGCTATAAGAGCTTGTATTGGCATCCTGGCCCACATTGCTCCTCCGTGTACGTTATCATCTGGATAACCCTCAAAATCGGTTTCACATCCAGTAAAAACTACCTGGAAGGACAAAGATCTATCTGGAATCGTGTTTACTGCTATAACCAAAGCATGTAAATATTCACCATGACCATGTTGATGGTTGGTTGTAAATTCTTTTCGTACCCAGCATTTGAACTGCGGGATATTTGATATTAAATACGCCACCTTATTTAATATTAAAAACTAAACTTTGCCGCCTTTAGCTTTGTATTTAGTGCCTTTAACAGCTCCACCTAGTTTCATCATTACTGATTTAGGCATATTACCCATACCAGGATTAGCTTTCATTTCACTCATTAATGCAGCACCACCTTTGGCCATATACTTAGTGCCTTTCATAGCACCACCGCCTGCTTTATATTTCGTTCCTTTCATTTTTAACTCCTTCCAAACAATCCCATGTTTGAACTTTTTATTATCTTACCACCTTTTGCGGCAAAAGTTTTTACATTTGTTGGCTTACCACCAACGCCTTGTTTTTTAGCTCGTTTACGACTTACTGCTGATTTCTTTTCTGACTTGGTCATGCTTGCAGCTTTAGCAGCTGGCACACACTTTGGATATTTGCGTTTAGATCCTTTAGTTTTAGATCTACCGCATTTATTAAAACCCCCACCTTTTTTTGGAGATCCAATATCAACCCAATCTTCTTTAAACCATTTGGTCAGACTCATTATTAACTTCTAGGTACTTTGGTCTTCTTGCGCTTGCTTTGCATCATAGCTCCACAGCCTCTGCCCTGGACCATCATTACTTCACCACCGTTACGCATGAAACCCATTTTGTTTCTTACTTTAGTTGGCAACTTTTTAAGTCCTTTATTATCTGTTGGTATTGGTTTTAATTTACTCATTTCTCCACCTGTTGCAGCTTTTTTGGCACCTTTGTAGCCACCACCGCGTTTTTTATATGTTTTTACTAACCAGGCATTTGCATAAGCACTCGGATACACGTCAAATTTACGTTTAGCCTCAGACTTAACCCTAGAGTACAAACTAGGATTAGTTACATTGCTTGGTGTTTTAGATTTTTTATCTGCCATTTAACACTTCCATCTACGTCTTGCTTGACGTATTCTTGAATTAGGATCATTCCTGGTTTTTGCTGAACTCTTCTTTAATTGTCCTGCGGATCTTGCACAATAAGATTTACGTCTTTTTGCGGCCTTACTTCCTTTTTTAACTTTGCCTGTTACAGCTGTTTTAAGTTTAGATCCAGGATTCTTCTTACGATAAGCAGCAACACCCTTTTTGGTCATTCCCGCTCCACTTTTGGTAGAGCGGTAATTACCGCCTTTGCCTACTGTTTTAGCTATTGGTTTAGCTTTTTTTTTAGGCTTTGTTACCGCCATTCTTAATAGTTTTTATTAAGTACCAATATGATCGAGTAGCTATCGCCACTTGAATGGGAGGTCGTTGTAAAATCAATATCACCAGTAACGCCAGATCCAGCGTTATTAGGAATACCAGAAAATAGATCATAATATTCATCACCCGTACTATCAGCAGGCAAGCCAAGAAGCAGGACATTGGTGGACGCATCAAACTCTAATTTGACACTCATTCCAACTGTTGCCCAATATATTCTTGCAACCGATACAGAAGTACAAGTTTGCCCTGCGCTATTTTTAGTAAGCGCAGAGACATCTACTTTTTTTACAGCCGACTCACCAGTGCCGTCAGACACATTGGTAAATTTTAAAATCGCGGTTTTCTCACCATCTTGAATGGTTTGTGAAGTTACTGCGTCAGCCATGTTTTACTCCTTAAAGTTCAGTTGAGCTAGTACGTTCTTTTAGAGCGTGTACATAGTCTATTGTCATAGTCTTTGCAGCTGCTGCTCCATTTTGAATACCAAAGCTAACTGTTAATTCTTCATCATCTGGTGCATTAGTGTTGACTACCGTGCCAGCTAATACATTGTTTTGATAAACATGAAACTTTTGATCTTTAGGATTATATAAATAACCAACAGTCATAAAAGTATCATCTGCAACAGCATTTGGTAGATCTAAAGTAGATTGCGTACCATTTTTTTCTACTACAAAAGAAATAGTTGTAGATCCGTCACTTTTAATAAAGAAAACACCGTCTGAAACATCTAATGGTGTTGTATCGGTTATTTGTAAACCGCAAACAATATCAGATTGAGTAGCGTCGTTTGTTTTAAACCTGGAGTAGAATCCAAGTTGTTTTCCAGCTTCATATTTAAAGCCTTCTTTTACAAGTTGTAAAAAGTCCAGATCATTGTCTCCAGCAGCGTTTGTTAGCAATAATAAACCGCCATCGCCATCTGCAAGAGCCTCAGTTGCTGAACCAGTGCCAGCTTCTGTAGTTGTAATAGTCCAATCCGAAGCTAGGTATGTATCAAAATCATTAAAGTAATCGTGATACTTGTGCTTGCTCGGTTGCTTTACGAGTCCTTCGGACCCAGTTGAACTGACGTTGGTAACGCCAGAGGTAAAATGCGTAGTCATAAACAGCCTCCATTTAATGTGCCATTGCGAACACCATGTCCGCAACATTCATAAGTACAGTATCGATAATACCTTTTGGCTGTTATTTGTGCAACTAGGAACCTAGTTTATTAGATCTTGCAGCTGCGCAATGGTGTCAGCTGCATTTTTGTGAAGAATACCTATACCACCCGCATCGATCCAGGCGTTTATGTTTTTAGGCCTGTCGTCAATAAGTACAGAACCAGGTTTTGCATAGGCTGCTTTTTGCTCACCTTTGAATGTACAGGTGATAACGACTCCTGGATCTACATGTTCTCTGATCCAAGTGGTTTTGTCTTGTGCTACTTTTTTTCTATTCAGCTCGCCAGTACAGGTAAGAATCTCCCAGTAAATACCAGTATCTTTAATGCCGTCAATCAGATCTTGCATATCAGTCATAGGCGGTAGATCTTTGAATAGGCCTTTATTACTAAGTGCTATCTTATTGTCGTCATACAAGTTGTCAGTCAAAGGGCCATTCAAATACTTTGGCCCTTGAACGCCCTGGACGAAGTCAGCTAAGACTCCGTCCATGTCAACAAATATTCTATTTATTGGTATCATTATGCAATCCCATTTTTAACCAAACACTCGCCATAAATATGGTGGGCATAGTTGTTTAACTTATTTTTGATTTCTTCTTGCCTAGCATCTCTTTTTGCCTTTTCTTCGGGATCCATCATTGTTGTATTAACAATCTCAACCTTTACAAGTTTCTGACAGTGCATAATTGTTTTAGCCTCGCAAATCTTAGCTCTTTGAGCATCGGTCAACTTGGTAACATCAACTTTGTTTTGGAAATGAGCAAGACTTTCTTTGGTGGCCCACTGAGGATCCATTCCAATAGTCTTGATATGCCCATCTTCGTTCTCATAAAGAACCTCGATGCCGCTGTAAGTGCTCTTTTTCACAGCGCACCATTTGTCAGTCTTTGGATTTAAAGTCTGATAACAAAGTCTGTCACCTCTTTTGGTTGTCTCAATCCAGTATTTTCTCTTGGTTCTCAGTTTGTATCCCCAAGGATAATCCTCAACCACAACCGCGTTGTCAGCTGAGTCTTTGTTGTAAATTATATTCTCTATCACTACGCTACCCTCCCGTTTGTTTCGTGGCTTGGCCACATGCTTTGGTTGATGATCATATCAACCGTGTTTTTATCTAAGCCTTGATCAGTGTTCCAGGCATCAATCTTTGCTTGGTCCCAGTTCGCATGATTACCAGCGTTGAAATCAACCAATTCATGGTACCCACCTTCATAGTCGACCACAGCAACAGTGCCTGGCAAACTAATATCAGTCCCGTCGTACAACGCAACTCTTTTACCCTCTGCTTTCTTTATATCAGCAAAGTAATTTATTTTATTAACATCCATTACACAACCTCCTCTAATTTGTCACCCGTTTTTTCTTCATACATTTTTGCAGCCAAAGCCACTCTGTAATCAAACAAATAATCTTCATCAAACAATTTAGTTGCCTCAACTGTTCCTTCTCCGATTATTTCTTTGTTCGCTAAAGTTTTGAATAATTCAAAACCATTTAGTTTCCACACCTCTTCGGTGGTCTTTTTTAACACATCGTCATTAAGCATTTTGCCTCCGTTTTTGTTTTTAATTTCAATTCCCACATAACTAATATACTAAAATATGCAACTAATTGCAACTATTTACACATAATATATTGATTTATTTTAGGCAAAAAAAAGGGCCAATGAAGGCCCTTTAAATTGTAATACTGAGTAATAAAGTGTATTACGACTTCAAATTATGCACCTTGAGATCCGTAGATTCCTCTCCAATCAGAGAAACCGAATGAATATCTCTCTCTCGCTTTATATCTGATATTGCCAGTAGAAAAGTCTGGTTCCATTGAAGTCTCCATTGGAGATCTTTGGAACATTTTTAGACCTTCGCCTGCACTATTTACAGATGTAAGGATGAAGAAAGCATCTGGATCAGTAAGATAATGGTTGACGCTATAGCCACCAGGTAAAACCCCAGTGTTTTTAAAAGCGTTAATGTCATTATCAGCTGTACCAGATCTTTGCTGAGAGTTTAAGATTCTGTCAGCAACAAACACTAATTGTGGTGGTACCACAAGTTTGTCAGCTTGGACAGAAATAGTTAAACCTCTATCATCCGTGAAAGTTGAAATATCAATCAATGCGTCTTCTAATGAAGCCTCATTTAAGTCAGCCATAGTAGTAGCTCTGTTCGCAGCTGTTCCACCACCAGATAGTGTGTGGGCAGTGTTAATAAGTGATACTCCATCGCCTCCTGTGAAGCTAGATGAGAAAGCATTATTTAAAACATCAGCGCCTTTAACCTCTTTGGTGTTAGCCATAGATTTTGCTAATGCTTTGACGTATCTCTTTCCGAGACTGTCATATAAATTATCCTCTACTGCTTCTTCCGTTAAAGCAAACGCTAACGCAATCGTATCATGCGTGTAACGTGCGCTGTAACTTTCAGACGCGTTGTCAAATTGTACACCCTGTCCTTCGGACTTAAGTGGTGCAGAACCGAATCCAGTTACTAAAACCTCTTCTTCAAATGCTCTATTTGAATCCTCGATAACAAAAATATCTTCATATTCTCTCTCGTAGGAATCATAGGACATCCCAAAAAGTGCGTTTAGACCGGGCTCTAGCTCTTTCGCTAATTGTGCTCTTGAAATTGCCATTCTATTTTAGCCTCCTTATGCTAAACCAGCACTTTTTTGTCCACAGATATGATTCTGTATGACACAAAGTACGTTAGTATTTGATGATGAAACATCATCGTTTTCTGGATCCTGTGATATGTCTAACGCTTTTAAAGGCAATGTAGCAGTGGTATTACCAGTGCTCACAGCAATTTCAGTGTTAGAAATCCCAGACGAGGTATCGCCAACTGGTGAACCATCAACGATTTCGAAATTTCCAAACAAGTCGGCCACAGGCATTGCTGCGTCTCCTTGAATTTCAAAAACTACGTTGGGATCATCAACGACGCTTGCTATTATATCAGAAGCAGCGATGCTTCCAGGATAATAGTTTTTAAACACTTGTTCGCCAGATGTTGGATCAGTGTATTGAACACCGTTAAACACTCCGACAATTGGAACAGTACCAGAAGCTGCATGTCTACCAATTACACCGCCAGTTAGCTGTGTTACCAAGTCGCCTTGGAATATTGGTGTTGTTGCTCCACTAGCAATTCTATATCTGGATTGTCCACCAGAATAGGGTGCTCCGCTCATCATACGAACAGGTTTACATCCAAATGCGCTATCTTTATTAGCCATTTTTATATTCTCCTATTTTGATTACTTTTTTCCAAAAGTAACATTAGACTTTCTATCTGCATCATACTTAACGTACCTGCCATCTCTCCTAGATTCTGTAAACATATTATTGTCTAAAGCCTCTTTTTTAAGACGGGTTTGATCTTCGTAATAAGCATTACGTTCTTCTTTGGTTTCGGTAGGTATTTTTGCTAATAGCAAGCCTTCACTATAAACAAGACCAGCATGTCTTCCTTCGTCAGCTGTAGGGTAAGAAAATTCACTAGGGAGATCGGTTCCTCTTACGAGTTCCCATCCTTCTCTAAGTCTTCTGCTTACGTTAGCTTTATCCTCTTGACCAAGCATGGATTCTCTTATCCAACGATATTCGTATCCTTCTGGTGGTGGAGGTGTTTCTAGTTTTCTTACTGGTCGCCATGGTTGTCTACGAGTATTTTTAGCGTGCTGCTCGGACTCACGAGAATTTCTGGTTTGTGTTATTTCTTTTTCAGTTGTCATTTTGCCTCCCTAGATGCAATGCGTTGTTTTTCTTTAGCAACGGATTTTAGCCAGGCATCTTCTGTCATGCCATGTGGCTTTAGTCCACGGAGTCTGTCAACTTCATTTTTTGAAAATTGCACACCGTTCTTTTTGCCTTGTGTTTTTTGCCGACTTCCTGGGGAAGTGGAGGCGACTCTTTGCACAGCGGGCCTGCCCTCACTTTGTTCAGCATTATCAGATCTAAGATCTGGATAAACTTTATAAACTCTATTATTTAACTCGTTATAATATTCATTTGAATCTGGCTCAAAACCCTCATTAACCAAATTTACATGGGTATATTGAGCGTATTGTGTAGCCTCTGGTTCTTCACCAAACCAATTATTTTTTGACTTCCACTCTAAAGCCTCTTGAGTTGGTTGTACCTGGGCTTGTTGTTCTTGCACAGGTTGTTGATAGTAATTTTGCTGTGACTGAGCGTAAGTCTGTTCAGATCTCTGTTTTGCAATTCTTACTTTTTCTTTTTGAATAGAAACTTCATTTTTTAAACTGTCAGCTTTTGACATAAGTTCAGCATCGCCTGCACCATGAGCTTTTTTATACAACTCATTAGCTTCACGCTCTTTTAAATTAATGGTTTCTTCTTCTTTTGCTAATAAACTATGTTGAGATTGAACTGCTTGGTTGTAATAAGCATGCACTTCTTGCTCTCTTTGCTGTAAAGCAGCCTCTAGTGCAGCTGCTTTTTCTTCGGCAGCTCTTTTCCTCTCATTTAGTTTGTTTATTCTTTTTGATACACCTTTAGTGTAATTTTCTAGTTCGTCGTCGCTTGAAGCCTCATTAGAAACCTCTTGTGATTCAGTAACTTCTACCTCAATATCTTCAACCTCTGGTTGAATTTGATTTTGTTCTTCTATCGTCATAAGCTCACTATATCATCTGGATTAAGTATGGTGGCAATCACTTCATCATCATTGATAATGCGAACCTCTGCACCGTCCTCAAGTTTAAATCTCGAACCAGAGTAACGTCCGATTAAAACCCATTGTTTTTCTTCACACCAAGGTGAATCTCCGTATCTTTCTTTGTTGTTGTAAGCTAATGGTCCTTTTTTTACCACATAAGCTACAACTGTTGACAAAGCCTCTCTGTCTGTTGTTTGTTTTGTAAGAATAATGCCGCCTTCTGTTTTGGCTTTTCCTGCGTATGGTAGCACTAACATTCTCCAGCCAGTTGGTTGCGGCATACGATCTAAAATTGATTGATCTAATTTTTCTGGATCTAAAACCACTGAGTCTGGTTCAACGTATGCTTCTGCTACCTTTTTAGCCATTACGTTATTTTCTTTAATATTCGTCATATATTTTTTCCCATGTCACTTATTTCGTTTGCAATATAGTATAAAGCACTGAGCTCTCCTTGCAAATATTTATAATGTTCAATATCTTTTAGTCCACCAGACATCAAAGTTTCTTGTATCTGCTGTTCTCTTTGGGAGATTGATTTTTTGATACTGTCTAAAACAGCTATTTCATCCATAATCTATTTAGTTTTTTTCTTGGTTGCTTTTTTAGTTGTTGTTTTTTTCTTTGCAACTGGTTTTTTTACTGTAGATTTTTTTTTTGTTGTTGTTTTTTTAACAACTTGTTTTTCTTCTACTGGCACTTCACCATTAATAATTGCTATTTTCTTTTCGATTCTAGCCATATTTTCTTGGTGTGCTTTATCTTCTGCCTCTTGTTGCTGTTTTAATTCAATAGCTTCTTGCTCACGCAATTGTTTTTTTTCAGCTTTTAATTTTTTTTGTGCTTCTAGTTTGTAAGATGTTGTCATAATATTCCCCGAATTTTATTTTCTAATTCAAATAACTTTAAATCAGCATTTTGTTTAAGTCTATCTAAAGCAACCCCAAGTTTATCATCTGCTATTTCTTTTTGCACATTTATCCTTTCTTGTTGCAATTGTCCGTCCATCATTTTTTCTTGCTGTCTTTGACCTTGTTTGGCTACAAACTGCTCAGATTCCATATTTAGCTCTTTATCTTTAAGATCTAATTCACGGTTTCTTATATCCACTAACGGATCCTCACCAGATCCCATACCAATGGATTGCAAGAACTCGTTAGCTAATTGAGCCATAATCTGAGCACTAAATTGTTCTGTAATCATTTGGATCTGTTGTTGGATTTGTTGCGCTTCCTCTGGGGAAACTTGTTGCATTTGTCCTTGAATTTGTTGTATTTGTTGTTGTATTTCTGGAGGCATTTGTTCTTGTGCTTGTTGCATGGCCATAAATTGTAAATGTTGCATACAGTGAGAAATTATAAGCGCTTGCACCTGCGGACTTTCTTTTACAATAGTAGTTAAAAATAAACTTTTGTGCGTATCTAAATGCGCTTGATGGTTTTGTTCGGGAAAAGCCTGGGCAGGTTGGCCCATTAATAAACCAGCATTTTCTAAGCCTGCATCTTGTGGTTTCGGCGTATTATCTGGCGGTGGTTGTAACAAAGCATCAACATTATCTACACCAAGAGCTGCATACATTCTTCTGTAAGCCTCATATATACCTAAAGGACCATGTATTTCTGGATTTGACTGAACCATCTGTAAAAGTTCTTGAGCTAAGGTCACTCTTTGGCTTTGTGAAAAAATATTAGGATCTGAAATTGGTATTATGTCTACTCTATCGTCAAAGTCTTGTTGTTTTACTTCACCTGGTCCAGAACCAACTTGATAAGTATAAACAGGAGGTAAATACTCACTAAATACTTTTGCAAGCAATCCAAACTCTATTCTTTGTGCGTAATGTAATCTTTTATGAATAGCACTCATAACTTTGGTGCCACGTTCTAACAAAGCTACAGTCGTACCTACTGGCATAGCTTGATTCATGTCACCGACATTCATGTCTGCTATAGCAGCAAAACGCTTGCCAGAATCTACTAAAATACCGAGTAATTGCATCAAAACATTACTTGGCTCTTTTATTGGTAGCGGTATTAAATTTTCTCTTAGAGATCCACCCGTAGTGTCTATATCCCTAAATTCACCTGGTTGTAATGGATCATCCTCGTCTCGGATCCTCATGCCTCTTGCCTTAAAACCAGCAGGTAAATTAGCTAGTGTTCCAGCATCAATAAGTTGTCTTAAAATAGATGTAGAGGCCTTTGAAAGTCCTCCGATCATGTGTGACAAACCTAACCCATAAAAACCAAGTCCAGGTAAAAACTTATACTGTACAAAATAATTAATTTTATTTTTAAATGGATCTGTTTCTACATAGTTTCTTCTTATAGATAAAACCTGCTCTGAGTCTTCTTCAATAGTTACTATATATGGTAATTTAAGGCCAGTTGGCACACCATTTTGGTCAATATCCTCAAAGCCTTCTATGTCTAAAACAGTGTGTACTTCATAAACGGTTCTGTTTCTGTTTTCTTTATAAGAGGGTGATATGCCTTGTATTTCATCTATTGCTTCATCTATGTCATTCATATCTTCTGATATGCCACCAGATCCTATGTCGACATTTGCATAAAACCCAGATACTTGCTGTTTTTTAATTTCATTCGCAGACATAGTTATAGAATGTGTAATTCTTTCAGCTGAACTCATGTCAGCTGCTTCATAAGGAACAATAAGATCTTCTGGAGCTATAAATTTAGATACAGCTCTATTTAAAACAAAATCAAAATAAACTTTCTTAAAACAAGAGCCAGCTAGTGGTAGGTAAAAAAGCATTTGATCAAGCTCTGGATCATATTCATCCATTTTATTCATTATGTAATAATTCATAAACTCTTGGACACGTTCAGCTTGGTTTTCAGTCTCAATAGTACGAGCACCAACAATTTCTGTTTTTACTGGCCCTTTGGCTGGTAACATTTCTTTATATGCTTGTGCCTGGAACTGAGTTACAGCTTCTGCCAAAATTGGATGCACCACACCAGAGGATCCCTCAAAAGGTTGTGATCTTGTTTCATCAAACTTCATACCTAAGTATTTAAGTCCATCTGTGTATGTTTTTTCCCATTCAGATCTTGATTGTTTATCGCCTCTAATTGAGCTAAGTAAATCGCTTGCTATTTTATCAAGTGTGATTTCATCTATAAAGTCTACTAAATTAGCATCAAAACTCATTTGTGGTGCTAACTCTTGTTGTATTTCTTGATCTAAAAGTATTTCTTCATCATCAACCAAAATTTGTGCTGCTGCTGCAATTTGTTCGTCTCTTGTAGTATCTGGTACGATTTCTACAGAAGATCCCTGGACTTTTATATCTGGATCTTCGTTTGTTCCTAATTTATCTATAGCCATAATTAATGTAACACCCTGTTTCGTGGATCTGCTTTCAGCTCCACTTCTGTTCCTATAATAGCCTCTAATTCGCCATCAATCAAAAGGCCGTGGTATTCTGCTATGATTTTAGCTTGTGTAAAATCTTCTGCATGTATTAGTGGTCCAGAATATTCAATACCATCCCACTCAAAAGTTGTTGCGTATGTTTTAATAATAAACCGTCCTGTTCTTTTTTAGTAACTTAATTTCATCCTGGTAGTCTTCTTGCAATGATATAAAACCACCTTGACGGAAACGCATTAAAGCCATTGTAGCACTATCGCAAAAGTCGTCATAATCACCGAATGGAAATGATGCCATTTCTTCAATAACCTCTTCTGCAAAATCATCTTCTGGCGCCCATACCATTCCAGACTCAAATATAGGTGCAACACTATTCATCCTGGCTACCTTGTCCTGTCCTCTGCTCGGTGAGTATGAAGTAACAGGTATGCCCATACGTCTAAGCTCATGTGTAAGCGGTGTTCCAGAAGCCTTAGCTTCAATCAAAACGCAATCTGGTTCCCAGTATCTGTATTCTTCAAGAGCAAGTTTTTTAAGCTCTGGAAAGTCAAACCTTACTCTTTTTGCATCTAAAAGTATGATTTCATCGTTTTGTTCATCACCTCTGTTAAAAATTGCCCAGGTGGTTATAGCTGAATAGTCTGCTGTTTCTTTTTTAGAAAAAGCAGTGTCATAACTTTGTATTACATAAGAATACGATGGTACATCTGCATCTTCCCATCTATTCCACCATTCTCTTTTAACTATAGATCCTTCCTCAGCTGTTGGATTTTGCATCCACTGGCTATTCCATTTAGATATAGGTAGTGAGGCTTTAACACCGAGCAGTTCTTCTTTTTTCCAAAACTCTGGCCATAAAGGTTTTTCAGAATCTGGCAAGATTGCAGGAAACTCAACGACTTCCCACTGATCAGCATTTTCATCGCCCTGTTTATTTAATACTTTACCAACCAAATCTTTTGTGCTCCATCTAGTCATAACTATCACAATAATTCCACCAGGCTGTAAACGCTGTCTTGGACCAGATGTGTACCACTCGTAAGCTGATTCTAATGCTTTCGGAGATAGCGCATCTTGTTCTGAATGTGGATCATCAATAATCAATAGATCCGCACCACGACCTGTAATAGCACCACCAACACCAGCTGCAAAGAACTCACCTTCTTGGTTACTTGTCCAGCGGCCAGCTGATTTGTTATCTGCTTGTAGTTGGAGATCTGGAAAAACATGTTGATAATCTTCGCTGTCTATTATGTTTCTTACTTTACGGCCGAACCTAACAGCTAGTTCAGCTGTATGAGTTGTTTGTATAATTTTTAAATTGCCACGTCTGCCCATCATCCAGGCAGGGAAAAAAGTTGATGCAAACTCAGACTTAGAGTGTCTAGGCGGTAGGCAAACTATTAATCTTTTAAGTTTGTTATCGGCAATTTTATTAAATTTTTCAGCAATAATTTTATGATGAGATCCTTCAATAAAGTCGGGCCACATGTGTTTTATAAAAGTTATAAAGTCTTGTTGACAACCATCTTGTTTTTCTAATTGATCATATCTATGCAATAAGGCAACAGCCTCAGCCTTGTCTTGCTCAGATAAAATATCAAAATCTTTAAAAGATACTTCACTCATAATCGAGCTGAGAAACAAGGTAGCGACGATATTTTATGCAACTCAGCTCTAAGCGTATTAGGCCTAGGTGTAGTATTACATATCGCTATACTTCGTGCCATTCCTTACCCTCGAATAGTAAGGCTTCCGCATCCCTTCTTCTAATTAGTCCTTCAAGCACGCGGCCACCAGCTTTATTCCACCTGCGTATTTGGCTAGGTACTTCATCATATTCGCCTTCATTTAGAACACGAAGCATTGTTGAACTACTTAGATTTGATGGGCCTAAATTAAAAGTCCAGGAAACTATTGCGTCATATTGATTTTGTGAAAGCGGTACTTTTACTGCTCTGGTGACAGATTCTTCAAACTTAGCCACGTCTTCCATTAACAATTCGTCAGCTTCTTCTTGAGTAATCTCCATATCCATGGATACACCATGAGTAGATCCATACCCGATTGTAGGAACTCCTGCGGCGCAGTGGTATGCTTTTAATTCGCATCCTTCAAACTTTTTAATTAACGATAAACCTTCTTTTGATATTTGCATGTTATTCTCCCCATACTTTAGTTTTTTTCCCACCATCATAGTCAACAGCGAGATTTTCTTTTTTAAGCAAGTCAGCAACATTTCCTTTACTACAGAAAATATCACCTAATACTCTTCCATATTTGTCGGTGCCATACGATTTTAATGTTATGTTGCCTACCAACCATTCTTTCATTTTTTGTTTTGCTAATAACCCAAGCTCCTTTTCTTTTGCGCGTTCTGGATATTTTTTTATGTTGATCCTAGATTCTGGAGTGTCAATTTTGGCCACCCTTACAGACTTATTGTGTAATTTAACACTAAATCCTAGATCTATCGTTTCTAACCGAACAGTATCACCGTCTATAACTTTTTTGAGTTCACAATTATATACAAAAGCATCTGGAGTTTTACTCATCTTCTTTATCCTGTTTTGTAGTTACTTTTCTATAATACACCACAACATCTTTAAGTTCAGTTATGTAGCGTTTGATTTCTTGCATGTTATAGGCCATTACTTCGTAATCTGGTATTGTCATGGCTAAAAACAATATTTCACCTTCTTGTTCTTCTATTAAAGCTAATTGTTCTTCCCAATTATCTGGTGTTACAGCTATCCACATTGGTTCTTTTAGATCTATTTCTCTAGGCATTACTGGTTGTACTATGGTTCGGTCCATAGGCTTTGCAGTTATTTCTATTTGTTTAGTCGGAAGAAGGCTGCAACTGCAAGCCATCATCAAGATCATCAACAGTGACGCTGATTTTCTCGATGTCCTCCATAATATGCTTTGTTCCATTATTTATTTTCCTTTGCATTTCTTCTGGATCTGCAAGTATTTTTGCCGACAATTGATAATTTTGTATAAACTGTGTATATCTATTTAACTCTCTTTGTGCGGCTTGGCTTTTAACAGTAAGCTCATTCATTTGTTCAGTCTGTAACGCAAAATCATTTTGAAGTGATGTTATGGCTTCCTCTTGCGTTGCTATAGCGCCTTCTAATACAAGATTATTCGCAGTTAATGTTTTGTTTTCATTAAACAAATAGTAGGTTGTAAAACCTAAAAATAATATTATGCCTATAAACACTTGTTGCATTAAATTTCCTCTATTATGTAATTAAGGCCACCTGCACTTCTGTATTCAATAATACAATCATCTTCGTCCCTAAATTTTAAGTGTTTTTCTTTTTGCACTAAAATTTTTTTGGTAATAAATGTTCGATCATCTGAGTCACCATATTCTTTGTTAAATGACACTGTCACTTTATACCTAGTTTGAAATAAAGATAAAAACCAATTAAAAACCCATATACTTAATTTTTTTAAATTGTCCATATTTGTAACGCGTCTTTTTTACCTTTTACTTTAATAGGTTTTAGAGACTTTAACACAAGTTTGCAATTTTTTGCAGTTTCTTGCCCAATTAAAATATCTACACCAACTTCTTTGGTTGCCGACTCTAATCTTGCAGCTGTGTTTACAGGATCACCGATTGCCGAATAATCAAACCGAGTATCGGATCCCATATTACCAATCACTGCTACTCCCGACTGACATCCTACTCCTACCTGGACTGGAGTAGATAGAGTTTTATTAAGCTCGGCTATACCTTTTTGAATATCTATAGCAGCCTGGACAGCTTTTGTTTCTTGATCTTTAAGATCTAACGGCGCTCCAAATATAAACATACCTGCGTCCCCGATAAATTTGTCCGTCATTCCGCCAAGTTTTTGCACGGCGTTGACCTGGACTGTTAAAGTTTTATTCATTATGTCGGTGACTTCTTCTGGTGGCAGTTTTTCACTTAAAGATGTAAAACCACGAAGATCTGTAAATAAAAATGTGCAGTATTTTTTCTCGCCACCGAGTTTTAATAGATCTGGATTGTCCTGGAGCTGTTTAACTTGTCTCGGATCTAAATAATGTTCAAATTGTTTTTTGATCTGTTGACGTAATTTAAACTGTTTTCTAAAGTTTAAATAGAAGGCAACAGCTCCTGCAATAAATTGTGATACAAAAGTCCATGAAAAATCTATTAAATAACCCTTTTGAACGCTAAAAAACTCTGAGAGAGCCGCTGTGATAAGTAAAATTACAGCTATACTTACACCCTTGGTTATACCCAGATAATTGATTACAAGCCACGTCAGCGACACAAATATTGCAAAAATTAAAATTTCGGCCGCTAAATGCCAATCTGGGATTTGTGGAGAGTTTTGTATCAAAATTGACTCAGATAATGCTGCTTGAATCTTGTGAGGTTCTAATAAACCGACTGGGGTTGCAATTTGTGGTTGGATTCCTGCGGCGGTAATTCCGATAAATACAAATTTACCAGCAACATTCATTTCTTCTAAATTTGTTTCTGGTGTTTTTACCCAGCTGATCCATTTTCTTCCAAAATTATCTGTAGGTATTGGTGGCAATCCTCTGACTGCAATTTCTTGTATGCCATTTTCATTCGTGGTAATAATATAGCTTCTGGTTTCAGTTAATACTTTTAAAACTTCTGTGCCAAAAGAAGAAACATAGCCGTCTGGTGTTTTTAATAATAATGGTATTCGTCTTACCAGGTTGTCTATGTCAACTGGTGCAGTAGCTATACCTTGATTTGCATTATTTTGTAGTATGTTGATATTTTGTACTACACCTGGAGTAAGCATACCACCAACGTCATTACCTTTTATAATTGTTCCTGTAGTTTTTGGATATTTACCATTATCATTTTCAAACATTGCTAACACAGAGGGTGCATATCCGAGTGTTTGTGCAAAAACCTCATCACCACCCATTCTGTCTGCTTGTGGAAAAGCTATTACCCAGCCAACCCCCATAGCTCCTGCATTAATAAGATCTATTTGTATTTGTGCGAGGGTTTGACGCGGAAAGGGCCAGCCACCTGCTTTTGCTACATCCTCCTCTGTAATATTTAAAACAACAAAGTTACCAGAAGGTTCTTGTTCTGTAACCAGTGCATCAAATATTTTTAGTTTTAGTATTTCGGTTGGTGTAGACTGAAATATTAAAGGCAAGATCAAAATTATAAGTAACAGTGATAATAGTCTTTTCATTTTATATATTTGTAATTATTTAAAACTGCTATTCCTAAACCTACATTCATAGCAAGTATATAACTTTCACTACTATTTCTTGCTATTAGAGTACCAATTATAGCTTTTTGTAATATTAACTCTTCTAACTCTGGTCTATCGGGTAAAAGAGGATTAAGTTCTTTACAGGTGTGACATTTTTTCATACCTTCATAAGTTGTATAAGTATCTAGTACGTTAAGAGTCCAAAAAAATATCATTTGATTTTTTGTTGGAGGCTCGTTGTAGTCTCCTAAATTAAAAATAAATTCTTTAGGAGGTATATAAACAGCAGGTTGTTCAGGTATTGTTAAATCTAGTTCAGCTGAAACATTTAAAATAGAAAATATAAAAATCAAATATTTCATCAATTACTCTGCGTTATCTTAATTGTAGAGTCAGATCCACCGTTTACTCTCACAACATTTGATTTACCATCTTGTATAAAAATGACGGTATATGATCCGCCGCCGTCAATATCAACACGAGCAGAGCCGCTAACATTCCTTCGTAAACTTACAACCTGGCCTGTAACAATAGTTGTAATCTGCGTTTCTGTGTCCTGGCCTATTGCTGTACCAGCAATCTTAATACTAGTGGCTTGCTGTAACTGATCTTCTTCCTCTTGCACTTCTAAAGCATCTAAAACATTAAGCATATCTTCTAAAAAATTAACATCCAGGTAGTTTATATCTAGCTCTGTAAAAGTTAGATCTTCACCTAAAAAATCTTCTGCCAAGTAATCTACATCTAAGTCATTAAAATCTAAAACATTGTTTTGTTTTGCAGATACTTGTGCGTCGCTTATTTGTTCTTTTTCTTCTGGTGGAGTAACGATAAGCATGTTATCAAGCATTTCTAAACTAAGATCTAATATTACTGGTTTGCTTGGATTGCTTTCAAAAACTGAAATAGTTGTTGCCTGGAAAGGTTTGTTTAATAACACAGATCCTGTGGCAGTAATTACTTCAATCTCACCACTTGATAAACCGAGAGCATCTGGAAGTAATACTATAAGACTTTTGCCCAATTCGTCCACCGTAACCGAAAAATCTGTTCCTCTAATCGCGATGTTTGCAGTCGGTGTTTTTAGCTTTATGTTTTGCTTATCTATACGGTTTAGGTTGCCAGTTATAAACCTAGCTGTACCAAGTCCAAAAGTAAGGGCCATTTTAGACTTAGATGGATCTGGATCAAAAATATACTCGTCTACAATTAGCTGACTATGCTCGGTCAGTCGGACCGTACTATCATCTAAAAAAGTTATGGCCATGCGGCCATTGTTTGTTATAGCTTCATCGTTTTGTTGAATAGCAAATTGTATTTCTGCTGGATAAGGTTGATCTCTAACAATTTGTGCCTGGCCGTTAAGCTCAGATATACCGCCGATTTCAGCAGCCTGTGCTTGTACCTTGGTCGTTTTGAATAATACAGAAACTTGAAGTATTAGAGCCAGTGTTATTAGAAATCGAGATGATTTTAAGCCAGTCATTATCTTGGGTACTCAATTGTTGCACGTTAAAGGTCATGTTATTGCCTGTTTGATCTAAATAAAAATAACCGCCTGCATATCCAGAACCAGTGAAATTAACAGTGTTCGAGTTTCCGTCGATGTCCATATAATTTGTGGCTCCGTCATAGTTAATATTACTTGTGACTTGGTTTCCAGTACCGTTAATTATCCAATCAAGATCAAGTGTAGCAGCAAGTGCAGTTGTGCCGTGGTTAAGGGTAAAGGTGTTAGTGCTACCAGTTACATCGACGTTATAATTTGAGTTATCAATACCGTAGGTGTTTGTAGGATCGCCTTGTATTGTAAAAGTATTGCTATCGCCATCAAACTCAAAAAATCCTGTTACGTTATCTCCCCATATATCTCCAAGAAATTTATTGGTATCACCGATTTGGTTTATGTCAAGCGTAAAAGCATTTCCGTCTAAGTCGAAAGGGGTTAGGGATCCAGCTGAGGATAAGAGTCCTCCTATAATATTGCCAGAGCCAAGCTGTTCTAAATCTATGTTTACAGTAGTACCAGATTGATCTATGAAGATTTCATTATCAGCCGCGTATGCTGGCGATACAATCAACATCATCATCATCGCAAGGTTTATCAATTTTAATTTCTTCATGCTTCCAAAATCTCCTGTCGTAGCCGACTTTAATAAGCTCAACCACTGCTGCTTCTATTGATTTCATCAAAGCAATAGTAGTGCTCTCGTTACGCGCTGATCCGATTTCTAATTCCACAAGTTCCGTTCCAGACTCATAAAATTTGAAGACATCGTTTGATCTTCCGTAACTATAAATGGTTTTTTGGCTTAAAACTTCTATAAGAATTTCACCAGTTGCGACTGAAACCATCCGCAAACTAACGCTTACGGTATCTTCTCGATATTGCGCACTACCAGACACACCGAGAAAGCGGGCACCAGCGCCACCACTTTTTAAGTTTGTATCATAGCTTATCACAGATCCTTCGCGCAAGACACCTGCAAACAGCAGTGGTGGTACATTCTTTTCTTCACCCTCTTTTGCAAACTGTTCTCTTGCTGAACGTATAAGCTGTCTCTCTTTTACAAGGTTATCTAGTCCCACACGCTCGACTACACGAAAAAACTCACCGTTAGACGCATGCTTTAGTGCTCGTATAAGTAAAGTGCTTGGCTGTTGAGTTATGGCCGTGCTAAATAAAGCAAACTCGCTGTTGCTTTTTCTTTGTCCAGTTTGATCAGTAAAAGCAGTTGCATAAACAGCTACTACTGGCTGTACTTCTGGTTTTTGTATATTTTTTAATTCTTCTGATTGTAAAGAAAAAATACTTGCTTCTGTTAATCCTTTACTTGGAAACCTTTGTGCAAAGGTATCTTCTTGAACATCGACTATAGCGCAACTAGAAAGTAAAAGAACCAATAGGAAGGGTAATTTCTGTAATGTTGCCATCGGGATCCGTTATTTTTAAAGTTATAAATTGTCCATCGCTAGTGTAAGTTATTATATTACCTTCTAGCTCAATAGTCCCAGATGTAGAGGCTGTATCTCCAAAGAGGTTTTCTACTAGCTGTCTTGAAAGCTGTGCATAAATTCTGGACTCTAGGTTACGAATGAATCTAGCTAAAGTTGTGTTTTCTTTATCACGCTCTATTTGATCTTGTAGTGCTTTTATTTCTTCTTTTATAGACATTTTACGATTAAACTCTTGGTTCTCAATCGTTAGATAGTGACTAGAAGTTCCGATACCAGAAAATGAAGGTGACTTAAATTTATGAACTATCTGGTCAGCTGCAATGTTTTGCACAAATACGCCAAAAAACAAAACAAAGCCTATAGCAACTAGAATTTGTATTGTAAAAAGTTTTTCTGCTTCTTCTTTTTTATTTTTTTCTTTGTATATCATCTTTTTTTTGTTGTCTGATTTTAGTTACAGTATCAACCTTCTCTTTTAATCGTATCATATCCTGGTCTAAAAGTCGTAGCTGGTCCGTCAACCTAATAATAGTCTTTTTCATTTCACTTATAGATGGATCTATGGTGTTGTTAATAGTTTGCCAAACATAAAACACAAAATATCCCAGGCCAATTACCATTACAGTTGGAAAACCAAATTTTTGTATTAAATCAACTATTTCCATTAATCGCGTCTAGCATCAATCTTGCCGTCTTCAACAAAGTTTTCTGCTCTAGCGATTCGTTCAAGATCTGGAGGTATGTCAAGCGCACTTGACACTACTGTATCAATTCTGATGATGTCGTTGTTCATTATTGAGGCTCTAGTAATAAGCATTTTTGTAATGCCCTGGATAGATTTAATGTCAGATACTAGATTATTCATAAGCTGTCTGATTATAAGAAATATAAAATAACCCATAATCAAACCGCTTGCGATTGGTAGGCCTACGTCGCTAATCAAGCCTATGGCTTGATTCATTACTTATCTTCGCCTTTAAATCCTTTACTTTGTCCAGACTTACCAGAATAAACTCCAAAGACAACACCCATTGCGCCTACAACAACTGAGACTAATGCTGATTGTTCTAGGTTAGGATCTGGTAGGTTCATAAACCAAATAACAGACTCATACATAAGATAAATATAAACCACAACAAATATCCTAGGAAATATTCTCCAGGCATCTATTGCTCTAGCTAAGTGAATTACTTTTTGCCAAGGGTTTATATTTGTTTCGTCTTCTAAATCCCTAATTTTTTCTTTGAGTTCACCGATTTCTTGAATCATAGACATGAACTTATTAAGATCCATTTCTACTTCATTACGATCCATGTCTCCGCCAAATCTTCCGCTTCCTTCGTGCATTATATAAACCTCGCTAGTATTACTGCTCCAACTATAAATGGGTAGACGGCCCATATCATGTTTTCTAATTTATCAAAACGCTTAGATCCGTCTTCTAATCTTTTATCAATACTTTTATACAAAGCCTTACACTCTCTTTCGTGAGACTCTATTGCATTGAGCGCATCTTTTACTGTAGCCATTATTCGTTATTGTCGATAGATACCTTTGCAGGCCTACCTCTTTTTTTTCTTACTGTTGTGTAAGCCTCATTAACATCTGGAGTCGATTTATCATCTGCAACATAATGGCCTTTTTTATTTCTTGATCTGACTTTTACACGCTCAGTGCCTGTTACTTTATCCCAAAAATTTGACCACCAGCTACTCATTGTGCTTTTCCTTGGCTTTTAGAACATTTAACGCACACCAATCAATGATGCGATAAAGTTTGCCTAACCACCAATTTCCCTGTGGTGTTGGTGTGACAGCTGCAACAAATGATGCAATAGCTATTATGGTTGTTATCCATGAAAATATATTAAGAATTGTCATTAATCATCTCCTTTTGTTTCTGTATCTTTTTCAAGATCAGTAGTTATTTCTTGGTCAGCAAACTCTTTAAGTTGCTCAACCACGTCTTTTCTTAAAATAGCAACAGTTTCTAACTCTTCACCATTCCAAGTTCCTCTTTTACTAGCTACATCAATAATTTGTAACATGCCTAATAAAAATTGTTTTTCATCCATAATCGTCTCCTTGTTTTACAAAAAAAATTAGCTATTAGCTGCGATATACGCCTTGCCAGTTGCAATAGCTGCAACATGAGTAGTCTTTTTACTATCTGCTGCTCCTGCTACATTGGGTGTATCATCGTCACTATCAACAGGTGCATACGCTAAAATAATTTCTAAATGGTCTACATTTGCTTGTACTACTTCATTAATTTCAGCTTGTGTCATTCCTTCAACTCTTTGTACTGACGAAGCATCTGTATTAATACTATTGATTAATGTAACGCTATCACTTCCTGCTGATAAAATTGATGTTACTGTTCTAGCTTCTATAGTCATATTATTCTCCTTTTAAAATTGTAATTTCTTGTTTTAATTGGTCTACTGTTGTAGACAGCTCTTTCACTGCGTTTATTAAGTACCAAGTAAGGTTATCAGCGTTTACAGTTTTTACTCCCGAAGATTCTATTGTAACTACTTCTGGTAAAACTTTTTCAATTTCTTGAGCTATAACACCAAGTTGTATACCTTCTTTTTTTACAGCTAAATTACTTGGTAATTCTGTTACCTCATCTTCGGTTCTATATTCAAAATTTCTTACTTGAATATCTTTAAGTTTATTTAAACCTTCATTGTTATCTACAATATTCTTTTTAATTCTTTCGTCAGAAGTTTGTAAAAAAGAAGTTCCGTTTGTAGCTTGGTAAATACCACCACCACCAGGAGGATAAATGAATCCAGTATTATTTCCTTTACCCGAAACAGCGTTACCTATAACTAATTCAGAATTACTAGCACCACTAACATTAGCTTCTTTACCTATAAGAATACAGTTACTTCCAGTTGTTAGTGTAGTTCCTGCGTTAAAACCCACTGCTGTATTACTAGAACCTGTAGTTACATATTGAATTGCACCTACGCCCATACCAGTATTATCAGCACCTGTAGTAGCACGTCTAAGAGCTGTAGTACCAAAAGCTGCATTTTGAGCACCAGTTGTTACTTCGTTTAAAGTAAAGTAACCAAATCCATTGTTATTTTCACCAGTGGTACTAGCTGAACAAGTATTGGAACCATACGCTGTTGCACCATGAGCTGTACTTACAGTTAAACAATTTTGACCAACAGCAGTGCTAGAAAAGAAAGCGTGGCTACTTCTTAAAGCATTTATCCCAATAGCAGTATTGTTTTGACCATTAGTACCAGATATTGACATACCAGCTTCCATACCAAAACAAGTATTGCCCGAACCTGTATCAAACTGTCCACCAGCGTTGAATCCCATAATTGTATTGTTACCACCAGTGGTAATAGAATCACCTGCTAATGAACCTACTATAGTGTTTTGAATACCAGTGGTTAAAAGTCTTGCGGCATGATAACCAACAGCAACATTATTCATATCTACATTACCGCTTGGATTTTGTGTAAACAATGCATTTGTTCCTACTGCTGTAGAGTTATCTCCAGCTACGTTAGCTCCTAAAGCACCAGAGCCTATTGAAACATTTGAAACACCAGTTGTGTTAGCGTCAAGACACGCATATCCTATGCCTACATTTTCTTCACCTGTCGTGTTAGATGTTAAAGATTCAGAACCTATGGCTATGTTATAAGCACCAGTCGTATTAGCATCTAACGATTGAGCACCTAATGCTGTATTGTCAGCACCAGTCGTATTAGCTCCTAGTGCCGCATAACCCATTGCTGTATTGTTGCTACCCGTTGTATTAGCGTCTAATGAAAAAGCACCAAAAGCATTATTTCTAGTACCTGTAGTCAATGCAGCCAATGCTGTATGACCAAATGCTGATTGATAAGACTCAGTACAGTTTGTCATAGCACCATAGCCAACAGCAGTATTAAAACTTGCTGATGTACCTGCATCTAAAGCACTTTGACCAACAGCCACATTTTGAGAAC
>JAAHTH010000719.1_pt1 | contig 30995 bp, 32 predicted proteins | sample 6116091 | NCBI WGS metagenome assembly JAAHTH01 (sample SAMN13939990, study PRJNA603662) | sponge metagenome | isolation source: marine sponge | host: Mycale hentscheli | place: New Zealand | collected 2006
GCAATTGCTTTGTTTATTATTGTATTTTATAATGTATGCAATGATGCTGTAGAAGAGTTTAGGGGAAGAGGTGGTGGTCGCAGAGGTGGTGGTGGTCGCAGAGGTGGTGGTGGTCGCAGAGGTGGCGGTGGTTTTAGAAGAGGCGGTTGGCGTCGTCGCGGATTTAATCCTAATAGATATGTGAGAAGATTTAGAAGAGGTGGTGGATGGATCCCTAGAAGAAGGCACTATTGGTATGATAGTTTTGCGTGGCCAACCACATGGTTGGGTTGGGGAGCTTGTAAAAAGGGATGTACACCAGACGGATGCCCTGTTCCAGGCAATAATTATGATGAATGCGTTTGGGCATCTGATTGCTATGGGTGTTATTGGTAATTAATCTTTATCTAACCAGCCCTTCACTGTTTCATAAGTCCAAAAGTTCATTGAATTTACAATAACAGCTCTTAATGCGCATATAGGATAACCCTTCCATATATTTCCAATGTTTATAGCATCTTTTATACCTATGTTTTGAGCCATTTGGCGGTTCTTAATGACTTCTATTGGATAGGTTATAGTCCAGTTACTTAGCCCTGCTAATCCACCTGATGCTAAAGAATTAAGTCCTTGATCTTTGGCATAATTGTAGGTACTAAAATAGGCAGACATGGCTGTCATTTCTCTCCCTAAAGTTGGGATTCTCCCGCGATTTTTCAAAATAGTTTGAAAATTAATTTTTTGATTTGTTTGTTGCTTAACTTTTCCCAGTTCCGTGCAAAAAACAAATGGTGCCGCGCAAAATCCAGAGAACATCCCAGATAATAAATAACTATTCGTGTATTTAAAACTTCTTTCCACAATAGGAAATACAGTCATATTAAAAATAACAGCAGAGCAAAGTGGAAATCTCCATCCTCTATAGTAGTTCTTAATCGATAATCCTTTCCACTGCTTATTATTTTGGATTAATGTAAGCGTTGTTTCAAACGGATGACCAATGGAAACCTGGGATATTCCCACACATGCTGCTGCGATAAAATCAGACATACTATAAATTATATAGTATATCTATTAAAAAAGTTTTAACTTCCTTTTTAATTTTCTTATTATACTGTCCGAAAATTCCTGATAATTACCATCCTTTAAAGCATAATATGCTCCTGTGGCAAACGGGGTAATAAAAAGTAAGTATATTAAAGTTATTGATGCTAAAAGGAAAAAAAACCCAAATACAGATGGTGGTTTATATGCCATATATACTAATAGAATATTTATTAACAGGCAATTATTTTTTACTAGCAGTAGACATAATAATAGCACGATTCTCTGGCGAATTAACTAATTCACCGCCATATCTGGAAGCAATCTCTTTTTGGGTCTCAGTACTAGGATGTTTAATATCTATTTTTTTTTGACGATTAGAAATTCTAGTAGCAATCTCTTTTCTAAATGTCATTTTGGGTTGTTTATATGGATTCTGAACGTTACCCTTTCTACTATCTGGCGAATATACTCCTTTATCAACAGCAACCTCAGAGTATAGAGCACCTCCCCAGTTGGTATCCATGGCATTTGCACTAATTTTTTCACTCGAATTAAAATTTTTATCTAAAGGTGTATAACTACCCACATACTGATCTTCCGTATCAAAACCGGGATAAGAATTAATATTATAAGGCGAATCATTGTGATTAGCATCATACAATTTGGTTTCAGTAGCAATTCTAGGTACATTACTAGGAAGTCCACCTTGTTTTTCTACTAAATTAGGCAACATTCGATAACCCTTATTATTCTGTGCATCATAGGTTTCTTGAAAATAAAGCACCGGGCATCGAATACCTTTTGATCTTTGCCAATTTAAAAACTCAACATAATCTTCTAAATTCTTAAATTTAATTGGATTTACACCTGGTATACGAGCTTTATTTGAATATATAAGATGCAATTCCTTTCCTTTTTGAACCAGCAAATTTGGGCAATCCGCGGAAGACTGAAATCCTTCTCTGAGGTCATTGTGTTTATAGTTACAACAAAATAATAGACCCAATATAAATATTACTACAATTATAAGCAACTTCATCTATATACAATGTAAACAAAAGTTTTTCTTGCTTTTATATATATGCCAAAGCAAAACAAGATTGTTGTTTTAGATTTAGACGACAGTAATATCGGGCAATTTGCAAAAGAAATGTCATCTCACGGGATGGTATTTATAGCATTTTTAGCCGATTGGTGCGGTCACTGTCAACATTTCAAACCAGAATGGGAAAAAATTAAAACCCATCTAAAAAAACATTCCGAAGGTAGCGGTCATGTTGTTACAAGTAATGATAAACATATGCAAAATTTACCTTGTAAACAGCCCTCCGGTTTCCCAACAATGAGTTTATATAAAGGAACAAAGCACATCAAAGATTACGATGGCGGTCGAAATATGCCAGAGGTTTTAAAATTCATTAAAGATCATCTTAAAAAACAAAAACACCGCAAAAAACATCACACAAAGAAACATCATAAAAAGAAGCGACATAAAAAGCATCATAAAAAGCGAACAAACAAAAAGCGCAAAAAAAATATATATGCTGGATCTAGTGATACATCTTGCGAAACTATGTTAGATTGTAGAGATAAAATCCAACCAAACGGATCGTTGGAACCTGGAAATTATGTGTGCGTAAATAGTAATTGTGAAAGAGTTACTTTTGGTGCCCCTCCTGCTATGCCAGCGACCCCTTCCAGTCTCTCACCATCACAAACGGGAGGCAAACGCCGTCGCAAAAGAAAATCAAAAAAACGTAAATCTAAAAGACGAAAGCGTAAACGCAGAACTAAAAGAAGATAATTTAGCACATTTGTTCAATATGATTTTTAAATAAAACTTCCATGCGACTCTCCGGTTGCCAATTTTCCCATCGGGTATAAACAGTGTTCATACATTTACATAAAGCGCATTCACAGGTGCTTTCTGTAAAATCCTCGAGCTCCTCTTCATTTACAGCTAGTGGTTCATCTAACTCATCTTCTTCTTCTTCTGTAAATAATTCTTGTTTAATTTTTTCAGCCTGTTCTACAACACCTGGTCTCTTTTTAAAGAAGAACATCTCCAACATCATCGCGCGTTTTAAATCTTCTGGTGTAACACCCTTTCTACCTGAATGAATCGTATATTTACCAGCGGTTATAATTGCCCCTTCTGTAAAAGCAACAATGAGGGCTATCATATTTTGTTTCATTTCTTCTTCATTAACAGCATCCTGTACGTTATCAAACCCACTTTTCATAAAAGAATAATCACTCATTGCTTTGTATTATAGCTTATTATTATTTTATTAAATTCATTTCAATTTTAAGTATAAAAGTTTATATCACATTATATATAGGTATGTACAAGAATAGAACATTTATTATATTATTTTCGCTAGCTGCATCTTTAGTTGGAGTATTTATTACATTTGGAAGAAAAACCATGTTTAAAAAATATGACGTTGAAACGGTTTATTTTATTGATTTAATTTTATCCACTGTTTTTATTCTTTTATTTTTATTCATGTTTGGTAATACAAAAAATATTGTCAAAAATGCCAAAAAATTTACACTAAAAGATTGGGGAATTATAACGAGTACTGCTTTATTTTTATCTTTTACACTTTTATTTGGAGGGAAAATATTAGAAAATAATGATATATCATATCTTACATTACTTGATACAGCGATTGATGTATTAGCAAGTTTGTCAGTCGCATATTTATTTTATAATGAAGAACTAACTGTTAAGAAAATAATTGGACTTATTTTGATAATGACGGGCGTTTTTATTATCCACTAAAATTGAATTAGATAGAATATATAATACTGTATCTAATACAATGTCTTCTTCTCCAGAATTTAGATTATACGACTTTAAGATCACAAATGGAATTACTATTAAACAAAAAGGTGCCATGAAAGAATTTATGATACAAATGTTTGCTATGAATGAGAAAGGACAAACAGCTTCTATTACTGTCCAAAACTTTGAACCGTTCTTTTATGTAAAGGTAGGCGATGATTGGAACGAATCGACCGTCGGTGCGTTTAAAATATTTATTCGAAGAGAATTGGCTAAGCCTAATTTGGAAGAGAAATTTAAAAAATGGCAAACGGGTAAAATAGCCAAAATATATCCAACGCCCGAAAAAGATCAAACGCTTAAACAATATGTCGATGCGAATTATAAGACGTATAAAACATACCAGTACAAGGGATTATGTGATATACAACTTGTATCAAGGCATAAATTATATGGTTTTGACAATAAAAAGTTACATAAATTTGTGGCAATAAAATTTAAGAATACATCCGCCCTTAATAAAGTTAAGAATCTTTGGTATGACAGATATCCAGATGCTACGAGTCATTTTGGTTATACCATGCGATTGAAAACCGTCGAATTTCAAGGATGCGAACTAGAAATATATGAAGCAAAATTACCACCTTTGCTAAGATATTTTCACATTCAACGAATCAGTCCTTCAGGATGGATACAGTTGCCAAAACGAAAATATAAAGTCATTAAAGATAAAAAAACCAATTGTGATTTTGAATATAGTATTAAATGGAGCAATGTCATACCTTTGCCAGAAAAAGAAGACCCCGTTCCTCTTAAGATATGTAGTATGGATATTGAGGCTTCATCTAGTCATGGTGATTTTCCTATGGCTATTAAAACCTATAAAAAATTGGCAGGTGATATGATTACACATTGGAATAAAAATTATGATGGGATCAAACGATTGGCTAGAGCTGATCAAAAAGCACTTATCAAACGTTTGATTAAAACGGCATTTAAATTTTCAACCGCGGAAGGTATAAATTGTGTATATCCAAAAGAGGAAGTTACCGAGGCAGAGATTGATGAATATATTGATGATATTCTATGCGAAGGCCTTAAAAATTTAGTAGGAAAAGAAAGATTTAAAGCATTTCGTTCAAATGATGCATTAGATGAAGATGATGAATTATATAGACCTAAGCAACAATGGGGACCGTATATCAAAGGTAGAAATTCAAGAGGAGATACATATAAACTAATCGATTGTTTAAATGACAGTTTAGATGCTGGAAAGAAAATGGAAATTATTGATAAGGCCTTAACGGTAATATTACCGCCATTAGAAGGGGATAAGGTTACATTTATAGGATCCACATTTATGTTATTGGGAGAGGATACACCGTATTTAAACCATGGTATCTGTTTAAATGACTGTGCTGCCTTTGAGATGAGAAATAGTGATGTTGAAATAGTTAGTTGTGAGGATGAAGATGATGTTCTAACAGAGTGGACTGAGATTATTCAACGAGAAAAACCCCATATTATTATTGGGTACAATATATTTGGTTTTGATTACAAGTTCATGATTGATAGAGCAACTGAAAACAATTGTTTTAAAGAGTTTTGCAAACTAGGAAAAAATATAGATGTGGAATGTAAACGTATGAGTAAATCCATTAAAATTGCTAGTGGTACACACGATTTGCAATTTATGGATATTGATGGTATTATACAGATCGATTTATACAATTATTTTAGAAGGGAAGTAAATCTAGGTTCATATAAACTACAAGATGTTGCTTCTCATTTTATAGGAGACATGGTTACAGGTGTAGAAAGATGTGAAACACACACGGTAATTAGAAGTAAGAATCTAATGGGATTACAAGAAGAAAACTTTGTAATATTTGAAATTATTGGGCATTCGAAGGATCAATATAGGAAGGGTAAGAAATTTAAAGTGATTCAGTTGGATGAAAAAAATGGTGAATTTTGGGTAGAGGAAAAAATAGAAATGCCAAAAGGTAAAAAGTTGAGATGGGGCCTAGGTAAAGATGATGTATCGCCGCAGGATCTATTTAGGTTAACGAATGGCACTGAAGATGATAGGGCTATTATTGCGAAATATTGTTTTCAGGATTGTAATCTAGTGCACCATCTGTTGCGTAAAAATGATGTTGTTACGGGAATGACAGAGGTCGCTTCTATTTGTTCTGTACCAATTGATTTTATTGTAATGCGCGGTCAGGGTATTAAACTTCTTAGTTTCATCGCAAAGAAATGTAGAGAAAAGAATACTCTTATGCCTGTCATTGAAAAAGCGGAAAATGATGGTTCTTATGAAGGGGCCATTTGTTTAGCACCCAAAAAAGGATTTTATACAGAGGACCCGGTTGCTGTTGTAGATTATGCATCTCTATATCCTAGTTCCATGATTAGTGAAAATATATCACACGATAGTAAAGTTTGGACAAAAGAATATGATATGAATGGGAAACTTTTAAAGGAGTCTGGTTATCCAGAATATGATAATCTTGACGAATATCAATATGTAGATATTGAATATGATAGATATGAATGGATTGCTCCAGAAGGAAGAAAAAAGGAGGAAAAAATCAAAGTGGGTACAAAAATGTGTAGATTTGCCCAATTTCCAGATAATCAAAAAGCTATCATGCCTGCTATTCTACAAGAGTTATTGGCTGCAAGAAAATCTACCCGTAAGCTTATTAAGTATAAAACCATTATTTTAAAAGATAAGACAAGCTTTTCCGGATTGATATCAGAAGATGATAATAGCTATACTATAATATGCAAAGAAGGTAAAACCATTATTAAAAAGGAAGATGTTGAAAGTATTAGCGATACATATAATGATTTCATGAAAAACGTATTTAATCAAAGACAGTTGGGGTATAAAATTACTGCAAACTCTTTGTATGGTCAATGTGGCGCGAGAACAAGTGCATTTTATGACAAGGATATCGCGGCGTCTACTACTGCTACGGGTAGAAAACTACTTATATATGGTAAAAGAATAATAGAAGAGGTGTATGGCGATGCTGTGTGTGATACTAAGTATGGTAAAGTAAAATGTAACGCAGAATATATTTATGGCGATACTGACTCGGTATTCTTTACATTTCATTTAAAAGACATGAATGGTAAAAAGATAACTGGAAAAAAAGCACTAGAACTTACTATTGAATTAGCAATTGAAGCGGGTGAATTAGCTAGTAAATTCTTAAAACCACCTCACGATCTAGAGTATGAAAAAACATTCGACCCATTCCTTCTCTTATCTAAAAAGAGGTATGTGGGTATGCTTTATGAAACAAATCCGAATAAGGGTAAGAGAAAATCTATGGGAATTGTTTTGAAACGCAGAGATAATGCTGATGTAGTGAAAGATATTTATGGTGGAAATATCGACATTCTTATGAAAAATGGTAATGTAAAAGAAGCCATGCAATTTACAAAACAGTTTCTACAAGATATTGTTGATGGCAAAATAGATATGAAAAAGTTGATTATTAGTAAATCATTGAGAGATTGGTATAAAAATCCCGAGAGTATAGCACATAGGGTTTTAGCTGATAGAATGGGTAAAAGAGACCCGGGTAATAAACCGGCTGTCGGATCAAGGATACCGTATATTTACTTTCAAACAAAGAAGAAGGTAAAATTACAGGGAGATAAAATAGAACATCCAGATTATATGCGCAAGCATAACTTAAAACCTGATTATACATTCTATATTACAAATCAAATAATGAAGCCGCTCATGCAAATTTATGCACTAGTGTTAGAACAAATTCCACAATTTAAAAGTAAAATGGGGAATTTTAAGAGAACGATGAGGATGTTGGATAGAAAATATAAAGACAATCCTGTAAAAAGAGATTCTGAAGAAATGAAAATTAGAAATGCTGAGGTAAAGAAACTAATATTTTCAGAAGCTTTGAGACAAGCAAATAATATGAAAAATGGTCAACGAACTCTTGAAAGCTTCTTTTAATAATAAATTTATTAATTATAAATTAAATATAGCAAATTCTTTTTCACTACCTTTTAAACTTAGTTCTCCTCTAATATTATCTTTAACTAGACCGCTAATTCTACTTATATTAGTACCATATAGTGTTAATAAATATAATAGCTTAGTGTAAGCTGCTTCTACTGTCATATCAACGCCGGAAATAACACCGTGACTTCTTAGCAAACTACCTGTTTGATAATCTCCCTGATCTACTTTTCCTTCTAAACATTGAGATGTATTAATAACAATAATATTTCTTTCTTTTAAAAATGATAAAAAGCCTATAAAATCCTTATTACTCACAGGACCGTCCCCTATACCATATGTCTTTAGAATCACACCTTTAATATTGTGATCTGTCATGAATAAATTTTTAAATGTATTGAAATCGATTCCAGGAACTAACCATATTACAACTACCTTATTATCATTATTATACTGAGTAGCATTAGTAAAACCAAAGTTATTGTTTTGAACTAATGAACTGTCAATACGTGGCATTCTGTCATATCCAAAAGCTCCCAATTGTGGAAAATTTGGCGTTTGAAAAGCATTTAATTTATTTGAACTAACTTTTGTTGTTCTATTGCCTCTTAATATTTGATTATTAAATACTAATAATACTTCAGGTATATTGAAATTAGAAGCCAAAATCATGGATGTTATCAAATTATTATCACCATCATTTCTTAATCTTGCTAATGGAATCTGTGAACCAGTAAAAATAATTGGCTTAGTTAGATTTTCAAAAGCAAATGAAACTGCACTGCTACTATATGCCATTGTATCAGTACCGTGTATAACTATGAAACCATCATATTTACCGTAATTATTTTGTATAGTTGATATAATCTTGTTCCAGTCTTTTGGTGTCATATTAGATGAATCTAATAGTGGATTTAATTCATGAATATCATAATCAGCGATGGCTGTCCTATGATCTTTGGGGTACATATCTATAAATTTTTTTAATTTTTTTTCTAGATAATTCTTTTTTGGTACATACCCTTGAGCACTTTCTACCATTCCAATGGTACCGCCTGTATAAATTAATAGAATTTTTCTACCACTGCTTTTTACTTGATAATTTTGTAAATTTTCAGATACTACGTTTGTTACATATGGAGCTACTATAATTAATAATAGTATACCCGATAATAAAATGATAAATTTCCTAGATATTTTCATTTATATATTAGATACAAATAAAATTAATGCGTAAGTAATGTAAAAGAGTTTGTACTTGAGAATCCGCCGCCTCCTGTAATGGCATTAAAAACATTAGCACGTCCCGAACAGTTTGAACAATTTGCTTTTGGCCCATTACAATCACAATTTTTATTTTCATTTTTAACATACTGTTCTTGAACGCCTGGACTTATATATGTAATTACTCCAGATTGACCAGGGAACCCTTCATTTGGTTTAACTAAAGTGACTGCTATATGACTATTACTTCTTACAATGTTATCTACTTTAACAATCACTGTGCTTCCATCACTAGACTTAATAACACCTATAAGCTCAGTGGATCCATTTTTATAAATTAACGTACCTGCTGGAATACTTGACGATGCGTTAAGAATGGTCATTATTTGCGTATAGTATGCTCTAGCCTGTGTTTCTATGCATACATTATTTCCACCAGCTTTTCGATTCTGTTTCATTACCCCCAATGATTTCATGCTTCCAATTGATGGATTGGTTTTTCCAAAACCCTGTGCGCCAGCGACCTTTGATATTGGCATTTTATTGGCGCCCAAATAATAAAAGCGGGTACCTTGTCCTAAAGACCCACCTCTTCTTTGTTTTGCTCTCATAATTCCTCTACCTGGCATTTATATATTACAATAATAAAATAATAAAGTTTATTATAGTAATTAAAACATGGATACCGTAAGTCAGAATACTGAAATAACACATCAGAATACATTAGTTAAATTTATGAATTGGGCTAAAAAAAATGGAGCGGTTTTTCCGGATATAGCGTTCAAAATTTATGGTAAAAATGAACGAGGGGTTCATTCTAATACAAAAATAAGAAAAGGTACCAACGTTATTAAAATTCCTCTAAAAATGATAATTCATGACGGGATGGGAGAGAAAACGCCTATTGGCAGAATTCTAGCAAATCATCATCAAAATAGAATTAATGATTATAATATTATTATGGTTGTGGTTTTTATATTATCAACTATAAAAACAGACAGTTTTTACAACCCCTATTATGATTTATTACCTAGAGATATCACCAATTTTCCTGTATTTTGGAGTGATAAAGTGTATGATCTTTTGGCAGGAAGTCATATTCTATATAAAATAAGACAACGACAAAAAGCATTCATAGAAGATTATAATACAATTATAGATGTTTGTCCTGAATTTAAACAGTGGAGTTTAAAAGATTTTTTATGGGCTAGAACAATTGTTGGTAGTAGAAACTTTGGCATTGATATAGGAGGTGTAAATAGAACAGCGATGATTCCTTTAAGTGATATGCTAAATCATGACGAAACGCCGAACGTAGCATGGAGATTTGATAATAGAGATGGATTTTTTAAAATGAAATCAAAAAAAACTTTAAAACAAGGAGTAGCTATTACAGACACCTATGGTAAAAAATGTAATAGTCAATACTTTCTTTACTATGGATTTACACTATCTAATAATAATAAGAATAGAATCAAAATAAATCTTGTGCATCCAATTTCACCAAACAAACTTTATAAAGATAGTATTTTACCCTCTGTAAGTGGTTATTTATGTAAGGATATTGATTTACTAGATTTTAATGAATTAATGGTATTTCTAAGAATATCATTATCAGATAATGAGATGCTTAAAAAATATAAATATAGAAGTCAATATTTTTATCCATTAACCGCTGTCCATGAAATTTTAGTGCTCAAATCATTTAGAGTTTATTTGGATACATTACTTTCTAAGTATAAATTTTCATATGATGCTCTACTTTTTAACTTAAAAAAATGCAAACAACTCACAAAAGAATGGAATGCATTAACGCTAATAAAAGGAGAAATGGAAGTCATCCTTTTTTATAAGGATTTGATAAAACAAGCAATAAATTATATTAATAAAAAAGACAATAGTTTTGACTCTAAGTATAATACATATTTTATTAAGTTAAGGAAATTGAGGAATGATTACGGCGATTAGATCTATTTCTAGATATATTTGATACTGCTTCTTCTACTAAATTAACAATATTATCACTAATAACATCTTCAATGTCTTCTGGGATTATAGGAGGTGCATTATTTTCCGGTATATAATCTCTAATATCATATCTACAAATAGGACAATTGGGGCTGTTACGGAGGTGTCGTCTGAGATTCATTTCTCTAAATATATGTCTACAATGTCTAATTCTAAGGATCGAATCGTTTTCTGAAAATGGCACTAGGTCTATTGGACAAGATTGCTGGTAATTGTCAGAAATATCGGTCCATGTTAAAAGTTCAGTACCCCTTCTAACTTGCGAAACACTAGGGCGTATTCTAACTGGCGAAAGGTTATCAAAAATTGGAGCAGTAATATTTGTCTGACCTGTAGAATTACCTGAAAAACGAAACACGCGATGTCTTGTCCTTATAGGTATTCTAGTAGGATTATTTCTCAATCCCGGTAAATTTACATCCCGGTTATTATTGCGTGGACTTTGGCGCGAATCTCTTATCATATCTCTTACTGATGGAATTTGTAGTGGCGGGGGTGGCGGCGGAGGAGGTATAGAAGGTCTAGTATTTAGATAAGAACGAATATGTTGAGCACTTGTTGGTGGAGGAGGAGAACTTGCACGTGGGCCTAAAATTGCAATACTACTTCTTCGATGTCTAACTCTAGTAATGACATCTTGTGTACTTGTAGGTAGATCTCTTTCATGAAAGCTACTTGTTCGCTCTCTTCCTTCTTCCATTGTATCAGTTTCGCTAACTGGATCAGCAGGATTATTATCAATATCATCTTCATTATTTTCATTATTAACCGAATCATTTTCATTACTTGTAGGTACTAAATTCCTTATATTTTCTTCTACTTCTTCTGTAGGAGATCCTGAAACATTTTCTCTTACTTCTTGTAATCGTCGGTCAAATTGGCTTAGTCGATTACCATTGGCATATAAGTTAATTATATCAGTAACTCTACTGTTAATTTGTGAAATATCCCTAGCAATGTTAACTAATCCACGCTGTTGTTCTGAAGCAAACTGTAAATACTGATATACGATCTGATTTATACTTACACTCATATAGCATAGGTCTATATTATTTGTTGAAGAGAAATGATATAAGAATAATGTTGAATGATAAAATATTATGACAACACCGGAACAATATAAAGGGAGAGGATTATCAGGTCTCACTAACTTAGGCAATACATGTTTTATGAATTCAGCATTACAATGTTTATCACATTGTTATGAATTAAATGATTTTCTACAAGAAGGAAAGTTTAAGAAAAAATTAAATAAAAAAGCTGAGTCATTGATTTTACTAGAATGGAATAAGTTGCGAGAACTTTTGTGGAGTGAGAATTGTATTATTAGTCCAGGAGGTTTCCTTTCATCGGTTCAAAAGGTTGCTAAAATAAAAGATAAAACTATTTTTACAGGATTTGCCCAAAATGATTTGACAGAGTTTGTGATTTTTATTATTGATTGTTTTCATACTGCTATTTCAAGAGAGGTAAATATGACTATTACAGGAGATGCGCTTACAGAGACCGATAAACTGGCGCAAAAATGTTTTGAGATGAAGAAAATGATGTATAAAAAGGAGTATTCAGAATTTTTAAACCTGTTTTATGGAACCCATGTATCAAAAATAGAAACTGAGGATGGCGAATATATAAGTGCAAGCCCTGAGCCATTTTTATTGTTAGATTTAGCTTTGCCTGAGCAAACTCAAAAAAATAATAAACCCTGTACATTGGCAGAATGTCTGGATAATTATACTAGAGTTGAAATTCTTGACGGTGATAATAAATATGAAAATGAAAAAACGGGTAAAAAAGAGATTGCAAAGAAACAAATGTTGTTCTGGAGTTTGCCAGAGATTTTTATAATCACATTAAAAAGATTTTCTAATTCGGTCAACAAAAATCAAGCGCTTGTGCACTTTCCTTTAGAGAACTTAGATATGTCGCCATATGTTGTTGGATATGATAAGTTTTCTTATAATTATGATTTATGTGGCATTTGCAATCATAGTGGCGGAGTATTTGGAGGGCATTATACGGCATATGTAAAAAATGCAAATGGTCAATGGTATCATTTTAATGATTCCAGTGTAGATCCGATTAATGATACGAGTAAACTAATATCACCCAAATCATATTGTTTCTTCTATCGCAAAAAAAAATAGATTATTATATTATATAATGCTTGACATAACACCAACGCAAGGATTTCCACATATGTATGATTTTATAGGAAAGACCGCCGCTAAAGGGGCAAATCCTCTTGTACTTGTCATACTTACCGCCGTTATAATGTTGTATTATCTTTTATTTAGCTATTTAGGACTAGGCAAATCAAGTGGGGGAGTAGCGGCGGCTCCTGTATCATCGCCCGGCATGACATTTATTGAAATTATATTATGGGCATTATTTGTGTTTTTAGTTTTAATAAATGGATTACAATACTTTTTTAAAGTAGATATACGAACTGGTATTAAAAATTTGTTCTCAAAAGAACCCGAGGTTGATATTGCAGTAATTACACCGCCCGATGATTTAACTGAAGACGATGGTAAAGGTAGTGATACTGAATACTCTGATGGTACTGTTCCTGAAATAACCTATGCAAAACAGGTGTTCCATATACCTGATAATATTTATACTTACAAAGATGCGAAGGCAGTTTGTACGGCTTATGGAGCTAAGCTAGCGGATTACAGTCAGGTAGAGGATGCCTATAATAAAGGCGGCGAATGGTGCGGATATGGATGGTCGGAAAATCAAATGGCATTATTTCCCACCCAGAAAACTACCTGGAATGAACTTCAAAAGATTGAGGGACATAAACATGACTGTGGGAGACCCGGTGTAAATGGCGGATTTATAGGAAATGAAAATGTTCGCTTCGGTATAAATTGTTATGGATATAAACCTAAAATTACTAAATTGGAACGTGAACTAATGGAAAAATCCACACCTATTCCTATGACTAGGAGAGAAAAGCGTTTTGAAAAGAAAGTTACACAATTCCGAAATAAACTTCCCGAGATGCTTGTTTCACCATTTAACTATGAACAGTGGAGTCAAGTATAATTACTAATTAAATAAACAATTTAGTAATTATATTTTTCCTTTCTTATGCGCACCAATTATAAAATAACTCAACAGTGCCCATACTACAAACGCACTGCCCGATACCATATTAACACTTAATTTTTTGTAGTGTGATGTAACAAGGTGAATAAATAGAATTGCTAAAAACAAAATAAAGGAACTGTACGCGTATCCTTCAAAGTATTTTTGCTTATTAGAATTCGTTGCAAGGAAAAAGGACGCTATAATCCCGGTGGGAAGTCCCCCTACAATTGGAGCCATTTCAGGGCCCATTATATTGGCTGCTATTTTAGATCCAGCAATTACGCCGCCTCCAATTAAAAATGACTTTAAATATTCCATTATAAACTATGTAAAGAATATTTATTTGAAATGATTATTTTGATATTTTTTTGGTAAAATCATGAATACATAATTTAATATTTCTACTAATAAGTTTATAATCTGTTGATGCAAGATTAGCCAAACTTATTCTTAAGTACCATTCAGGTGCGCCAAACCCAATTCCAGGAAGTAAAACTGTTTTATATTTTTTAGCTAAATGGAAAAGGAAATGTAAGTAATTAGTTTTTTCTATTTTAGATCTAGCTTCTTTGCCATAAAGATTTTCAGTAATACCAGGGATATCTAATAAATTATAATAGTTTGTTGATCTATCAGTCATAACCACTGGTGTATTAAGTTCTGAGTACAATAATGTCATTCTATATTTCAAAAGTGAATGAATCTCATTTCTATAAACGCCTTGTTTATCATTCATATCATAGAAAAGCATCATACCAATCATAGCCTGTTGAGGAGTAGATAACCCGCCGACGTGAGCTTCAGCAACCTGTCTACTATCATCTACTAATCTTTGCATAAAGGACAAATCGTCTGGTGTAACAGATGCTGTTGCATACCTTGTACTTAACTCTTTCTTTATTGTTTTTGGTAAATTTTTCAATAAATTATTAAATCTATTTTCTTTTCTTACCATGCATACTCCTAAACGCCAACCAGTTGTTCCAAAATATTTTGATAAAGAATAAACTTCTATTGTATTTTGTGGACAAGAATAGGCCAACGAATTATATTCTTTTACAAATGGCGCATACACATTATCTGAAAGAATAATAAGGTCTTTTCTAACACTATTCACAATCTCTCCAATTTTTTGAATATTTCTAAGTGGTAAGGAAAAAGCTCCAGGGTTGGCAGGGTTTACCATAAACAATCCTTTAATCTTTTTATCACGTAATTTTTCGATCTCTGAATCTGGTAATGACCATTCTTCATTTGGGCTACCTTTGAGTTGTAGAATTTTAAGTTTGTATCTGCGTAATATCGGCATTTCAAGATAAGGACTAAAAATTGGAGTTATCAATGCAATCGTATCTCCATGACGCAATAAGCCATTAATATGAAGTGTATTGAAGACGTATAATATTCCCGCAGCTGCCCCTTCTGTGGCAAAATATTCATAATCATCTGCTTTTTCTTTTGTTTTTTTATTTCCAAAAATAAGTTTATGCATAAAATTCTTAACAATTAACTCTAAATGAGGCTGGATTCTGGGCGGCGAAGGATAAAAGCATCCAATCATGGATAAAACAACATCATGCATTACTCGATTAACATTTAGTTTTTGTTTTTTGGCTTCTGCTGCTAAGTAACTAAGGTATTCGCCTATGAATTTATTTTCCTTTTTATTTGACATTCCTTTAAGATGTTTCATCATTCCTCGCTGAAAATTCATTTTTGTTGGAAGTGGATATACTTTTAATGCCACTACCTTTTTAACATCGGGGATAGGTTGTAAATCAGAAGATAATTGTAAACAAGATGCTTGTAGTTGAGTATAACATTCCCTAACAAAACTATTATAGAAATTGGGATTACCTCTTCCAGCATTCAGAAACATAGTGAAATCATCTAGAGGAGTTTTAGTTTTAGCTAAATAAATCAATGTATTTTTTAATTCAAATGGAGAGAGTTTCTTAAATCGTGATAAACTATAATTTAAAAAAGCCTTTCTTGTAATGATTCTTGAACCAACTTTTTCATATTGTTTAAATGTACTGATCTTCTTTAGTGTTCTTTTATGATGTTTCTTTTTGGGTTTTGTACGTTTCTTTAATGTTTTTACCATTATACATAATACTGCTATTATATTATGTATAATTTTAGACTCTTCTTGTTTTTCTTTTAGTTCGCTTCTTGTTTTTGCTACGGGTTTTTCTTTTGCCATGTTTTGCCCTCTTTTTCTTTTTCGGTTCCATCAATTCTAGTAATTTATCATATAACCCTTCTCCTATAACCTCTGGCTCTTTTTCTATTGTGTTAAGTGCATTAGTTTTTGAACTAATCGATTGTTGTAATAAAAATAATCCAGCAGGCACCGCTAAAGTTTCTATACTACCACCTTTTTGTATTTTATAATTAGCAATTGCAGGTATACCGCCTTCTAATAACTTACTATCAATCGAATAACCAGCTGCTATTACTTTTCCTCCATCTTTATGGTATATAAAATTATCAGCATCCATTAGTATATATTAATTAACTATTTTTATATGATTTAGTTGTCCAATCAAATTTTTTATTTGAATTATCTCCTGATTTTTTGTAGTTTTCTCTTATATCTTTTATTCTTTGTTCCGCAACTCTCCTTTTTCTTTCTTCATGAGTATTTACCATACTTTTTGCCAGTTGCGGACAATCATAAAATATTTCTAAATCATATTTTGGCTTTAAATAATCAAATACTGTTCCTATAAATGTACCTACATGGGAATAATCAATTTCATTATCAAATAATGTAGACCCTTGATTGCGACACATTTTTACTTGTCGTTCCCAAAACCCTTCTAATTTAGGTTCTAATTCTTTTTCAAATTTCCATCTAAACTCTTGCTCTAAAATTTCTCGTGTATCAGGAAAGTCTAAAAAATCCTCTTCTTTAAAAAACTCTTTTAATATTTGACGTTCGCGAATAGTTTCTTCATCTTCTTCTAAATTCTCGTCATCATATGCATATTCTCTAAAATCTTTCTGTAAAGGTTTTTCGCTCATTTTTCGTTAGATAAGTGATATATTAAAGTTGCAATTTCATTTTTAAATTGTTTTTCATCACTTATTACGTAACCCGATGCATTAACTATTTCTTTTAATTTATAGTAAAAATCAACAATATATTGTCCATGTGTAACTGGACCATTTTCTGAATCCCAAAATTCTGGATAATCAGCTTTAATGGCTGATCGCCACCACGTTCTATACTCATTTTTCTTTTTTGGCACTACTAAATTTCCAAAAGATAAAGGATTAGGAGCATACTGGAGTTCTTTTTTCGACATTTAAATACAATTATGGTATAATATTTAAATTATTTTGCATATGTTCTTTTCACCTCTGGGACATATTTAACTTCACGTTTTTGTTTAATGTAATTTATAAGCAACTTTACTTGCTCTTCATCTTCTATACAGTCTTTTAAACACTGGGTAATAAATTTGAACGTTAAGGGCGACGTGACCTTTACGTTCTGGAATTTTAGAGATCCGTCTGATATCTCTACAACGCTATGTGAAAGATTTTGATCAACTGCGTGGGCTAGTATATTATTGCCTAAAATACCTTTTGCTTCTCTTAAACGTTTAACTTCAGTATTATATTTTTTTAATTGATTATCTACGGTTACCCACTGTCTAATATTATCTTCAAATGACATCTATTTTATGATATACAGATATATTTAACTTATTTATAAAACTTAATAAATTTGGTATTATATATATTTTGATACATATAATACATTTGTTATTTACTTACGTCTGCGTTTGCGCGTACCTTTGCCTCCACGTCTGCGTCTTCGCTTAGATTTGCCTCCGCGTTTTACGCGTTTGCTTTGTGCACGCAAAGCTTCGTAAAGCACAATAGAAGGAAGGGCGGTTTTGAGAGCACCAACAACACCTGCTAACAAACTACCACCACGTTTACTTTTTTTTCCGGCACGACGGGTACGTCCCGATCCTCTGCGTCTTCGTGTTTTAGCCATTATACATTAAGCAAAGAAAAATTTAGAAATCATTGGTAATTTAATGTCGTTTTTATTATTACGCAACAATAATATAAATATTCCTAAAATTAACAAAAAACTAATTAGTACGAATATCATGGATAGAAAAATATACGGATAAATTTCTTGCAAAACCATATCAATTATAGGTTGAAATAAAGCTTTAATTTCATCCTTTACGTCTTTACGTTTTAATATATTTACGCATTCTGAAATTACAGAGTCTTTGAGAGATATTCCCATTAAAAATAATAAATATTTTTAATTCTATTATGCGTACTAGTATAAACATATTTTTCTATTTATCATTATAATGAGTATGCAAAAAATATATGCTTTTGACAAAGACAAAATTCCACTAGATGATATTACTTTAGCTAATCCACAAGGATTGCAGGGCGGAGCCTACTTTTCTAAATTAAAGCTATTTGGAAACAGTGTTACAATCCAAACTCCGAGATGTAAAACTAAAAATGGTATTGTTAAAACCGAAAAGAAAATTTATTGTGATTTAATGTTTGATAAAGAGGAAGATAGTGTTGTTGATTTTTTAGAAAGCATTGAAGATAAGGTTAAGAATTTAATATACGAGAAAAAAGATAAATGGTTTCATACTGATATGGACATGGATACAATTGATTACCACTGGCAAAACATTTTGAGATCATATAAAGGTACAAATATTTTGTTACGCTGCTTTATTAAAAGACCTAAAAGTAGGTTAAATTCACAGCCTACTATTCAAATCTATGATGAAGATGAAACGCTTTTAAAAATAGAGGATATCACAAAAGATAAAACAATTATGGGTTTACTAGAAATTACTGGTTTAAAATTTACATCTCAAAGCTTTTCTTTAGAATTTAATTTAACACAAGCAATGGTTCTTAAAGAGAAAGTATTTAGAAATAAATGTCTTATTAAGCCCGTAGAAGCATCTGAACAAATTACTGAAAAACCAATAAATAATGTCATATTAACCACTGAAGAATTGCAATCTAAACCAGTTGATGATTCAGTTGATGATACCGTTGATGATACCGTTGATGAAGCCGATAATACTGATAGTGTTGAAAATGATGTAGTGGCGGAAAATCTTGAGACGCTGGATATTTCAACCCATGATCCTAGTAATAATATAGAAGATGATGAAAAAAATACATCTACTGAACCAGTTCAGCGAGAGCTTGAGGATAATAAATTAGAACCGGTTCATACAGATCACATTGTTGAAAACATTAAAGAGGTCGATATTAATACCAATGACATAGTACAAGAAGGCGTGACAGATGATAATACTAATACTGAAAGTTTAGCGAAATCAGAGGAAGAAATAATGGATTCTGAAACTGTAGATAACAAATCTCTAATAATTAATACAGAACCTTTAGAGAAAAATACTGAATTAAGCGAAATTAATCTTGTGATGCCTGAAGATAAAGAAACGGTTCAACTTAAAAAACCCGACGAGGTTTATCTTGAAATATATAAGGAGGTTAAAAGGCGTGCAAAGGAAGCAAAAAAAAGAGCGATTGAAGCTTATTTAGAAGCTAAAAGAATAAAATCACTATATTTATTGGACGAAATCGAAAGTTCGGATGATGAAAGTGAACTTTTAGAAATGACGATGAATTAATAATTTGATAATTAATGATAAAAATTTTTTATATGCTAATTTTATAGAATGACGCTAGCTAAAACGTTGAAGAATTTATGTAGCAATCACATGGTTATTTTAACAGTTGTTGCAGCCCTTGTTTTAATTTATTTCGTAAACAACTACTCTGCACAAAAGGGAATTATTCAGTCTGGAATGAGCAATGGCTCTGGAATACACGTTACCAACGATGTTCTTAATGCTGTTAATGCACCAAATGTTCCACAGACGAACCGAGTTGCCGGCAACGCTGCCTCATGTTGTGCACCAGGCGCGCCAGCTGGTCCCGCCGCACCTTTAGGACAAAATGCCGGTCCTGCCGGAGTTGCTGGAGTAAAAACTGATATGCACGGATTGCCTCCTAGTTGTACAAGACAACCTGTTGTAGACCCAAAACAGCTATTGCCCAGAGATGGCAATAATCAATTCTCTAAAATGAACCCTATGGGCGCTGGAGATGTTGCCAATGTTAGTCTTCTTAAAGCCGGATACCATATCGGTATTAACACTGTTGGACAGAGTTTGAGAAATGCTAACCTTCAGCTTCGTTCTGAACCTGCTAACCCTCAATTGAATGTAGGACCATGGAACAGTAGTACAATTGGTCCTGATTTTAACAGACGTCCTATGGAGATTGGATGTGGACCCAAATAAATAGTAAATCATATATTTTTTACATCATATATGATTTTATATACAATATATAAGTATGGTTCAAAAAATGAATGTATTAGGTTATGTTTTAATTGTATTCATAATAGGTGTAATGTTAAAAATATATTTTGAATCTGACGCCTTTAACTTAAAATGTATCATTTCTGATGTTGATGGTAATAAATATTGTGTTAGGGAGAGACCAAAATTAAAATTAGTCGCTAATCTTTTAGCAACTGTTACTGATAAATTAAAAAGTTTAGTAAAAATTGCTCAAAAAGAATTTCCCGATCGTGAAAATATTAAACGTTTAGTTAAAAATTTCAACCCTTCAAAAGTTAGCGAAACATTACCTACCTCAAAGTATACAGCATATTCTGAAGATAAGGGAAAAAAAATAGCGTTTTGTACTACAACAACTAAGAAAGGTGATAATTTAATTGATGAAAATACATTGACATTTGTAGGAATTCATGAATTAGGTCACGTAATGTCAAAGACCGTTGGTCATAATGATGAATTTTGGCAAAATTTTAAATTTTTATTAGACATTGCTGTTAAACATAAGCTGTATAAACCCATCAATTATAAGGAGAACCCAAAACAATATTGTGGAATGGAAATTACTGATAATCCTTATTATGATTTATAATCTTTTTAGTATATAAAATGAATATTATACTTATATTTTCTATAGTATTTCTTAGTGCGGTTATATTGTTTTTTATATTTAATACACGCGCTACAAAAACTAGTCATATAAATAAAATGCATACAATGCATACAATGCATACATCAAGTAATAACAAAACTACACCAGAACCACATTGTCATCCGTGGGGATGTGGAAAAATTTCAAGTATTGTTCCAAAGGAAGTAGACGAAACTCTATCAAAAATAAAAACTAAATCGTCGCCATCTTCTAAAATAAATAGAAATGTTTCTTCTTCTTCAACACATCGTATCGTAGCCAGAGTATTACCAGGCCCATCGCCCAATGGCCCTCATCCCCATCCTCCTCGTCCACGCCCACATCCTCGTCCACGCCCACGTCCTTCTCCTTATGGTCCAATGCCTATGCCTTGCTGGGACCCACCTTGTCCACAAACCTCTTATATAAATACACCCGTTACAAATCTATTATCTCAAATTAAAACTACTACCGCTTCACCGCCAATTCAACAAAAAGAAAGTACATCTGTTCCTTTTCATAGAGATCATGAAATTCATCACAAAACCTCTTATCCCCAAATTCATACCAATCATCAGGAAGCCAATATTCCTCACCAACATTTATTCAGAAATCCATTTCACAGTCGCCCATTCACTAATTTTATGAGAAAATTACACGAATCTGAACACGCTAGAAAAAGAAAACATATAAGGCTTTAATTAACAATAAATAGCTATAAAACTTTTTTGATCTCGATTTATTTCTACCGCCGGTATTAATAAATTTGAATATTTCCCACTAATTTTACACATTAATAAACAATTTTCATTATATTTGGTATGGTATAAAATTACGTGATCTATATTTGATTTATGAAAATTAAATATGTCATTTATTATACCCCTATCATTGCTATACACGTCTAGTCTATTGTTATATTTATAATTCTTCCACACATCAACAACATTTTTATAAGATGGAACTTCTAAATTTAATTTATAAATTACATTACATCCTTGATTTAATAAATTTTTAATACGTATAAAATTTACAAATTGCATATATATAGTATAGATTTATATACCTACAATGTCTCGTGGCAATACATTATGAAACATGTAATTTGAGCTAATTTTATTTTTTAAAGTCACATATTTGTATGTTATTTCATTTTCCTGCTTCCATAATGTATCATATATGATATAATAATTATCGGGAATTTGAGGAAAAAATGTGTCACAATCAAAGTCTTGATAAATTTCAGTCATATATATTTCATCAATATCATAAGTCTTCATTGCACTTTCATATAATTTCTGTCCTCCTATAATCCATGACTCATCAAAATTATTTTTATTACAAAAGGATACTGCTTTATCTAATGAGGGTTTAACTATACATTTATCATTTTCTTCCATAGTCGTAGAAACAACTATATTTTTCCTCTGTTTTAATGGCTTTGATCCAATAGATTCCCACGTATTTTTTCCCATTATAATGGCATTATTATTTTTACCTACTGTTAACATTTTAAATCTAATAAGATCTGGTTTTAAATTCCATGGTAACATATTATTTTTTCCTATCCCACCGTTCCTACAATTTGCAACAATTAATTTTAACATAATTTATAATAAATATTATAGATTATATTTATATAGATGTCAATAATTAAAATTAACCATTTAGAAGGTATAGAAATTAAAAAAATATTTGTATTTAAAGGATCTCATATCATTAGCGATGACTTCATGGATGATGCTGGTGTATCCATATTTTCCGATTCAGAGAGAACAAATATAGAAAAAAATAGTATTCCAATTGAGTTAATTGACGTTTATATACACGGTGATGATACTGTATCAACTATTAAAAAAAAAATTATACAGCATACTAATCTTAGGATATCATTAAAAGAATTATATATGTTTGCTGTTCATAGAAAAAAGATTAACCCATCGGTGCTATATAATCAATTGACACAAGTTGAGACTTTGGAATTAACACAGGAGAGATTATGCCAATATCTATTAAATATTTTACCTGGAGAATGTGAAGATATACAGCAATCTCAGACCTGCGCGGCTTTTGTTGATGAAGAAAAAGATGTTTATGATTTTGAAGAATTTATAGCTTTAAAAAACATAGAATGGGATGAACAACAAAATATTACAGTACCTATAGGTCAGAAAATAGCATTGCGGAAAAAATTCCCATACACTGTCAATCCCTATAATTGTATCATAATGGACTCCGTTCTTAAAAATGATATAGAAGGTAAAATAACAACCCAAAATTCAAATTTGTTATTTGAATATGGAACACTGTGTGAAAATAATATTTTTATTTGCTTAGCTGAAGAGGTTCTTCAATATTCTGATAGTATTCCCGATTTAACCCAGAAAAATTTTCTTGATGTTTATTTTCCAAATCTTGTAATAAAAAATAAAATAACTACGATGCAACAATTAAGAGAACAACAAATAGCATTATATGATGAAACAAATGCGCAATTAACAAAGGCGTTCAATAAATATAATGAAAAAGTAGATCTCTTATATGATGTTTACTACAAAAGAAAATCTGATTTGGACTATCAAGATAATACACCTGGCATTTTAAAAATGGAATTTACAATGCACCCCAAATATTCAGTAAAATTACCCCTTGAAATTTTATTTAAACTTATTCATAGCGACAACAAAATACCCATGATAAAATATAATCCAGGTAGAGAACGAGAAAATATTTATCGTCTATTTACTAATAATGCAATAGCTACTAATGGTAAAAATATTCCCTATCTTTACACAACAAACGGCGACAAAAAGGGTAAAATTATTAAAATTAGTAAAATATTAGCAAGAAGAAAAAGGGTAGGGTTTTATATAGAATATAGTTATGAGCAAAATTTATATATATTAACTTGCGAATTTGAGACCAATGGAAATATCAATATTTCAATCAATCACAATGCTGCTTTAAATCCAGAAAAAATAGAAAATGTTATTAGATTAGCTATTAACGAACCGATCTTAGAAAAAATTAAATCATTTCTTGAACAAAGCGGATATACATACATGCTTTTTGACTCATTTAATGATAATAATATAGAATTTAAAGAAATTACATTTCTTTCAATGATACAAATTAAAAAAAATATACATCTTAAAAATTACCTAGCATGTTTATCGGGTGTATTTACAGTACTAGAAGGCGACTTATCTGGAAAGTCAGATGAGATAAAATTAAAATATAAACGCGTTTCAAATTACAATCAGATGGATAGTATTGATTCATTTATTAATGAAATGAGAAAAAAAGGAGAGGAGCCTGATTTAATCAAGCGACAATTAGTCGGTAACTTTGGCTTAACTGAAGAAATTGCAAGACAAAAATTTGCTGACTGGGCTTCACAAGTGGCTACAGAAACAGATTTATTTGAAAATAGAAGAATTACTATTAGAACTAATACTGGTTTCCCAGTATCTATTACAAGAAATAAAGCTAACTTTTCAACAAGAATTACAATTTCCAATATAAATGATATTGGATATCTTAGACATGTTTTTATTTATATTGATACAATGTTACGAATGATTATTGATAAAAAAAGTACAGCAGTAAAATCTACAACAATTACCAAATTATGTAAAGGTAAGGAAATGAAAAATATTGAAGCAGAAGAAGATATAAAAGGACAAGAAATTAGGTTTGTTGATGAAGAAAGACAAGATGCATTTCTAGATATGTTCGGTGCAGTTGAAGATGACGATGAAGATGATGGTGAAACATTTGAATTTGGCGATGTTCAATTTGAAACTATGGGCGATGAAGATAATGGCTCTCCACAAAAACAAGACGATGATTTGGGAGAGGTTGATTTTGGTAATTTTGTTTTTTCGGATTCGCCCGAAAAGGAAAAAACCCCATCGCCACTTATGGAAACTAAAATTAGTCGAATTAGAGAGTCGTCTCCTTCTCCTAACTCACCAGGATCGACTTCTAATACCAGTAATGATTCCCCACAGAGTGATATTACTAGTGAAGCCGAAGTTAATTTGGAAGGCACTAGAATTAAAGGTAATCCTAATATTTTCAATGATAAAAAAGAAAGACTAGAACCCACTCTATTTTTAAAGAAAAAGGATGGAAGATATAAGGCCTATTCAAAAGCATGTCCAAATGAATATAGTAAGCAACCTGTTATGTTAACAAGCAAAGAGAAAAAATATATCGATCTACAAGATGCAAAATTTGGTACCAGATCATATGATGAACATATAACATACGGAAGCGGCGATACAAAATATCATTATATTTGTCCACGTTTTTGGTGTTTGTATGATGAAAATGGAAAATCTAGATCAATATCGTTTGAAGATATAAATAATGGCAAATGCGGCGGTTGGGATGCATTAATACCTCATGGATCAGATAAGGTTCCTCCTGGAAAAAGGATTGTCGAATTTACAGACGATAGATTCCATAAAAGTGGCGTAGAGACTAATAATTTAATGGTTTACAAACCAATGTTCCCTAGTTTTATGGGCACGGATAAACATCCATCGGGGTTATGCGTCCCTTGCTGTTACCAGAAGCCTACTTCATTAGGCAAAGGAGATTGGATAGAGCGTTTGGATAAGAGGGGTAAACTAATTTATGAAAATACCAAAACAAAAGAAACTAGTAAAAAACCCCCTACTATTACATTTGATACTATGTATCAACCGGTAGGCGAAGGTCCGGGTGGAAAAGGCCCAACTTACAAAGTTGATGAGGATGGTTCTATTATTATGAGTTCAATAAAAGGTAAGAAGACAATTAGAGAAAAACCAGCACCTTCTCGTAAAAAAATTTATGCTCAATGCAATCAATCAGAATCAAAAGAGGTTGAAAATGAACCCTCCATAAGAGTATCTTCTAGAAAAACAAAAAATAAATTTGATGAAGCACCTTTGCTTGAAGCATGGCCATTGAGAATGGGACAGTTGGGGTATTTACCTTTGTCAGTTCAAAAATTTATGGGATATAATTGTAAAAAAATTTGCCAGCAAAGTGCATCGGAAACTCGGTTAAAAATGAACCAACCTTGTTTATTACATAAAGGTGTTGAAAAAAGCGCGTCACAATCATTTTTAGCCTGTTTAGCTGATATGTACACTGATATGACTACATATGATGATTTATCGCAAAAACCAGCTTCGCATTTAACAAAGAGTCCAATTATAACCATTCGTCAAATAAAAGATATTATCGTTGAAAAAGTCACATTGGATAAATTTATTACATTCCAAAATGGCGATTTGGTTAATATTTTTGGAAACGATGATGATGTAGATGTCGCCTCTTATAAATCTAGTAATTTATATAAATCTCTCCAAAAAAGCATGGAAGAGTCCCAATTTAATTTATATTTTACACGTGTAGTGAACGCTTACAAAAATTTTATAGGGTTTGTTAATAATAATGAAGTATTGATCAATTACAAATATCTTTGGGATATTGTTTGTATGCCCGGCGGGCTCTTTGAAAATGGCCTTAATTTAATTATTTTAAATAGCCCAGATGACGACATTACATCAAGAATTGAATTAATTTGTCCTACAAATCAATATTCTGCAAATCCATATGATGTTAACAAAAGAATACTAATACTTTATTCTAGAAATGGATTTTTTGAACCAGTTTATAGATATACAAGACTGAAGAAAACTGTATATGACGTAAGAAAACTCTTTTATCTACCTGATATTCGAAGAACTATGCCTGAATTAGAACCTATTTTAAGACACGTTATATGGAATAGTTTAACAAATAAATGTAACCCTTTGCCTAGTTTGCCAATTAAATATAATCAAGATAAAGGATTTCGTAGAAATATACCATTATCCGACATTTTAAAACAGTTAAATCGTACAAATATCATTTACAAACCTACCATGCAAATTATTAATTTTAATACAAAAGTTATAGGAGTAATAGCATCTAAAGAAGATGATGCTACAGACTTTATATATGTTCCTTGTTTACCATCTGCATTAGATCTAAAACTACCTTATCTTTTTATTGGTAGACCAGATATCTGGCAAAATTATAATGATACTGTTGAAAAATTAAAATATTTAAGTACTACTAGTAAGCGTAAAATAGCGTCGGCGCCAAAATATAAAGTAGTAAATGCTGCTGTTTTAGTTGGTATTATCACTGAAACAAATCAATTTATACCCATCATACCAGAACCATATCAAGAACCTGTGGGTGGTATTGAACCGGATGGAATACCTGTACTTGAATCAAAAAATTATACCCAAAATCTGAATTATTTGGAAACTGATAAAATGATTTTAAGCGATAAAAACGTAGATAATGATAGAATATTAAAAGTAAAGCAAATTCGATTAGAAAGCTATTTTTACAATGTGTTCAGAAATCTATTACGTATCGTTTTATCTTATTACGAAAATAAACAAACCAAAAATGATTTATATCAAATAATAACATCTTATTCTACGCTTTATCTAGATAAAATAGATAGTATAAGTGCTATTATAAGAGATATATTATCAAATTATATAGAATTTACAGACTATGATGTAAGTACAATAAATAAAATTGGAAATATTGAACAGTGTATAAATTTAAGTAAAGAAAAATGCAATGCTAGTGATTTTTGCACCTTTTCAAACTCTGATGGTGTATGTAAATTGTTATTACCTAGCAACAACTTAATCAGTGGGGGGAATAATAGAATTGAATATTTTGTTAGAATCACCGCTGAATTGATAAAATTTGATCGAATTAGAACATTTATTTTTAAACCTCAGACCTTTTTATCATTTCAATCTGTATCATATAACTTAAAAGATAATGAAATTATACTTCTAGAAGATTTATTATATGGTGATTATTTTGAAGATATGACACCTGTAAAAGAAAATAGATTTATAAAAGACTCTAACACATGGGATAGTAGTGAACCTAACGTATCCATTCTATATGACAATCAATTCGGAGTAGATATTCTAATGAAAACAGATACTGTAAATGAATGTGTAGTAACAGACCCTAGATTACAAAAGCTTTCTATTGGTAACTGGAGAGATCAGGGATTTAATAACTATCAGATAATAGAATATAGATCAAGTATAAATTGCACGTGGGAAATAATGAAAGAAATAATAAATAATAATAACATTGATCTTAATGTCGATCTTAACACATTGGTTACGGATTTAATAACAGAATACACGTCTATACTAAACTCTGGCAATACTGATATCCTTACAATAATGCGGGCTCAAAGTAAACGTGATCAAGCCGATGCGATTAGAGCGGGTACACCTTTAGTAGATATCATAACAACAACTAATTATTATTTAACAATCATGGACTTTTTCATTTTATCACGAAAATACAATTTGTCATTAATTGTTCTATGTAGAACAAAAATACCTACAACGGCATCTAAATATATATCATTTATTAATGGTCAACCAGAACAATGTTATGTTATTTTTGCTGGAAGTTTTGCACTTGCTAAAAGTAATACTCCCCCTACATATGGCATTCTAAGTAGGGACGAGTCTATTAGACTGAATATTTCTAGAATGGAATCTGGATATAACACAATTACAAAATTAAACATAACAACGATTGAAGCTTATATAGCAAGAGCAAAATTGGCAGCTAAACTAGGAAAGCGAGTTAGAAAAAAGGCGAAGATTACAGTAAAAACAACGGGTAAACCTAGAGTTATAAAGCGAAAGGGTAAAATTTCCATCAAGGTAAAAGAAACCAAAAAATAAATTGATTTTTTAATTATTATTTTTAATAAGTAAAAAATGAGCTATAAATTAGCATTAATTGTAAGGAACGATTTGAAAATGAGCAAAGGGAAAATTGCAGCACAAACGGGGCATGCAGTTGTAGATGCCACTGTTGCTGCTATTGAAAACGGCAATCTATGTAAATGGCAACAAGATGGCGAGACCATTATAGTGCTTAAAGTTGAGAATGAGAAAACACTAAATACTATTCTTGAAATAGCAACTAGAAAAAAAGTTTCAAATGGTCGCGTATTTGACGCCGGCCACACTGAAGTAGCAAATGGAACGTGTACAGTTGGATTTGTAGGGCCTGATAAAACAGATAAAATAGATAAATTAACAAGTCAACTTAAATGTCTTTAATTATCTAAATAATCTAAAATACTTAAAATAACTCTCTCTTGATCAGATAGTTTTTGAAATATTAATACCTCATCAAACTTGATTTGCATCATTCTACCTCTATTTTTACATAAAACATGCAACTTTCCATTTACCAATTTTACATCACATATTATTGCACCATTGGTTAAATTCATGTTTTCAGGATCTTTTAAAGGGATCCATCTAATATAAAAACCGTATTGAATATCTTTAAGATCTGTACAGTATCGATAATCTTTTAGTTTTTTATGATATGATTTTAACTTCTCCCTAGGCAATTGAATTTGTTGTAGTACATTATTTTTATGCTCTTTAATTTTCCTACTGGTTAAATTAATAATAGATGAATTAGAGTCATTTTCTAACGCGTCTAATAAATTATCGACTTGATTATGATCCATAATTATAATAATCAAGTATTTTTAATTTATTTTGTTTTTCCTTTAAGGGTCGCTTCAAACCAAAAATAAATATATAAACAGGCTCCTAAGAATGTACAAAATCTAGTTAATGCTATGCTCCAGCTTTTTTTTAGAACACCTTGAATGCAAAATAAAGCTTCACTGATGCCGACCAAAATCAAAGCATATATAGACCACGAACTTACGTTAAGACTTTTAGCTGTTTTACCTAATTGAACAAAAAATCCTACTAATCCTATTATGATAGCTGCAACCCCCAAATATTCATCTAAACATGACGGCAAGCTACAATAATACGTAATGCCAAATATCTTGATTTTATGCATGATATATTATATATTTGGATTATAAATATTCAAATATAGGATAATCCTCCACAGGCAATTTTATCTTTTGATATTGTAATTTTTTACATAAAAATCGTTCAACTACCCTTGCTCTCCATGAAGTTATTTTTATAAATTCATTAATTATATCCTGTACTTTGCTTGTTATAGACCATCTATTTTTACATAGAATAGATCCACAACATAAACAGCCTATATCTGAGAGTTTTAATATATCTCTTTCAAATATGCTACTTGTCCTATATAATTCTTGTATTTCTTTTTCATAGTAAGTTACTTTTGGAGGTGCCCACGGCCACCTATTTTGAAATGTAATTACTAATGCGGGTTCTCTACCTGCTTCTAAAGCCGTTTTTTGAAGAGAAGGATAAAGATTGATCGGAATAAATAAAAAAGGCTCCTTATTTTTATCAGCATTAAAAAGTATCCAATTTGAATAATTATACTCATTATTATCTTTCATTTCTTTGCCAATTCGCTTTCTCACCATAGAATGAAGATGTTCTCCCATATATTATGTAGTGAGGTTTTATTTTTAAGTTTTATTTTTTTTATTATTGTAGTAGTGAGTGTAAAAAATGTAAAAAAAATGAAAAAGGTATTCTCAAAAAATCGAAAAATGGACATTTTTGAAATGTCCAAAATTGACTCATGGGACAAAAGGATCTTAAAATATTTTACACATTTTACAAGGGAACTACAATGATGTAGGTATTTAAAAAGAATAGTTAGTTTTTCTAGCACTACAACGGATTTTTTTGATACATGAAAAATAACAATTTAGGAACTTTTTATGTTATCCATTTATAGATGAAAAAA
>JAAHTH010000721.1_pt1 | contig 30966 bp, 64 predicted proteins | sample 6116091 | NCBI WGS metagenome assembly JAAHTH01 (sample SAMN13939990, study PRJNA603662) | sponge metagenome | isolation source: marine sponge | host: Mycale hentscheli | place: New Zealand | collected 2006
CCGGGAAATCGGCCTTGGTGTCGTCCGTGAAGGCCGTATCCCAGCTCTGCAGCACGAAACTGCAGGTCGGCAACTTGGGCTCGTTCCAGTCGCGCCAGTATTCACGCTTGATGATGGCGCCCTGATTCGATGTCGGCTTCTGCTGGTACTGCGCCTGCCAGTTGGTAACCGGGAGTTCATTGCGGGTGGCCTGCAGCGTCTCCAGTGGCCAGAAACCGGGCCACATTGACCGCTCCTGCGGGCTGTTCTCATCGAGCACGGCGGGAAGCTCGATGACCTCCCATTTATCCTTTATCTTCGAATCGTCGTCCTTCATCTTGCTCATGAGCCGGCCGGTAAGGTCGCGCTGGCTCCAACGGGTCATGACGATGATTATCGAGCCGCCCGGCTGCAGGCGCTGGCGCGGCCCGGCGACATACCAGTCATAGACATCATCGAAAACCTCCGGGTTGCGCTCCGCCTGCTTGGCTTCCTGCTCACTGTGAGGATCATCGATGATGACGATATCGCCACCCTTACCGGTGACGCGCCCGTTCACGCCGACAGCGAAATACTCGCCGCCGGCGCTGGTATGCCAGTGATGCTGCGCCTGACTGTCGCGCGCCAGATTCACGCCGGGAAAGATATCGTGGTACGATTTGCTGAGATCGCCATTCACGAGGTTCCTGACCCGCCGGCCGAAGCCGGACGCCAGTTCCTGCGTGTTCGACGCCTGAATGATCTTCTTTGTCGGGAAAAGGCCGAGAAACCAGCTCGGAAGCAGCCAACTCGCCAGTTCCGACTTTGTGTGCCGGGGCGCCATGTTGACGATCAGGCGCGGGCATGTCCCCTTGGCCACCCGCTGAAACGCATCGGCCATGATCCTGTGATGCGCGCCGGGGATGAATATCGGCCAGACGGTCCGCACGTAAGTGAGAAAATCGATCCGGGATTCGGCAGTCAACGCGAGCTTTTCACGCTCTTCGATAAGCTGCAGGAGCTCGACCTGTTCGGTCGCGCTGAGATGTTTGATGTTCGCCAGAAGTTGGCGAATTTCAGCATCTGACAGTATATGCATGCAAGATCAGGCAATAATTGTGAATCTCGCGCGAGCCTTGCATTTTACCGTGTTTGTGTCAAAGCACCGATCAGGGGCCGGGGCTTGTGCAATTTACCATGCGTACTGGCCTATGATATGACCGATCGCGAATGCCACGATCATGCACGCGGCTACTGAAAGCCTGTACAGGGTCACTCGACAATTTCCCAATCATCGCTGAGTGCGTCGGTCTGACTGATCAGCCACGGCACCAGATCGCCGGTGGCCGTCGACATGTAGAGGTACGGCAAGGTCATTTTGGAATGTTCATCAGGTCGTTGCATTTCAACCCACATCCCCTTACCGTTCCATCCTGCCCGCCTGACCCGATACCCGCCCTTGAGCCATGAGAGTGCGTCCTCAAAACCCGGTTTTGCACTGATCGGGGTGAATTTCTCCGTTATCTCGATAACCATCATATCCTCCTGTTAATCGGCGCCTTGACCCGATTCACCTTTCCTCATTTGCTTAACTGTCTACAGGCTCTTCATCGGATCTTGGGTGTCGAGGGGCGCCGTCCCCGCGCAGGAAGGACGCAGACAGTTATTTCGTAAGATGCTTCACGCTCCACATGACCGCTTCTTCAATCTTGGTCTGCGCTATCGAGAGTTCCCGGCTCGCCTGCCGATTTCCTGCCGGGTCCGTTTTGCCGACAACATGCAGGATATTGACGAAATCAAGCCCCGCATCCTTGAGCACGGCCATTTCGCGCTTTTCCGCCTCGGTCAGGACACGGTACTCGTGCCGCATGACGTTGTTGGCTGTGCGCTGATCGCTCGTGCTGTCGACCGTGCTTCCCGGTTCGTTCGACATAGTGCTTCCTCCATTTTCTGCATTTTATGCCTCACCGCGGCATCCGTGAATAACTTGTTCAATCCGGGTATCAGCTGCTCGTACAGATCCTTGCGCGAAATCGCGGAAGATCTCGCGAAAAGCTCGCCGGCACCGGGCTGTACCGGACCAATGAATGTCGTGGCCGCCGAGGCCGCCGCCAGCGCTACGAATTCGCGTCTTTTCACAGCTGATCCCTCAAACCGTTCCAGAAGCGCTGGCGCATCTTCTTGCGCAGCGTTTCAGTGTCGAAATCGATGTCGGGATGCCGATTTTCGTACGGTGGCCGGTATGTACCCGATATCGGATCCCAAAGAGGGTCGTCAACGACGATAACTTCGCTCCGGGTGCCGAAAATCCGACCTTCAAGACCTACAGAGGCCGGTTTCGGCGCCGTTTCCGGCTTCCGGGAGACCAGAACAGCCAAAGCGGCCGGGGCTGCGCCCCAAAAAGCCATCATTTGCAGGAATTTCCGTCGTCTCACAAGCTCACCCTCAGTGTATCGTCACCAAAACGCATGCATGCGCCGGTGCAAACTGCACTACGCCGTCGATATTGACGGCGAGCGTTTCTGCGTCCTCGCGCGCGTCCACGCGCTCGCCGAACCGATCGAGATAGTCGATTACCGGATAGCCCATGTCGCCCGAGAACACATAGCCTTTCTTGTAACCGGGAATGGTTGTCATCAGACCAATTGCGGATCGCCGTCATACTTGTCCCACGGCATCACCGCTTCCTCTTCGGGTTCAGATTCCTTGCCCTTCGGCTGCTCGAAACCGGGTAATGTCTTGTCCGTCAGGCTGATAGAACGCCCCTGATGCGGCACCCGCGTGATCAGCCCGTATTCGACCAGTTCAGGCACCTTGTGCACGATGGTCGTCATCGAATACCCCGACATGTACACCAGATCGTCAAACGAGGGGCTGGTTCCGTACTCATCGAAATAATCGAGAATCGAGGCGTAAACCGCCGCCTGCGCATCCGTCAGCTGAATGTTCTGTTTTCGTCCCATCTACCCGATCCAGTCCACGATCAGCGAAACCGCCGTGGCCACAAGAATGACGATACAAACGATTTCAAGCCGTCTCGGCATCGTCCCCGCCATTGAGTTCCCAATCCCTCATACGCTCGGCGAAACCGATAAGCTTGTCCTGCAGTTCGACCGCGACTTCATCAGCGAACACGAACCGCGAATTCTCGTCATTTTTGGGCGGGCGCATCTCGTGATAAAGCTTTTCCAGCGTCTCGCCAAGCTGCGTCACGAGCGCTTCAGCCCTCGGTTTCTGAATGTTTCGAGTTTCGCTCATATCACTGCCCGCCTCATCGACATCGTAGTTCGACAGCACCAGCCGGGCACGGATGCGCACCGCCTTGGGCCATGCCTTTGCCTTGTCCTGCAGCACTATAGTCGGTTTCGTGCGCCAGTGCAGCGGAGCATCCTCGCGAAATCCGAGAGCATAATTGTTGAAGTCAACCCTCAGCGCAGTGATCAGCGTGTCCACTATCTTGTGCGTGAGACCCTGCCCGAACTCAAGATTGTGCATGAACGCGAAAGTCCGGTAATCCTCGCCATGGGCATTGCGGACCATCTTGGCGCCGTCGACAACCGGGCGATCACCGCCCAGCGTATTGTACAACACCGCCATGCTGTGAGCGATATACTGCTCTATGGATTGGCTGTTTCCTTCAGTCATGCCTTTAAAATCCTCCATAATTATGGATGTGTCAACCCTGTTTTACGTCCTCATCCTCGTCCCGGCGGAAATCGGCCGTTTCGGGCAGCTGATTGAGCAGCGCCTCCGCCCGGGGCGTGTGCACGATCTCCAGATCGTCCATGATCTCGTAGATCCGGCGCCGGGGCGCGAGCTTGGAGTAGACAAGCTCGTAAGTGTCGTTGCCGCGCCGGCGATAAATGCGCCATTCGACATCATCGACGCGCGCCGCGCGCCAATGATGGTTGAGCTGGATCAGGACATCAGCCATGCCACCAGCGCCCCGAGGCCGAACATGGCGAACCCGTAAACCAGCATGATCGCTCCGGTGAGCTTGGCGACCGGTTCCTGCGCCGGCGTCTCCATGTAGGAAGTCGCGAAATTGACCCAATGATGAAAGAACGAGAACGGGTGCTTTTTCACCCGCGCCCAAGCATCGTGCTTGCTGACATGCCCGACCTCGTCTTCACTGGTCCAGCCATGCATGGACCAGTGATCGAGATTGCAGTTATCGGACTTGTCCGGCGGATCCTTCCAGAAATCCACGCCACTGCACACGAGCGAAAACCAGTAAGCCAGTATCTGCAACATCACGCATCCCTGAATTTTATGTAGAGGCTATAGGGTCCGCACACGAAAATCAGGACGATCCCCGCGGTGTAACCCAAAATCAGCTCTGTCGGTGTATACAAACCCTCATGTTTCGCCATCGCGCGGAAATCCTCTTCCGCGATATCCACGATGACGCTGACCGCGCCGGTGACGAACCACAGGAACACTACCGCTATCAGCAGATCAGTCATCGACCCTCACCTTCACCGGGATATGGCTTTCGCTCTGCTGCAGTTCCGTCAGCAGCTCGATCAGCCGGCCGCGCACGATATTGGGGTCAAGCGTCCATGCGATCATCAAGCCCCGATAATCCTTGGCCCTCATCGCCGTGATCATGACCGCTTCCATCGCGTGATACAGGTCCCGCGCCGATATGTTGATCGACAAACCGGCTTCCTCGTATTCGACGCCGGTTTCCGGGTCCACCCACTTCACCGTCTGCACCTGCATGAGCTCCAGCGGATTTTCGGCGCCCGTGGCACTGGCCATGGCGGCTTTCTGCCATCTTTCCGCCGACTTATCCCGATCAAGCGGATCGACCCATCGAGCGGTTTCAGTCACATCTTCCTCTGCCATATCGTTCTTCCTCCATTCTTCCGGTCAACGACCCTGACCCATTTCATGCCCGGCGCCGCCGTCAGGCCTCTTGCCCGGGTGATCGCCATCTGCAGCTCCGAAGACCAGCCGATCGTTGTTTCGGCGTCCTCCGGATACCCGGCAGCCCTGATCTCATAGCGTTGCCCGTTGTCGCCGAGCTTGCGCGGGGGCAGCGTCACCCCAGACGCGCGAATGCTTCCTGCAGCATCGCACCCTCGTCCAGTGTCATGACCAACAGGCGAATGGTCGGACCTTCGCCGATGAAAATCTCGACTTTTCCGGGGAAATCGCCGTTTGCCGTCACGCGCTGCACACTGACCCGCGGCACCCCGGGTGCCGTCGCCACCACTGCGCGCACGGCGCCGCATTCCTGAAGCTCGCATGTCGCGTTATTCATTGGTTTCCTCCTGTTTTTAGTACGACATAGTTCCTATAGTTATGTCAAGATTTTCCATAATATTTTATATTTTTTCGAGAAATGTAAAGAAAACGAAAAAATCAATCAGCGCCTGCCGAAATTGCGATAAAGATCGCGATGTCCGGATCCGCCGTGGCGCTGGGGGTGGGTGGGGTCGCCTGTATCGCCGCTGGTACCAAGGTACCTCAATGCGTTCACGCCCGGATATAGTCCCATAAATACTAGGTGAATGGTAGTAATCCGCAGAAAACTGCCAAGTTGTCATGCGCATAATATCTATTATGGAAAATAGCATGGCAATCATTCGTCTGATGTACCCCCCGTCAAAAGAGATGCAAGCTTAGACTTTAGTTCTCGTTCTACCTGTTCAGGTGTACGTGTATCCGTATCATCATCGCCATCCGTTTTGAATAGATCTATTCCCCTTACTTTACCTAGTGTTTGCAAAGCCCTAAGTCTATCGGCTGGCTTTAACTCTACGTCATACGCCATCTTAATAATCGCACCAAGTATTTCCTCGCGCGATGCTTTGTTATCTTGTGTTAATTCTTTAGTTTGCGCATCTTGAAGCTGCTTAATGCGTGCACGTACTTTGGACAGAGAAAACAAACGTGTTGCTGCTCTCGATACTGTCTCCGACTTGGTATCTCTGCCAACATTGAACGCCCGTCTATACGCTTCTGTCTTATCCAGCCCTGAAAAGAATAATTGCGCGCTCTTTTCTTGCTTGGCAGTGAGGCCTTGCAAGGGTTTGCGCGGGTCCAACACAGACAGATCAGTTTTGGCCAGATCTTTGGCGCTCACCGCTGCTGCTCTGCGTCTTGCGTTACTCTTGTCCATGTTCACCCCTAGTTATGTCCCGCCGCCACCTTATGGGCGCCCACTTTTTTCCCAAACACTTTAATTTTCCTATTGCCAGCTATACGTATGTATGGCACTATCCCTCATCGCTGATTTGATCCATTGACGATTGAGCTACTAACCCACTGATCACAAAGGACTAGACCACATGCCGTACTTTATCCTTACCGTATTCGATACCAACATCTCCCGCTATGTCGTGCTCTTTGGTGACTATGACCCGGAAGTGGTCGGCCAAGAAAAGAGCGATGAGAAAGAACACGACTATGATCGCGATTACAGGGACTGGTCTGTCACTCGCCTGCCCAATGACCTTCAAGCCACCATCGATGAACACATGTGGATCTTGAACAAGCCGGTATCCGCATGATCCGCTTGGACACCATCGCGGGCGCCTTGCTGGCGCTCGCGATTGCAATGGCACTCTATTACCCATGGGTAGGACAATGAAACAGACTGAATACACCGTCACTTGGACAATAAATCTTGAAGCTGACAACCCCCAAGAGGCCGCCGAGATGGCACGTCACTACATGACACGCCCGGACACCACAGCCACGGTTTTCGAAATCATCGGCAACCGGATCACCACCACAGTGGATTTACTCGAACAACACGCGCCAGCCGCGCGCTAGTCGAAACGCGGGGGTTTCGCCCCGCGTCGTGATCGGATTGGTTCTCCGACACCTGATGAGACAAACCGCACAAGGGACAATGAGCATGAAACATATCACCATCAAATTGACAGACGAACACGACGAAAGCTTTCGCCTTAACATTGGCAAAAGCCAATCCCGCGAGATCTATCGCGATCACTATGGCCGGGAAACCGACGCATATTTCCCCACCGGTAACCTTGCACCCCATGGCGCACCGTTCGGCACATTGCCAGAACCGCAATCCGCCATGGATTACGCGCTCGCAACCTTCGCCACTTATAAGGATCACACCGTGAAAAACGACAAGGCCGCCAAAGCTGAAGCCAATGAAATCGCAGTGAACGGCTATCAGGCGCCAAATGGCAGCGATGATAACCCCTATCTGTGGTCAAGCGATAACTGGCTGTTGTTTGAGCTTGGCGTCTACTTCAACCGCACTGGACGCGCAACACCTTGCAATGTGAGCAAATCGCGCGGTTTCTCAGTGAATGCAAACACGATGAAATTCAGGCTCATTGACGCTAACACGCCTGATTTCGAACGCCTTTGAACGTCGAAACGCGGGAATTCGCCCGCGTCGTGTTCGGACTGGTACTCCGACACCTGATGAGACAAACCGCACAAAGGACTACGCACCATGATTGATCCACATCAAACTGCCTTGGATAGCGGCTGGAACTACATAGGCGACATCAACCCCGAATATGGTGGTGTGTGGCTCAAATTCGATCCGGCCTATCCGTACGTTCTCGACTTTGTCGAGACTGTCGACATGTCCAATGCGGGCTGTGAAGGCATTGTTATCATCCAAAAAGGTACTGTCCCTATCGATTGCTGCTCGCGCTCAACCCTGAAAAGCGCGCTTGAATGCAGCGGGACAATGATGCGCGACCTGTCGGCATTGGACAGGGAAAAGCGCCGTGTGCGAGTCGCCTATGACCTGCTGTTCTACGGTTTCCGCGATTATGACCATGGGCCGGAAACATTGCAGACAGACGCAATGCAACCCCTCGAAATCAACGGCACAGTGGCAGAACGCTACCAGACGCGCGGTGATTTGACCGGCTACATCAACGCCAAATGGCTTGACTGATTGTCGAAACGCGGGAATTCGCCCGCGTCGTGCCACGCTGGTCACATGGCGCCTGATGAGACAGACCATTATGGAGAACTGCTAAATGTCGAATGATCACACCATTATCAATCTCACACCGGTCAACACCACACCCGTGGCAACCGCGCCTGTAATTGAAGCAACTGCTATCCCTGTGGCGGATGAGTCCCGCATGGGCTGGATACAGCGGCGCAACGATACCCGCTTGACGAATTTCGATGAATTGATCCCTTACTTGCGCGATCGCACATCCCATGCCCGCGCGTCCACGATCCCAAGCAAGGCTGTGCAGGTCATGGCGCACCCCAATCCCCAGACCATGGACCAGCTTAATGAATTAGCCGTGGTTGTGGATGGTGTGCCGCTTGACTTCACGCATCACGCCTTTGGCCAGATTGCACAGCTTGGCAAGGCGCCGCCCGCTTTCCTGCGCACCCTGCCCGGTTCGCTGGTGGCTGATACCCTCGATTATTCGCTCAAGTACAATCGTGAAGTCGAGGACGTGAAGCTCTATCACGACGAACACCAGTTGCGTGCGGCTACAGGCCCGAATTACGGCCGTGTGGCGGATGTTGCAATCGCAGAGGCCTTGAGCACCGTTCTGGACACTGGCCGCTGGGAACCCGCACAGAAGCACATGGGCCTGTCTGTCACGGATCGTTCGTTGAACATGTTCCTCATCGACGTGCAAAACCCTGTAGAAGTCGGTTCAACCATGAATGGCGATCCCGATGTAATCCACCGTGGTTTGCGCATCGTCAATTCCGAAGTCGGTGCGGCGGCCTTGAAACTTGAGGCTTTCACCTTCCGGGGATACTGCCTTAACGGCATGATTTTCGGCATGCAGGGTGCGAACGCGGTCAACATCCGCCACACCTCAGGCGCGCCCGCACGGTGGGCACGCGAAATCCAGCCGGCCATAGCACGCTATGCCGGACAAGACGGCATGACCTTGGTTGACGCGGTGAACAAGGCCAAGGAAACCGTGGTTGCGCGCGACAATGAACAAGCCCTTGAATGGCTGCGCAAACGCAAGCTGACAGGCGCACAGGCACGCCACGCAATCGAGCGTATCCAGACGGAAGAAAACGCGCACCCGCGCACGCTGTGGCACATGGCGCAAGGCGTGACGGCGATTGCACGCGACATCCCGCATGCAGACGACCGTGTGGAACTCGAACGCATTGGCGGCCGTATTTTCCAGATGGCCGCATAACCAGCCTTTGCAGGGTGCGCCATGGCGCACCCTGCCCCCTTTCAATCGAGGTAAACCCCATGACGTGCTCAAAAGATACGCCTGAAGATGTAGGCGTTGAATTCCGCCGCTGGCCTGATGGCGATGTTATAGCCCTTATGCCGGGTGTCCCATGGGACCATCACGGCAATTGCGCCTCATACATGCATGTGGGCCAGCATGGCGGCGCTCAATATCCCGGGCTGTGCGGCAACACAGTACCAGCCACACCGGACGAATACGCGCCACTGCTGGCTGAATTGGAGCGTATCGGGTACCGCGTCGAAATCCTGCCTGCCCGCTAATCCAGTCTGGACGCATGACGGTGTCGTGCGTCCATGCGGGAATAGTCCCGGCAACAGAAGGATTGACCTCATGGGAACACGTGGCGCAATGGGCTTTCGCCTGCAGGGTGTCGACACCCTGACCTATAACCATTTCGACAGCTACCCGGAAGGATTGGGCGCCGATATGGTGACGTTCGTGCGCGCAAATGGCGGCGACATTCCGGACTTGCGCGAGAAAGTCGGCGCGCTGCGCGTTGTCGACATGAACGACACCCCCGACGCGGAACTGGTGGCCAAGGCGCGCGAGCTCGATCTGATGGATCTGGGTGTCGGCAATCAGTCGGAAACCGATATGTATTGCGTGTTGCGCAAGGCGCAAGGCGACCTTGGCGCATATCTCGCGGTCGGTGTTATCCCGGATGGTTCCGAATTCATCCGCGATAGCCTGTTTTGTGAATATGCCTACATCGTCAATCTCGATGATGAAACGCTCGAATTCTATCGCGGTTTCAATCAGGACCCGAACGCACCCGGACGCTACGCAGCCGCACAGCGTGACCGGGAATTCTCCGGCGACGATTACTTTGGTGTTCAGCTTGTCGGCACCCTGCCGATTGCGGACATCGTAAGCAGCACGCCAGCCGCTCTGGCATGGTCTGAAACCTTCTACCCCGAAGACAGCGACGACGACGAATAGAGGCCGGGTGGACAGGCGCCGGGGTTCCGCCCCCGGCGCCGGTGTTCGCGCAAAGCCAAAAACGAAAAAACCAAAAACCACCCCATAATAATGCAGTACAGACGAATTATATTTACACGTAATTGTGTGTACTAAGTTAACAATAATAATAATAGTTATACTAATAGATACCAAGGGCTGGTTTTTGACTTTTGACTTTTATTAAATATTAAAGCTGAAATTTAGATAGCTTAGGTGTTTTTGTTAAAGTGATACATTAAGAGTAAAAAGTCATATCTATCCACAAAGGTGTTGAATTAAAAAACCGGAAGTGTTAAAGAAGTTGATTCCGTAGGGAATTAATCACCCGAGTATTCTAGCCACACAAGCATAATTATTGACCGGACGGTAAAAAATGGGCAACCAACGACTTAAAAATGCGATCAATTTGAGCACCGCCGGGAAGGGTCGGATGTACCCGTATCTGGTGTTCAGCGAAGATGTGGCCCTTGACCTGCTGTTGCAGGATCGAGGCTCTGTTTCACGTGCCGCGCAAGAGGCGGGGCCTGTTACGACGGCGGTATTCCCCAAGGGTGACGGCGGTGCCTATTACTGCCTGCCCTATCCGTGGGCGGTTAAGCGTGGTGTTCACGTGCCCCCCTCCACACCGTTCAAGTTTCTGCGTCCGACCGCCGGAGCGAAGTACCGCACATGGATGCTGCGCACTTCCATTTCGCATCTGCCGGTGCGCCCGGGCACCCCGTCGACACGTCTCAAATACACGTGGGGTGACCATGGTCTGGTGTTGAGCATCCCGCCCGAAATCCTGCTTAAACCTGATGAGGCGCCGGAACCGGTCCCCGCCGGTGCCAGCCGGTTGGCTGACGCGGTGCGCGTGTCCTGCTATGGCGAATATCTGCACCTGCTGCGCCTGACGGTAAGCCGCGATCTGGTGGACCATCTGGCGGCCTGCGATGCCAAGCATCACGGCAAGGACGGCACATACAAGGCAGCGCACGATTACGTGCGCAACATCGTCGCCGATGCGGTGTTGCTCCGCCGCCTCGACCGTACGCGCTTTGAAATCGCCGCCCCCGGTGCCCGATACTGCGACAAGGCATGGCCCACCATGCGCCCCAATACCACGCTGCGCCGGTTCCGCGACATCAAGGGCAGCAAATCGCGCTATCTGCACATCTCATCGGACACGCTGCACATGGAGCCGGGCATAGCCACCAAGGTAATGCGCCACGAAAAGACCACCGACGGTCTCATTGTCCACATCGAAGAACAGGACCGCCGGGCCTGAATTGAACTCAACCAAGTGAAGGACACCTCATGAGCACGAACCTCTACAGCCGCCCTGTACCACCCCTGATGATCACCAGCGGCCAGTTCTGGCGCTGCCGTCATGGTCACACGCATTTTAATCCCTGCTGGCGCTGCGGTCTGTGGCACCCGGTGCGGTGGTTCGGCCACCTGCGGGGCGACCTGTCATGATTGTATCGATACACGAGCAAACGAGCCTCACGGACACGAAACATCTTAGATCCTACCCGACGCACGAGAGCGTGCCGCGTATCGGTGAAACGATAATGCTCAAGGACTTCCGTTATCGGGTGGTGGACGTGGGGCACGTCGTTGGTACGGCGCAACCGAGCGTGTCCGTCATCGTGACGAAAGAGGGGCGGCGGTAAAGATTACCGGTAAATACGGTCTGATCGTGCTTGCCGTAATTCTATCATGAGAGGAAATCAGATGCACAAGGCAGAAAGTCCGGTGTTCAAGTCCGAGAAGCAGAAACCGGACGGGACACGCAGCTACATCAAGGTAGAGCACACCAAGACCGGTGCCACCAACGGCAACCCCAAGGCCGGCGGCATCTATACCGTTACGCCGGTGGTGGACGACACGGAATGCTGGCCTGCGAAACACTCGTTCGTGTGGGTGGAGGACGCGACCGGCGACGAGATCAGCCGTGAGCAGGTCATCTACCACATGCAATGCCTGATCGCCGGTATCAACGCCGGGCTGCGGGCAGCGGCATGGGAGCGCCCGCACAACCTGACGGCATATCTGGATATCGAATGACCGAAAAACACTGGAACAGGTGCGATGAGTGTGGCCGGTTCATCGCCTATGCCGACTTTCTGAGTCATGCCGCCGTGCGCACGTGTGTGACGCCCGAGAGCCTGACGACGCATGAAACCTACTGGACGGCCTGCAGGAAATGTTTGGAGACTAAACGCCTATGACTGAGAATTCCTACTACGCCAAGGACGGCACCATATGGAAACACCCGGTGAAGACCGGCAACGGGATCACCGTGGGTTTTCCCGTCTGTACGGTGGACGACAAGCGCGATAACCCGAAAGGGGATGCGGAGTATGTCGCCTACCTGATGAACATGGGCGAGCGCTACAAGCAGACCGTCGCCGATGCGATCGCCATCCGCACCACGCCGCGCGGGTCCTTCGTTGGTGATTTCGAAGATGTAAACGGGCGCGCATGCTCGGTGCAGGAGAGTAGCCGCGCGGTCTGCGGCGATGAGGGTGCCTGCATCTGGCTTGGCTGCGATGACATGGGCCTGAAAGCCTTTGAGCCTAATGGCGAACCCTCGTGGCGCGATGTGGATCTCGCGACATTCTACCCGCAGGCCACAAGCTTCCTGTCGAACACCCGCATGCACTTGAGTCAGGCCGATGTGAAACGCCTGCTGCCGGTGCTGCGGCACTTTGCCGACCATGGCGAGCTGCCCGGCACAATCGACACCAGCGATATTCCCGAGGCCGATCAGGCATGGTTCGACAAGGCCCGCGTTGTCGAGCCCGGCATCCGCGAAGAAAAGATCGGCAACGTCACGATTGTCGAGCCTGACATACCGGACGATCTGCGATGAGCCCGAAACAAGGGATACTGACGGTTTTTGCCTCGTGGCTTGGCGCGGTGGTGTTCATGTGCTGGACGGTTCTCACCTCCACATTGCCTGATCCGATAGGGATAGAGCTTTTTGGCGGTGTTGTTGCAGTCTCTGCCGTCGCTATCGCGACGATCATGGTGATCCGGGGCTTTTCTCGAAAATAGGAGTGAAAAATAATGCGTGTATTTCCTGCCGTAGCGGCACCGCTGGCTGATTTCCTGCGCGCCAATTTCGATCAGCTGACATCAACGCACGACATGAGCGTGCATCAGATGCGGCGCATCATAAAGCGCGTCGAAGGCGGGCGACTGCCCGAGACCATGCTGCTCAACACCACGGACATGCTTTACGAGTCCGTGCACATGCTGCAGCTGGCAGCGGATAGCGAGCGCGCCGGGCTGGCACCGCCGGAGCCTCGTTATTACGAGCTGGACAGCCTCTTGCAGGCCTGCACCCGGTTCATGGATGAACTTGACATGCTGTACGGTGTTTGAGCCGTGACCGGAGCGGAAGGCTTTGTACTCGGACTGGTTGTAGGGATGGTGGTTACGCTCCTGATCTCGATCACGTTTCCGGACTGATTACGAAAACAGGGAGTAACGACCATGACCCTCGAAATGATCATTGCCATTGTTCTGGGCTGCGCTGCCATCTTCTACGGTTGCGTGATCCTTCTGTGGATCATGGCCGTTACCTTTGACGGCGGGCTGGCGATCTACATCGTCGCCCGGGATCAGGATTTTCTCGGTGTCGCCGGTTATGTCGCCTGCTGGGTGTTCATGTTTCCGGTGATGCTGGTGATTTCCTTCATTGTGGGCCTGTTCGATCCTATGCGGCCCTCTTCACCACTCTCACACAGATGGAGGCCATGGGATGAAAACGGAAAACGACAGCCCGGCTATAGACCCTGAAGCCATAGACGACGCGGTGCGCAAGGCTGCCAAGCACCACATACATGAATTGTTTAAACGCGCGGCCAAGGCTGAATCCGAACACCGCGGTATCCACCTGACGCGCACCGAGACCGCCATTCTCGTGCGCGCCATGGATGCGGCTTTCGAGCCTGAGGTGTTGAGGAAACCGCACCATTTCGGCTGCCTGCTGTGCGCCTACGGCAAAGAGCTGCCGCCGGGCGAACACTGCCGGGCCTGCGGGAAGGAAAACCTGAACTAGCGCGGGTGCCGGTGTGACCAGCCGTTGCAGTGCGCGCGTTCGTGGCGGCGAAGCTTGCGTTCGAACGCTATGCTGATCACGCCCTTGCGGATCATGAATATGGTGCACCGGCCCCGGTCCGGGCCTATCTCGCGCACGACGCACGCTGCGGTGCGCGTCTTGCATATCCGGTTCAGGTCATCGGCGCCGACCCGCAACACCAGAAGTTTGCCGGTATAGACATGATCGTACCGTTCAGGCGGAATCATTGTGTTACCCATAGCCGTAAGCAACACAGCCATAAGGACAGGTATTCGACGCATAGCATTAACTTTCCGTAACATAATGGAAAAAACAGTATAACATAGAGCTTGACAATTGTCAAGTTGTGTGCTAGACTACTGATTATCGTGAAAGGAATGCCTATGCCAATTCAGAAAAATGTCGCTGCACACCTTGAAAAATGCATGTGTGCTGTGCGCGAAGACAAAGCGTTACGTGAAGAATACGACCTGACGCTGCCGGAATGCGACGAGCTCATATCGTGGGCGCGCCGCCGCGTGATGCCGTTCGCCGCTACCGAGGTGCAGGTGGAATGCATGCGCTCGGAGATATCCGGCGTCATGGCCGGCATGGTGGATGAACGCATGAAAATCAATTCAGCCGAATACGAGTACGGCCAGTTCAGCCGGAACATCAAGCGGTGCCGCGATTTCCTGACGGATCTTGAAGCTGTTCTGACGAGGGTAACGCTATGAAAATAACCCCGGTCGTTGCAGACGAACTGCACCACAAGATGTCCATCGTGGCCGATGAGCCCGACCTGCAGGAATGCTACGAGGTCACGCAAGCTCATTGCGACAAGATCATAACGTGGTGCAAGGCCCGGCTGATACCCGAGGTCGTGTCGCCCAAGTTGCTGCTTCTGATGGCTGGTGAAATGGAGAATGCCGCCGACATCACGCTTGATCAATACCGCGACATGCCGTCTGACGACAAGGTGCAGCGCAACCGGGCGTATTACGCCTATCGGTCTTACTGCGGGTTTGTGTCGCTGATGAATGAGCAGCTGGCGACATCGGACACATATCTGGAGCCAGTCGAGGCCCCTACCGAGGCGGTCAAGCCGCCGCGTGCCGTGGTCACGCCCGAACACCCGATTGCATACCCCATGACCCACGTCACATGGGTGCCCGCCGACGGTGGGCGCAAGGATGCCGGGTTCAAGGGCGAAACCGGCGATTGCGGTTGCCGGGCCATCGCCATTGCCAGCGGCCGGCCTTATGCGGAGATCTACGCCCGCATCAATGAGCTGGCCAAGAGTGAGCGCACCGGCAAGCGCAAGACGGGTGTGAGCGATGCGCGCACGGGTGTCTATCGCGTGACCATGAACCGGTTGCTGGCAGAGCTCGGGTTCGTGTGGGTGCCGCTGACCGCTATCGGTTCGGGCTGCAAGGTGCACCTGCACCGTGACGAGTTGCCCGCGACCGGCAAGTTCGTACTGCGGTTGTCGAAGCACTTCGCGGCCTATGTCGATGGCCAGCTCTACGACACCTACGATTGCTCGCGCGGCGGTACCCGCTGCGTCTACGGGTACTGGAAACTGGAGGAACATCCGTGATGTTCGATCGAGATGAAATTCGTGCCATGTGCGATCTGATTGAAGATGAGCCCATTCGGCAAAACCAGACTGCGGCGGTTGAAGCATGGATAGCAAACGCGCCCACTAGCCGGGGTTCGCGCATGCAGGATTGCCCCGGGTGCGGTGAGAGGTCTTTTAACCGGCGCGGACGCTTGTGCGCCGCATGCATGCGCGATCTGGTGCAGACCGCGATAGCCACAGCCCGGGCGAAAGGTACAGGTGATGGCGATGCCGTGGGCATTCCCCACGCCTCGCACAACAGCAATTACCCGATGCTGGATATATCGGGCAGTCTCGACCCGGAGCATGTTTTCTATTCCGGCGACGGGCGCCACCCGGAAAGGGTTTACAGGTGTTTCGAAGGCAAGCTGCATGAGTTCCTGATCTGTTGTTTGCGAGGATTTCCGGGACTCAGTGCTGATCAGCGGGCCAAGGCCCTGTTTGCCGGTATTACCTACGATGCACAGGCAAAGACCGCCTTCGCCCCGGCGGGGTTCGCCGATGCTGTCCGTACACTGGTATTTTTCATGGCGTGGGCTGTCACCACGGCGCGGCATGAAGGGTTTGAAGAGGGCAGCAACCTCTTGGCGTCCATGGCGACGGGTAAGATGACGGCTGAAGGTTTCAACGACCGTGTGGCTGAAATGGAGCGTCGTGCAACTGCCAAGATACGACAGATGGAAGAGAAGAAAACGAGACACTGATCGAGACAAAGAAAACTGGAGGATTGAATGACTGTCCGCTGCCCTGAATGTAACTGTCACGTTGTCCACACGGTGCATGGCGCGCATCGCTGCTTGGCAATCAACTGCCTGCACAAGTGGCCGGTCGAGAGCGTCCCGACAACCCCGGATGGTTTGCCGCTGCTGCCGTCCGCCCTGCTGGCGCTGGCGCTCGATGACCTGATCAAGGTCGAACGCTCCAAACGTTATATGGTTCGTATGGGCCTCGCGTGGCATCAACCGATGATTTATGGAAGTAAAGCAGTCTGTTCGGTGTGCATGGCCGGTGTCGTCATGGCGAAGACCCTGAAGGTCGATTGGCGCGAAGACGCGAGACCAGAGGACTTTACCGATGCAACCGACTGCCTTCTGGATGCGCTGGATGAAGCCCGGGATTTCCATTGGCGAGCGTTCTTCCTCGCTGTCAACAATGCCCGCGATTGGCTGGATGAAGGCCCGTTGCCGCCTTTCATAGACGCGATTGAAGAATTGGGCTGGGAGGTTCCCGCCGATCGCTACAGTTCGGGAACCAAGGGCAGGTTCAAGCGCGCGATGCGCAAGGCCATCCGGATCATGCAGAAGCACGGATTATGATCACGAGGAAACACAAGGACGGGTTCAAGCGCGTGGCGCGGGCGCTGCGGCTCAAGGCCGAAAGCGGCCGGCTGCCGCGTCCCGATGGCGTGACCCCCATGCGTTACAAGAACTGTCAGGTGTGCGGTGCACCGGCGGTCAATGGCGTGCATTCGCCGTCCGGCGAGGACAATGGCATCGAATGGCTGTGCGCGAACCATATGGACACGACGCATCCGTTCGACGGTTCCAATTTCGATAACTGAAAGGAAATCAGACATGGGTGTGAGCTTCAAAGCGCTGCTCATAGTCGGCTATGAGATACTGGCCGAAACAGAAGATACGCAGGTGACCCGGTTCGATGAAGTCACCGGTGCGCCGTATCAAAAGACCATCTCGGTCAAGCGATGGCGCCGCAGGATCAATCGTGAGCCTGTGGATTCCAAGCTGGTCGAGGCTTGGGTGTATGAAGAGGCCCCCGGTCTGCGCGTGTTTTTCCCCGGTGACGAGCTGGGTAATTGGGCGATCATCGGGTTGCTGGTGGAAGAAGCATCTGAATATAACCACCTGTCTGCTGCCGTGATCAATCAGGCGGATATGCAGTTGCGGTTTGCCGAGGTGGAGCAGTACGCATCCGCGCACCTCAATTTTTCGGGCATGCCGCAAGTGTACCTGATGCTGGACGTGTCCTGAGATGGCTATCACCGTGCTTGAACTGGACGACGGCGGGCGCCCGAACAAGGTGCTGCCGCGTTGCGCTGGTGAGTTGAGCGATATGACGTTGCGCTGGCGCAATCACGCCAAGATGCACACCGCTTGCCAGCGGCTTGCGCGTGTCACCGTGAACGGCACCCCGTTGTGCCGGACGCACGCCGGGATCGTGCTGCTGGATTGGCATCTCAAGCAGAAAAATGTACCCGATACCGAAATATAACTTGACATTTGTATAGTTGGTCTATAGAATACGTGAGTATTGAAGGTCAAGGACCAGTAACCCCGGCATGGAGGGCATCAGATGAAGTAGATCTCAGACCACGCACTCACTCGGAGACTTCCACCCCCTTGTCGGTTTCGTCTCTCCCCGTCAAGGGGGTCTTTTCCTCTAACCGGATCGTCACAATGGGAGAATACGCAGAATACGAGCTTGAAAAATGGATGCGGCGCGGCATTCCGTCCGGCCCCGGGCGCAAGGTACGCAGACGCAAACCGCCAAAGCCTGTTGTGGACGTGTCCACGATCGGGCGTTTCGTGAAAGATAGACCAATGTCAACAACCGAACCGACGCAGGACGATTGCCGCAAGGCCTACAGGGCCGCTTTGAAGAGTTTCATCAGCCTTCTTGACGACATCGATGAATGTACCCCGTGGTCGGAACGCGAACCGGAATGGTGGATCGACATGGTTGAATTGCGTCGTGATCTGCACAACAGATCTGATGAGATGGCCCCGAAAGGACGAACATGACTGTCGCAGCAAAGAAGGAAGATGATCCTGCATGGGTAGAAGCACGCAACCGGAAATCGGATGCCGTGATAGCAGCCCTGAATGATCTGCTGACCCATATCGGCACCGATTGCGCGTTGCTGTCCGATGCGACAGGCGACAAACCGCGCATAATCCTCGCCGGTAACATAGACCAGATGGACCATCTGCTGGCGATTGCCAAGCTGGCCGGGCTCGGTGACAGCTTCGATGAACCCCCGGTGATCAACTGATGGCCGAGGTGTCGCCGGATACGCAGCACAAGCTCAACGATGGCCAGATGCTTTATTGGGCCAAGCTGCGGGCCTTCTATCTGGAACTGGAGAAGGTCAGGGAAAACGTGGAGGAACTGGAATTGCCGGAAGGTACCGCCCCGCGGTGGTATCTGGAATTGCTGGAGTTGCGTCTGAGCACATGGCGCAAGATGCAGATGTGGGGTGCGCCCACTGATATTTGAGGGCTTTCCGGGTGGGTGGCCGAGAACAGGCGCCCCCTCGAAAGCGACATACTGGACCATTGAGCAGTGCACGGCACTTTGGTCCGGTTGGGGAGACGCATATGGGTAGCCGATGCATCCGGAAATCCCGTGCCCCTCCCGGAAAGCTCTCACGTGAGAAGCATGGAAGCTGGGTAGTATCCCGATGTTGGGACTAGGCTGCCCGGCAAGTGCAAACTGGGCCTGATGAGCGTCATTGTGCGGCTGAAGGCAGTGAGCCCCGTAACGTGACTACGTGGGCGCCGGGTTTGGTTCCGGCTCGTGTGAGGGTGGTGCGGGTGACACGCCACGTAGCGACATGGTGTCTTTGCGGGTCAGTACGCGAAGCGGTCACATAAGGAAGGCGGCAGACACTGACTAACTCTGCACCTGCCGGCCCCGGGCCGAACTACAGCCCGGCATCCGTGCCGTAATTTTGGAGGATATGAAATGGAAGTGTTGATTGACGATAAAGGTTCAATGCTGTCCTTCAACTGGCCGGGCAATCCCGGTGTGAAGGATCGTACCGTAGCCATAGGCATCAGTATGCCGGGCAAAGGTTCGGCGGTTTTCCGGCTCGACATGCACGCCTGCGATCAGATGAGGCAGGAACTGCAGCGCGTGATGGAGACACCGAACAGAGGCAAGACCTTCGAAGGTTGAGCCCCACAAGAGAGGAAACCAAGGTGACAAGTCAGAGAATTACTGCAGCTATCCGTGAAGCCATTCTTGAAGCGGCGGTCGAACGCAAGTGCGGCGATGACATGCGAGCGCTCCAGAAGCGTTCCGCTGCGTTGGACAAACGCCGGGACAAGATCTACGACGAAGGCTACAAGACGGCCTTCACCCGGGCGCATCTGGCGTTGATCAAGAAGCTGCCGGAAGGCTGGCTGTCGCAATGCAGCAGCGTGCGGGTGCAGGTTGAAGGCAACCCTGACGACACTCCGAACATCACGAAGATAAGCTTTGGCACGTCACGTCCGGTGCCGGAGAAATTCACCGGCTACGATGGCATGATCACGCGCACGGTTCCAGCCGACGCGCCTTATTTCAAGCTGTACGCGGACTGGCAGGAGGATAAGGCGGCATGGGTGCTCGATGACACCGCCATGACCGCCGACAAGCGTGAGTTGCGCGCCAAGGTTCGCGCGGTGATCAATTCCGTCACCACGACCGGGCGCCTGATCGATGTATGGCCGGAGTGCGTCGATCTGCTGCCGAAGGGATCGATAAAGAGCGGCGCCATGCTGCCGGCTATCGTTATCGGCGATCTGAACAAGGAACTGGACCTGACACCGAAGAAAGTGACGCAGAGAGATGGTTGAACGCCGCGAGTACGAACTGACTGATGAGGAACTCGATACCCTTCTGGACGCCTGCAAGCCGGTGCTGGCAATGTTGATTGGCAACGTGCGGCCCCCGTCGCCCCAAGAGAACGCGGAAGCAGCTTGGGTGGCCTTGGGCCACAAAAAGGGTTTTGACGGCATGACGGCCCGTCCTGTCCCCGGCAAGAGCATGAATTTCTTCACTGCCGAGCCCCGCGAGCCCGAGGAAGCGTAATGGACGACAAGATTATCAACATTGCCGACTATCGCGGGCAGCACACGGGCTCGGATGGCCCCGACAATCCCGACGGTGAAAGCTGGGTGTTCGACATCTCGGTATTCGCCAAGGACGAGATGGATGTTGCCGGCACCATCACGGATTTCAGCGATGCGCACGCGGCCAGATCGCAGGCCGATCGCCTGCGGAAATTCTTCTATCTGCTGAACCGGCTGTCATGGAACCTGTGGCATCAGGCCTACGAAATGGAAAAATCGGATGACGATCGGTTGCTGTGCGTCGTCCATATCTATGAGAGTTCGCGGGTGCACACGCATACGCATATGTGCGTGGAGTCAGACGAACAATTCAGCTGGATGCAGCGCCGGTTGGCGGATGCCTACCGGGCGATTACAGGTGAGGCAGGTCGCGATGACTGATGATATCGGAACCCGGTTCAAGCGTTATGAAGCCGTCTCGGATTTTGAGTTGCCCCGGCGCCTGCCGATGGTGATCCGGGTGGATGGCCGTGCTTTCCACGGTTTGGAACTGGTCAAGCCGTTCGATGCGGATTTTTCTGACGCCATGCAGACCGTTGCGTGCCAGCTGTGCGAAAACATCCAAGGCGCGGTGTTCGCCTACATGCAGTCCGATGAGGTCTCGGTGATCGCGCGTGATGACCAGACGCTGGTTTCGGAGCCGTGGTTCGGCAAGCGCCTGTCGAAGGTAAACAGCGTGTCCGCTGCGATAGCTACGGAGACATTCAATTTGTTCAATTTCCACGGCCATTTCGACGCGCGCGCTTTTGTGCTGCCCGATCTGACCGAGGCGGTCAATTATCTGATCTGGAGGCAACAGGATGCCGTCCGCAATTCGATCCAGATGGCAGCCCGCGCGGTGTTTTCGCACAAGGAATGCCAGAACAGGAAAACCCCCGAGCTGATTGAGCTGCTATGCAAGGCCGGGCGCCCGTATCATGACCTTCCTTACCGTTTCCGGGTCGGGTCGGCGATCAGGGAGCAGACGTTCACGCACAAGAACGCGCAAACCGGGGAAACTAAGCCCTGTAAAGGGTGGATGGTTATGGATGAAACGCCCCGGTTTAAGGATATCCCCGAGAGGGTGAAACAGTACCTCGAACCTGTTTGTGAAGATTGACGATAAACCAACCGAAAAGGATGCTTAGATGAGTCACTTTGCAGTGCTGGTCACCAGCAAGAACGAGATTACCGAAGAACTCCTGACCCCGATGATGCAGCCGTGGCACGAATTCGAGTGCACCGGGTACGATGATGAGTACGTGCGGGACATGAACATTACCGAGGATGCGCTGTCCATTCTCGATAAGGAAGTCTGGTTCGGCGCACCCTTGAAACCGGGTGCCTCGGAATTGCCGGAAGAAAATGGCGTGTACTACACCTACGGCGAAGACCGGGCCAAGGAACATCTGGTTGACGGTGGCACCAAAGGCACCAAGCGCGAGTATATCGCGCAAGCCGGCATCTCTGAAGTCGAATACATCGTGGACTATTACGGCTACAAGGTGGTCGGCCCTGATGAAGAACTCGACAGGGAAGGCGACCACAAATACGGCTACCTTCGAGTCGATGCCGACGGTGGCCTTGTGCAGGTGGTCGACCGGACCAACCCGAACAAGAAATGGGATTATTGGTTGATCGGCGGCCGCTACAGCAATCGGCTGAGGGTCAAGGGCCATCCGGTGCCTTGCAATGTCGCGCAGTACGGGCAGCTGGATCTGGATGCCATGAAAGCATCCATAACCAGCGATCGGGATAAGTACGTAGGCGCGGCTTGCAGGGGCGTCATCGAGAAGCACCCGCATCTGGATCGCCGCGAGATCTGCCGCATCTGGTCGGACTTCGTACCGCTGCAGGAAGAATTGCGTGCCGACATGGAAAAGCTCGCCAAACGCCCGGATAACTACTCTGAATGGGTGACGGCGAACTATCCATCCAACGATGCCCGGCACCAGTGCTTCAAACACGGCATTCAAAGTGCGTTCTATTGGCATGCCGGTGTTCCCGATACTGTGGCGGATATCGACGCTTGGATCAATGACCCGGAGCCGTTGAGCATGTTCGCTTTCCTGCATGAGGACACTTGGAACGAGCGCGGCGAAATGGGCTGGTGGGCCACGGTGACGGACGAGAAGGACGAAGCGGTCTGGCAGAGGGCCTGCCGTGAGCTCTTCGACAGTCTGGAGCCCACCGACTGGATCGCTATCGTCGACTGCCACATTTAACGGAGGCCGAAAATGCACCTCATACAGCAAACCGTGGTTCTGGAAGCAACCAAGCTTGTGTTCGTGACCATTATAGATCAGGAAACGCAGCGCATGGTCGCACAGTTTCCCGAACCCGGGGCGCTGTACGAGGTGTTCCGACAGGCGCTCGTGCAGATCCCCGACTGCACCTTGCGCGATGCACAGACGGGGAAATATCTGGTCGGCACTCTCGAACAGCTGTCGATCCCCGAGGCGGAAGCATCCTTGATGAACCCGTCCGATAGAACGGAAATGTTCCAGGGTGTGGAGGTGCCGCCCCGGCACAAGGTCTATGTGCTTGATGGCAAGATCATCGGCGATCCGCTGCCACTCACTGCTGAAGACCTGAGTTATCTGCAGCGCCCCGGTCCGTATGACGGGACGCATCACATATGAAACCGGTCTGTTTCATGTCGCCATCGGATTGCATGCAGGATCTGTTGGCCAGCATCGAAAATGCCCGTGCTGAGGTGACCCGTATTGCGGGCCTCAGTCTGGGGATCGACCCTGACGCAGACCATGAACGGAGGAACCAAGAAATGGTAATGAGCAGAGATCGAGTGGAGTTCACGCCGGGGGTGCGGTCGCGCACCGGGTACGGCGGTAGCGAACACGGCGACTCGTATACGTGCACGCATCAGGCGCTTATGGACACCATGGGCATGTCTCACAACCAAGCCCGAGAGGCTATCAATACTCGCGCGGTTATCCGGTGCCGGCCGAGCCAGTTTGCCCGGTTCATCATCCGGCGCCACGATCTGGGCATCAGTGTCAACGGGATCAAGAACCTTGAGCCCCGCCTGCTCAACCCGGAACCGAAGCTGCCGTACATCGATGTTTCGGAAGAGAAAAACAGCTTCGTGGATTATGAGGACTAGACGGCATGACGACAGGCTATGCCGTTACGGTCAACGGTGAAGTGGATATCTTCACCGTTGGCCCTCATGCCCGCGCGGCGCAGGTCAACGGCTTGTGCGTCCGGTACCGCTATATGGTAACCGCGGCGGCGTCCGAAATGGAAATTCAGCGCCAGTGGGATAATCGCACACGTGAGGATGCGTGCGACGTGCAGGTGCGCCGCGTCAAGGTGGAGGTACTGGTTGATGCCTGAGGATATTGGCAACGCCGTGATTGGCGACGTGTTTTTCGGCCTCGAAGATCATGGCTTGCTGACGTGCGTTATATCCGTGGATTACGGTGGCAGCGGACAGGGTTTCGGCAACTACATGCTGGGAAACAAGGATCTGAAGACTACCCTGAAGCAGCCGAACTACGCCGGCGCCTTCGTCGTGGGAGTCCTGCGAACGCTGGAGAAAGAGGACTTGGGTAAGCTCTCCGGCACCCCGGTGCGCGTCAAGCGGGAGAATGGCCTAATCCTCGGACTCGGGCATTTTATCAAGGATAAATGGTTTTTCCCGCGCGAGATGCTGGCGGAGATGGAGACTGAACATGGACGCCGCTAAACAGCAGCAGTTGCGAGACATCATCCAGCATATCGAGTTGCTGAGGTCCAAGCATGTTGCCGACCCCGACATGGATATCCGCAAGCTGCAGACAGCCGTGTGCGATCTTTACCAGCTGACGGCGGTCGCCTTGGAATTGATCGTTGAAGGGAAAGAATAGGGACGAATAACTTGACATTCGTATAGCTATTCACTATATCAAAGACAGCCAATTCATGGAGGACACCGATGACAAAGCATGACGATCTGAAGCAAGGCATGGACATAGGCGGCGAAGAGCTCAAGACCGCCGGCGCCGGGCGCATGTTCAAATGGGTGGTGGTGGGTTTCGCAGCCTTGGCCGTGCTCGCGCTGGTCGGCGGTGTTTTCAGCACCCTCACCAAGGTCGCGACCGCCCCGGGCCGGGTTCTCGACCGGGCGCTGGAGACCGGCAACATCATTCATAACTACGAATGGTTCCACGACACCCATGCGGCCTATCTGTCGCGGCGCAATCAGATCGCCAGCTACAAGAAAGTTGCGACCGACAGTCAGGCCCTGCTGGAACTGCAGGCCATGCGCCAGTCATGCCGTGATCTGGTGACGAAGTACAACGCCAATTCGACCAAGACCAACCGTTCCATTTTCAAGGGCCGCGATGCGCCTTCGGAGTTGGACCTCAACACATGCGAAGGATAAGCCCATGAAACGAATTCTGACCGTCACCGGCGTGGTTCTGTTCGGCCTTGTCTTGGCCGGGTGCCCGGAGGAAAACGCACCGAAGGCCAAGGCCACGCAGGCGCAGAAGGCGCAGCAGGCGGCTGACAGCATCAGCTTCACCGAGAATGCCGAGATCGACAACATCAAGAAGCGGCTGCAGCTGACTTCGCAGCCGGGCCTCTTGGGGTATGTCGGACTGGTCAACCGTGTCGGGCAGGTGGCGCTCTACACGCCGGTCAAGGGCAAGATCACGTCCGGTGGCAAGCGCCTGACGAAACCGGTGCAGCGCCACGCTATCGACCGGGGGCAGCACAACGGGTCTCAGTTGGGGCCGGCGCCCTCCGACGAGGGCACATGGGGCAGCTCCAACCCGTACGTGTATTTCTGGACACCGTCTGATCGCTACATTCAGACATCCATGGAATACGTCTACTCCGACCAGCCGTTCCGGCTGACTGAAAAACCGCTGATGGTGATCGATGACACGGCCCCGGCGAAGGACGAAGCTCGCGCCAAGGCACCAAAAGTGCAGTGATGCGAGTCGCGTAGCGGCGGGGCCGACAGTCCCTCACGAGCCGTACCCGGGCGCGGTGCCGCGATGGCCCGGGAGTTTATTCAGGAGAGTTGTTGTGCCCAAGCATATGAGTGAGAACCCCGCACTTCGAAGCGGCAGCACTTTTGACCGGCATCCGGTGCTGTGCCCAGCGGTTATCTTGATTTGGGCGATTATTGCAGTGATACCCGGCATCGCGTTTGTTTACGAACCCTTGGCTTGCGCTATTGGAGCAACGGAGACGTGGTGTACAACCGAAGGAACGGCACATGAATGACGACCAAGAACCGATTGACATGCGGATCACGGAAGCGATCCGCGAAGTGGTTGCCGACGGTACCTTCACCGAGGCTGCCCTTGAGCAGATGAAGACCGCGCTGAATGAAGTCGAGAAGCTGGAAAGTACCGTTTCCAATCTGGACTACAAGAACAAGGTGCTGGACCGGGATCTGCATAATGCGTACAGCGAGAACCGTACGCAGGCCAAGAAACTGCAGGACCACGACGCCCGCAACGATGAGTTGAAAGCGCGCGAGGCCGTTGTGCACAAGGCCGAGATCGGGCAGGCTGCCGACAAGGCGCGTGCCGAGACATGGCGTGCAGCTTGCGAATTGATGTTCCGCAACACGCAGGTGCGCCGGGAGTTCATGGCAAGCGATAATCGGCAGGAAATCGATCCTCATGGCGGCACGCAATATCTGACCAACAACAAAAGCGAGACAGAAACAACACAGGAAGAATAGCGTTATGGATGAAGAGCTCATAGCTTTCCTTAAAAAGGCTGCGAAGACAAAACCCCTTGCTCACCTTGATGTGGAAAGTACGGAACTAACTACCGCTAAACGGGCCGCAGGCGAAGGTTTTGGCGTTCTCACTCAAGCCCCGAAGGTCCACACTATGGGGTCCTTTCTTTTCACCCCGAGAGGCCGAGTAGCGTTCGATAAAATTTTGCAGCGGGTGAAAGACGCTGATGAAACAACGCAGGAAGAATAGATTTCAGGGCGACGGACGCGGGTCCGCAAGGGCTTTCAATCCCGACGTTCCGGGTTCGATCCCCGGGTCGCTCACCAAGGTGCAGTAGCTCAATGGCAGAGCGCCAGTTTCCGGTATCCGCAAGGACCGGGACGACCCCAACCGAACCTTCACGGTGACAGCAAGGTTCCGGGGTCGTGTGGGGCTGGAGATGGTGCGTAAAAAGCTCGCTTAGTGTCACTCGCGAGTTGGTTCGATTCCCGCCTGCGCCGCCAGTTTTTATGGCCAATACAGGCCGCCTCGTGGTCTGTTCACGGACAGATTGAACCTGTCGGAAGACCGGTTTGAGCCTGTATTGACCGCCAGTTTTACGCGGCTGCAAGACGCACCGGGCAGGAATAGGTCGCACTCTCCCTTCCCGGCCCGGGTGAAAATCCCGGGACCGCGGCCAAGATGAGGAAGGATTATGCGTTTAACGGCAGAAATGGCAGAGAAGGCAATTACGGAACACCTGTCGCGTCACGGTGAATTCTTCAATTTTTTCCCGACTGCGACTTGCGTGTCATGCGATACGGATCTGGGTTTTCTGTTTGTACCCGGCGAACCCCCGAAGTACGGCGGTTCGTGCCTGTGCGGTGCCATGCATGAGGACACCAAGGTCGTGACATGGCACACAATTGCCGAGTATTTCCGCATGTTCCCAGATAAATGGACCGACTTGATTGGAGAGCCGAGAAACAACGATGCGTAAATTCAGATTCTATGAAGGGCCGCCGGCTTTCCACCGGAAATCCGCCGCTGACCCGGGCCTGAAAGTGGTGCCGACACTCCGGCGTGTCACCATCGATCACAGCAAATACCCCGCGCAAAAGTTGCGTGAGATTCGTGCCCGGAAGGGCGTTGGCCGGCCCCCCGGCCGTTAACAGGAGAAGGCCCATGACCTGAATGCCGTCGTCCCCCGTGATCTCCACGTTCCGAAACCTTTAATTCGAAACATGGAGATCAAAGATGAAAACGTTCCTGAAAGTCCGGATCAAAGAACTGGCTGAAGAAGCCCGGATCATCCGGAAAGAAGAACTCAAGGCCAAAGCCAGCAAGCACTATGCAAAGCTCAATGGGTTACACCATCACAGAGTCCAGATTGTCAGACCTGCTGCAAGAGCCGCACAGCTTGCCTACGGCTATCTCAGAGGCCGTCCATACCGAACTATGGAGGCGGCGCCTCGAACAGAACCTGATTGGAAAGATGTTCGCAGGATCGTCGCTAAGTTCGGAGACATCCCTAACGACGGAGACCTTGAAAAAGCTATCGAGGTCTGGCGCAACCACGAGTAATTCAACCGCATCCGGGGCCTCGTGCCCCGGGTGCATCGGAGGAAACCGATGCCCCTTACACCTGAAACCGCCCCGCGAGAGCTGGTCGAGGAAGCCTTCCACCTTCTCGGACTGGTATCTGCGGAATTCCGGTCTGACCCCATGTCGGTCCAGTGCTTCGATCTACGCATTGTCGACCGCGTGAACAAGTGCGTGGAAACCTATGAACAGTAACTGGAGCGAACCGGCCATGAACCATTTTCAGAAGATGTGCACCGTATGGGCGCGTACAGTGTTCGGTGTCGAGGCTATGAACAGCCGAGAAGAACGCGCCCTCAGGTTCATTGAAGAGGGGATCGAGCTGGCGCAGGCGTGCGGTCTGTCGCGCGATCAGGTAACCGGCCTTGTGGAGCATGTCTATGACCGGCCTCTTGGTGCGCGCTATCAGGAGGTCGGCGGCGTCATGCTCACGCTGGCCGCGCTCTGCAGCCAGCTTGGTTTTGATATGCATCGCGCCGGGTGGGCCGAACTGGAACGGTGCCTGCCGCTGATGGACAAGATCCGGGAGAAGCAGAAGCGCAAGCCGGCGGCTATCCGCGGTGTCAAATACGAGGCCGAGCAATGACCATGGCGACCGGCGGCACCGGGAAAGCCCCGGAACAGGTGAACCATCCGGACCATTACGGCGGCAAGGACAACCCTTACGAGGCCGTCAAGGTTATCGAGGCGTGGAAGCTGGGATTCCTGCTGGGTAACACAGTGAAGTACATCGCCCGGCACCGGCACAAGAAGAACATGCTGCAGGATCTCAAGAAGGCCCGCTGGTATCTCGATCGGCAGATCAGGCAGCTGGAGCGCAATGAAACAGAGAAGGAAGACGGATAATGGCGAAAACGGCGGATATGCGGGTCGAACAAATCGACTGCATGGGCGACGACATGGCTGTGGTCAACGCAGCCCGGGTGTCATTTGCGAAAATCAAACAGGGGCCGCCGGATGACGGCGATATAAAACTGATCGCCTATCTGGCGGCGCACGATCACTGGTCGCCGTTCGCTCACGCCTTCCTGAAATTCCGGATCAAGGCCCCGATCTTCGTTGCCCGGCAACTGGTCAAGCATCAGGTCGGTCTGGCATGGAACGAAGTCAGCCGCCGGTATGTGTCGGATGAACCTGAATTCTACATCCCCAATGAATGGCGCGCAGCGCCTGTCGACGGTGCGAAACAAGGGTCCAGCGACGGCGCGGATCTGAACCAGCAAGCTATCGCGGATGAATTCTGGTTGAAAACGCAATCTTCCTATCTCGCCTATGACAGGCTGCTGGGAGCCGGTGTGGCGCCCGAGATGGCCCGCATGGTGTTGCCATTGAACGTCATGACGGAATGGATCTGGTCAGGATCCCTGTTCGCCTTTGCCCGGGTCTGCAAGTTGCGTCTGGATGCGCATGCACAGAGCGAGACGCGCATGATCGCCGAAGATATCTCGGCTTACATCGCAGAACAGTTCCCGTTCTCGTGGAACTCACTCATGGCAAAATGATCGACTGGAAAAACCTGAAGCCGTTGAAGCGTCGGAAGCGCCCCAATGACCGGGAGAAGCTGGCCAAGCTGCACGAGAAACGCAGCGGATCGCACAAAGGCAAGAATCACGGCACCGGTAAGCGCCGGTCGACCGAACAGCGCAAGAAGGCAGGCAAGCGCAAATTCCAGCAAATCAAGAAAGCACGCCGGGATAAGCAGCGCGCGGACGCGGTGAGAGCCTTTTGGGATGGTGAGCGGGAAGAGTATCCGGAATAAGAATTGGCGACGACGCGGGGGTGCGGCCAAGCGTCGTCGCCAGTATGCGCAATACAATGGAGGAAACCAGATGTTTGCGGTTTCACCCTAAGAATTAAGTTGCGGAATTGTCAAGCTGTTTTCATGCGCCGACTACGGCGTTGCTCCCGCCCTTTTTTCGGCTCTTCGGGTTTTTGCTGCAGCGTTGTTTGCGCCTCTTGGTATTTCTGCACGAGCTCATCGAACAGTACGTGATCGTAGTCCCGGACGAACTCGATCGCCGGTTTGTTACGTTCCCACGCGGCACTCAGATGCCCGATTTCGAGTGCGGTATCCGCTTCCTTGGTGAGCAACCAGCAAGTGTCTTCGCACACCGTCTGCGTCGACAGGTTCGGATTCGCGTCCATGAGCTCCCACAGATCGGCGAGTATCGGGATATCATCCGGGGTGGTCTGGGCGACGAGGTATGTCACGTCCGGTATTGCGTCATCGAGCTCGCCATCGGCCAGTTCAGCGGGCATTTCAGTGATCTCTTGGCTGTCGAGGAAAGAACCGACGCCGACGGCGGCTGTCTCGGTGGTTGCCGCGGTCTGCTGCGATATTGCCGGTTCGGAAAGAGGGGTCTGGAGAAGCAGGGTAGGAAGTTCGGTGAGCCCGAACACGCTCTTGACGAAAGTGAAATGAGCTTCTGCACGGGCACTGACAGACAGAAGTTTGTCGACCCGGGGCTGCACAGCCACGTTTATGATGTCATGGCCTAACATCATGTCGCCATCAATGTGCAGTAGATCTGCACGGAACTGGAACACGATCAGCTGTTCGGCATAGGGTTGCGGTGCAGCGCTTTCGCACAGCCGCCATGTGAGACCGTGCGCGGCGGCAGCTTCCATCGCAGTGCTCACCAAAACGTCGTCTTCGACGCCCGCGAGAGCTACGCGGGTTTTCAGAAGACCTTCCACGATCTTGGCTGATACCCGGAAAGCCATCGACGGCATTTCTTCGCTATCGGGTGTTTCAGGGGCTTCGGTTGTTTTTCTCGCCATTTGTATAGCTCTCGATGCTGCTAGGATCGGAAGAATATACAATTGTTTCGTTGAGTGGACAAGCTGGCCGAATGTATAGTAAGCTTAGGCCCGTTCCCACGGCATCAATTTGCTCGAAGGGTACAAATCAGGACGTAGTTCGTCACGAGGTAAGCGCGTAAACCGATGCACGTCTTCGACTCGCGCTTCCGGCACAACCTTCCCCAGGCCGACCGGGCCCCGGGGAAGGGGGGGGGGGGGGGGGGGGGGGGGGGGGGGGGGGGGGGGGGGGGGG
>JAAHTH010000723.1_pt1 | contig 30948 bp, 37 predicted proteins | sample 6116091 | NCBI WGS metagenome assembly JAAHTH01 (sample SAMN13939990, study PRJNA603662) | sponge metagenome | isolation source: marine sponge | host: Mycale hentscheli | place: New Zealand | collected 2006
TTTTGATGGGTTCGACCCACTGGTAAATCCAGATTTAGGCTTAGCTGGCTCCTATGGCACTTAGAGCATGTGTTAGTCGTAAAGAAAGCGAAAGTGGTTACAATTGTCATTCACTCTAGGGTAATGACCATTATCCTTCACTCGGTGCGTTCCGACATGGCATAAGACTAACAATATTAGTTGATGGCATAATACTAACATTACTTAATACACCATATTGTTACACCTGATAAACTCGTCAGCGCGTTGCGATTGTCATTGTCGGTGCGCCATAATGCACTCGAACTAACCGGGGTAGATAGGTGAAGGTAGGGGCGATGAGTAACGATGATGAGCAGGTGCCGATATTGAAGGGTAGAGAGCTAACTGCAAGGCAGAGGAAGTTTGCCGATAGAGTGTTAGACGGCTCTAGCCCTACTCTCGTGCATGCATACCGTGCTGTGTACGATTGCAAAGGTGACACTGCTAAGCAGAAGAAGGCGCAAGCGAATGAGGCAAGTCGATTGTGGAAGCACCCTGGCATTGTTAGTTACGGTGAAGAATTCCGTAAGAGGGCTCAAGCACAGAGAGTTAGGCGTGAGGTTGGTGAGCGCACTCGCATAACAGAGAAGCTATGGCAGGAAGCTAATGACTCAGACAGAGCAAGCGACAGAATCAGCGCACTAAGGTTGTTAGGTCTAGAGGCAGGCATGTTCACTGAACGAGTTGAAGTAAAAGACTCCAATGATGAACTAACAGATGCCGAGGTGTTGGCAGAGATTGAGATTGCATTGCGCGATGCCATCGATGTTAGTTCGACTAATAACGATGCGATTGAAATGATTGACATGAGTGACGCACCAGTTGTTAGTCCGACTAATGAGACCGAAGCCATTGCCAAGATCGATGACACTGAAGTTGGCCCGGCTAATAGCAATGACACATGAGTGTGTATTAGTTTGTCATGTTGTTGAGTGAGGGAAAGTGGCCCGGAGGTGACGCATTTATGTGTGCCATGCATTGACCCCCCGAACCCCCCTGCAGCCAGCTCGCCGTCGCTCGCGCATACACACCGTTTTGCTCAAACGATTACCAATTTTCACAGGTTAAGTACCCAACACGACAATACCCAGTACAAGTTATTATTACCCCCACCCCCTATATTATTTCCAAACTGTTATATGGCTAAGCTCTGTATAAAATATACTATTTTGAAATAGGATTACCCCCAGGGGATAAGGCTTGGTATGACAATACAGAGAGCGCCAGGGTATATTCCAAATATCTTTAGTACCGGGGTTGCGAGTCAAGGGGGGGTATTTGTTATACTCCATATATGGTAATGAGAACCCGGTACTAAGTACTTGTTATATATAGGGTTTACTCTTTATCAGACATGTTTTTCTGGATACGACTGGTTCCCTTTGACTGGTTCCCTGAGAGGGAGTCTGATTGTTAATCAAGGCAACCTAGTCATACCCCAGTTAGCTATTGGAGCCGAGGTCAGAGGCTCGCCCTAATCTCAGTTGCCCAGTCCTTCCCTGGGCGCTCCTGCTGAGTCAGGGCGAGCCTTTCTATTTTCTGCATGAGGTTTAATTGTCTTCCAGCGTAAGCCCAGAACTAGCTAGGCTAGAGCCTTTGCTAGACAACATAGACAAGCTGAGTCCTGACCATGCTAGGAAGCTCCACCGCCTAGTACAGAAGTATCAGGGCTTGCAGTTGCAGAAGGATGGGCAGGAGCAGTACCTGAAGTTTGTGAACACAGTGTGGCCCTCGTTCATTGAAGGCAAGCACCACAAGCTCATGGCTAGAGCTTTCGAGCGGGTGGCTTCTGGTGAGTTGAAGCGGTTGATTATCAACATGCCTCCTCGCCACACGAAATCAGAATTTGCGTCGTATGTGCTTCCCTCGTGGTTTTTGGGGCGCTTCCCAGAGAAGAAGGTGATTCAGACTGCTCATACCGCAGAGCTTGCTGTAGGGTTTGGACGTAAGGTAAGAAACTTAGTAGGTAGTGAAGACTACCAGAAGGTGTTTCCTGGGGTTACGCTGAGGCAGGACTCCAAGGCAGCAGGACGTTGGAACACCAGTGCAGGAGGTGAGTATTTTGCAATTGGGGTCGGGGGCGCTGTAACTGGCAAGGGTGCTGATCTACTCATAATTGACGATCCTCATTCAGAGCAAGAGGGTCAGAGTGGAGACTCAAGCGTGTTTGACCGCGTGTACGAATGGTACACGTCGGGTCCACGCCAGCGCCTACAGCCGGGTGGTGCGATTGTCATAGTGATGACCCGCTGGCATAAGCGAGATCTGACTGGTCAGATCCTTAAGTCATCGGTACAAAGGTCGGGCTCGGACGAATGGGAAGTGATAGAGCTTCCTGCCATCCTTCCTTCCGGCAGCGCCCTCTGGCCCGAATTCTGGAAGCTCGACGAACTCAGCAAGCTAAAGGCTGAACTCCCTACGTCGAAGTGGCAAGCTCAATACCAACAAGACCCCACTTCGGAAGAGGGGGCCATCGTTAAGCGTGAGTGGTGGAAGATCTGGGAAGATGATGACCCTCCACTGTGTGAGTTCATCATACAGTCTTGGGATACAGCTTTCCTTAAGACCCAACGATCAGACTACTCTGCCTGCACTACCTGGGGCATCTTCTACAAGGATGGGGATGATGGGCGCTCTCAGCCTAACTTGATTCTTCTCTCCGCGATTAAAGACCGGATGGAGTTCCCTGAGCTTAAGAAGTTTGCGCTCAACCATTACAAGAAGTGGGAGCCGGATGCTTTGATTGTGGAAGGCAAGGCAGCAGGCATGCCGCTCATTTTTGAACTCAGGGCAGTGGGCGTGCCTGTGCAGGAGTACACCCCGTCTAGAGGGAACGATAAGGTTGCCAGAGTGAACGCTGTCGCGGACCTATTCGCTTCGGGAATAGTGTGGCGTCCTCAGAAGAAGTACGCAGAGGAAGTGGAAGAAGAGTTCGCCTCGTTCCCCTCTGGCGAACATGATGACCTTGTAGATTCCTCGACTCAGGCTTTGATTCGCTTTCGCCAAGGGGGTTTTGTCCCGATGGCATCGGATGAGAGAGACGAAGAACAATTTGCTCCAATCAAAGCGGACTACTACTAATGCCACGCTATGTAGTTAAATGGGCACAGGAGGCCGATGAAGGCGTTGATTCTTGGGAGTTTCAGTACTCACCTAACGGGGTTGTCTGGCGCTGGGTAGAATCGGTTGACCTTGTTGATCCTTGCTCCAATTGCTATCAAGCTGTATTAGAAACTCCACCTAATGTGATGTCGATTAGATCAAGATCCTTGTCGGAGACGGGGGTTTCAGAATGGTCTGGGCCTGAGTACCTCCCTGAGCTTAGCCTGGGTGAGGTTGGCTGGTCGCTTGTTCTTTTTGGCTTTTTCTTTTGGGTGTGTTTGGCTCGGCTTAAGACGAAGGAGGTTTATTGATATGGGTGGAAGTTCTGGTTTGGTGGGCTATGGGCATGGCGCTAGGCAGGCATCTGGAGACTATGCTTCACGTCCTAGAGGCATGAATCTTCATGAGCATTACGGAACTCCTCGTTCCTTTGGAGACAACCAAGGCCCACAAGCTTCTCATCAAAGGAAAGCAAAGCGGAGATACAATCAGCATATCAAAGCAGAAGAGAATGCTGGTCGCTATCTGGATCCTAACAACCGAGATCTAATTCGATATTACGCGAAGGAATACAAAGCTCCTACCCGTGAATATCTAGCTCCGGGCGAGCAACGTCCTGTGTTCACAGGGCGGGCAGACTCAAGCCCCACTTATTTAGGGAATGATCGCTCTTCCCTTTCTGGGAGTAGAACGCCCTGGGTATTTTCTGGAGGGCAAGACTTCACTGGGAACCACAATACTTATCAACCTCCGCGCCCTAGCAGATTTAGTCCTATCCCTTCACCTTATATGCCTTCTAAACAAATGGCACAGCCATCTTACAATTCATATCAATCGGCTCCCGCACCTAGATCTTATATGAACTACGCACCTAACAGCTTGGATTCTTTTTCGCCTAGCTCGATGCAAGGGCTTTTGTCGATGGCCCAAAGCCTTGTTTCTAACTCTGCCCAAGGTATGGCTGACGGCGGAGAAGTCCGTAGCAAAATTAACGCTAAAGGTTTTAGAAAAGGTGGGCCTATGGAACGCATGGTCTCTGAGATGTCTGACTACTCTTCGGGTCGCAGGTAGTACAGACCTATGGGTGAAGAGAAGATAGATTTTACGCGAGGTGGTCGATACCCAAATCCAGCACCTGATTCGTTCTACGACAAGGAAGGTCTTTCGTACTGGGAGAAGATGAACCAGTTTGTTGATTACTTAGATTCTTCGTTACCCCCAGGTTTCTCCCTTAATAATACGAGTGCTTACAGGGAGAATAAGGTTGTTGATAAAGACGGTAATGTAGTTTCTACAGGCAAAAGCCATACCACTGTTCCGTCACATGACTTTGTGATCAGGTCTAGTGAAGAAGGCTACGAGCCTGATGAGGATGAGCTTTGGTCTATGTACCAAAACATTCTTCAGCCCTTAGCTCAGAACTTCGGCATACGGGCAGACGGAAGACAATTTGTTAATGGGAAGCGGCACGGCACGGCCCCTCATCTCCATCTTCAGTCTGGCGGGACAGGCTACCCAAAGAAGGGAGACCCGGAAGATTTAAGTCTTCGCACCTCCTCCCTCTTGGAAGCATTGAAAAAACGAAAGCCCCCAAAAGGGATGTCCACTGGTGGTATCGTTGATACCTACGGTCGGCGTTTAATCTAGAGGTTCAAGTTGGCAATAGAGAAATCGCTTTCAGAGATGCCGGTAACACTCTCCGACTTGCTCCCCCCAGAGGCGGAGCCGGAGGTAGAGTTTGTTATCGAAGAGGACTCTGACCTCGTTGGTGAGATCGAAGACGCTGAGGGAGGTGTTCTCATTGACTTTGATCCTGATGCTTCTGTGATGGAAGAAGTTGAGTTTGGCGAGAACCTCGCTGATTACATGGAGGATGATGAGCTAGGAAAGATCGCATCTGACTTGGTGTCTCAGTTCAATAGTGACAAAGAGAGTCGCAAGGACTGGGAAGAAAGCTACGTCAAAGGATTAGATCAGCTAGGGATGAAGATCGATGATCGGACTTCTCCATGGGAAGGTGCTTGCGGCGTTAACCATCCTATCTTGTCGGAAGCAGTTGTTCGATTCCAGAGCCAAGCAATTGGTGAGATCTTTCCAGCAGGGGGTCCAGTAAAGACTCGTATCGTTGGCAAGATGACAGACGAAAAAGAACAGCAGTCGAATCGTGTAGAAAACTACATGAACTACCTAACGACTGAAGTTATGTCTGAGTACAGACCTGAAACAGAAAAGCTTCTCTTTAGTCTGCCTCTTGCAGGCTCAGCTTTCCGTAAGGTGTACTGGGATCCCAGCATGGATCGCCCTTGCGCCATGTTCATTCCTTCGGAAGATCTAGTTGTTTCGTATGGCGCTTCTTCACTGATTACTTGTGAGCGAATCACTCATGTCTTGAAACGCAACGCAAACGACATCCGAAAGCTTCAAGTAAGTGGATTTTACCGAGACATAGACCTGCAGGATGATGGCTCTACCGTGAGCCGCATCAAGGAAAAGTATGACCAACTAACAGGCGAGAGTCCCAGCTATGACTCTGATAACAGGTATACGATCCTAGAGATGCATGTAGATCTCGACCTGCCAGGGTTTGAGGACATGGGAGAAGACTGCTGTCCTACTGGAGTTGCTCTTCCTTATGTAGTTACGATTGATCAAGGTTCTAGTTCAGTGCTTTCTATCCGTCGCAACTGGATGGAAGACGACGAGAACCGGATGCGGCGTGAACACTTCGTTCACTACGAGTATGTCCCTGGCCTTGGTTTTTACGGGTTCGGGTTGGTTCACATGATCGGCGGCATCGCGAAGTCGGCCACTTCTATCCTTCGGCAGTTAGTGGACGCAGGCACACTCAGTAACTTGCCGGGTGGCCTGAAGTCTCGCGGCCTTCGCATCCGTGGAGACGACACTCCTATCTCTCCCGGCGAGTTCCGTGACGTAGATGTTCCTAGTGGTTCTATCGCTGAGAACATCAGCTTCCTTCCCTACAAGGAACCTTCTACTGTACTAGCAAATCTCTTAAGCAGCATCGTAGAAGAAGGTCGTCGGTTTGCTTCACTTACTGATCTGAACGTAAGTGACATGAACCAAGAGGCTCCAGTAGGGACAACGCTTGCTCTCATGGAAAGATCCATGAAGGTTATGTCTGCAGTGCAGGCTCGCTTGCATGCTGCGATGAAGCATGAGTTCAAGATCCTTGAGCAGATTGTCCGAGATCACTCTCCGCATGCATACCCGTATGATCTAGACGGTGATGAGATGATGAAGCCGGAGGACTTCGATGATCGTATCGATGTTATTCCGGTCAGTGATCCTAACTCTTCTACGATGGCTCAGCGGATTATGCAGTATCAAGCAGCACTTCAACTAGCAGGTACGGCTCCTCAGTTGTACGACTTGCCTAAGTTGCATCGCCAAATGCTGGAAGTGTTAGGCATACAAGATGCAGATCAGCTTGTCCCCTTGGAGGATGAGATTCCTTCAAGAGATCCTGTTTCTGAAAATATGAACTTGATCATGGGTGATCCGGTGAAAGCTTTCATGTGGCAAGACCACGAAGCTCATATCGCTGCCCATATGTCTGCGTCTCAAGAGCCCAGGATGGCAGAGCTTTTAGCGATGGCTCCTGACGCTGGAGTTAAGGAGGCTGCTCTCGCTGCTCATGTGTCAGAGCATTTAGCTTTCCAATACCGGAAGGAGATTGAAAAGCAGATCGGTGTACCGCTTCCTCCGCCGGATGAGCCCTTGCCGGATGATGTAGAAGTTCAGCTTTCCAAACTAGTAGCCGAAGCTTCTGAACGCATACTGCAACAGGGGATGGCGGAGCAACAGCAGCAACAGCAGCAAGAGCAAGCTCAGGATCCGATTCTTCAAATGCGATCTCGCGAGCTTGATATCAAAGAGCAGGATGTTGCTTCCCGTGCCCAGGAGAGACAAGCTCGACTCCAACTAGACATGGAGAAGGCTAGGTCTCGCGATAGTGTCGAGCGTGAACGGATTGAAGTGAATGCAGTCAAAGCTGAAGATAAGATCGAAGCTGATGTGTTTAGCGAAATTCTAAAAGCTGAAACTTCTGAGAAAGAGATTCAGTCTAGGGATGTCTTGGAAGGTACTAAGATGGCTCTTGACCTGATTAAAGAAAACAACAAGGAATAAAAACTTTGCCTACGTTTGATAACGTGTTCTTATCCGCAATAGACCAGATCCGACAAAGTCACAGAGAAGCTTTGATCGGTGGATCGATTAAGACCATGGAGGATTACAAGAAGATTTGTGGGTATCTGATGGGTCTCGACGCTGCTGAATCAGAGTACAAGAGACTTACATCTGCAGTAGAGGAGAACGATTCGCTCTAGTGAGCGCATATGGCTTACGGGGATGCCATTAAAATCCTTGCATTGAAAGGTTGAATAGAATGGCTGAAATGATTCAGTACAGTGACGAAAAGCCAGATCTGCCCGATGCTGACACTGCATCGCAATTACCTGCACCGTCTGGTTTCCGTCTGTTAGTTGCTTTACCCGGCGTAGAAGAAACGACTGAAAGTGGTTTGTACATTCCTGAAGAACGACGAGACGCTGAGTCTGTCGCAAGCATTGTTGGGTGTGTTCTAACTAAAGGGCCGGATGCTTATTCGGACGAAAGTCGATTCCCAAACGGCGCTTGGTGTGAAGAGGGTGATTGGATTGTGATGCGCGCATATTCTGGAACGCGACTTCGCATCCACGGAAAAGAGTTCCGTATCATTAACGATGATTCTGTTGAAGCGGTGGTCCAAGATCCGCGAGGGATTGTGAGAGCATGAGTGAAATAGGACTTGATGACCTCATGGGCAACGCGCTCACTGAGCCAATTGTAGATGTTCAATCAAATGAAGAGTTCGATCTAGAGATTATTGATGATCGTCCTGAAGAAGACCGAGTACCTCCGCGAGCTGAATCTGATTCAGGTTTTGAAGAAAGCCTTGATGATGAAGTTGAAGAGTACAGTGGCCGCGCCGGTAAGCGTATTAATAAGCTTAAGTACGAATACCATGAGGAACGTCGGCAACGAGAATCTTCTGAGCGAATGCGTGAAGAGGCTGTTCGTTATGCTGAAAACATGCACCGGCAGAATGAAGAACTTCGTAATGTGCTGGGGCAAGGCGAGAATCTACTTCTAGAGCAGATGAAGAGTTCGTCCAACGCTGAAATGCAACTTGTTAGGGATCAGTACAAGACGGCATATGAGGAGGGCAATACTGAAAATCTCCTTAATGCTCAAGAAGCGTTGAATCGAATTCAGCGAGAGAAAGAATTTGCTGAATCAAATCAAGGTGTTGTCCCCGACCATTTGCGTCAACCTGCTCCGCCACCACCTACTGCTCAGGATCCTAAGCTGGAAAGTTGGATGTCTAAAAACCAGTGGTTTGGCAAAGATGATGAGATGACATCGCTTGCGTATGGTGTTCACTCTAACCTTGTTAAGGCTGGTATTGATCCTCATAGTGACGAGTACTACAATAAGATTGATCAGAGAGTACGTCAGGTATTCAGTGATCGGTTTGAGAACGAAGGGGTTAGAGAAGAACCTGTTGCGAGTTCTCGAACATCGACCGTGGTCGCGTCCGCAGGGCGCGCAACAAACAAGCCACGCAAAGTGCAACTAACTTCTACCGCAGTCGCCCTCGCGAAGCGCCTGGGGTTAACAAATCAACAGTACGCCAAACAGCTCCTGAAGGAGACAAGGTAATGACTGAATCGCGCAGCAAAAGAGAACAAACTCCTCGTACACGAGAAGTTGAAACGCGAGAAAACAAACAGCGAGAGACACCGTGGAAACCTGCGGCACTTACACCGTCACCTAATCCTCGCGAGGGATTGGACTTTCGGTATGTAAGAGCGTCTATGCGAGGAGAGGCAGATAACATCAATGTCTCGCAAGCTTTGCGAGAAGGATGGGAACCTGTTCTTTCCACTGATTACCCTGAACTGATGATTGTTTCGGATAGAGGTAGTCAGTACCCAGATAATGTCCTTATTGGTGGACTTCTTCTCTGCTCCCGCCCTTCTGAGATTGGCATGCAGATTCAAGAACATGCCAATAATGAGGTTGCTGAGCAGATGGACGCAGTTGATCGCAATTACTTCAGAGAGCAAGATTCGCGTATGCCCATGCTTCAACCGGAGCGTCGGTCGCGGATTTCGTTTGGCGATGACTGATGATGGATTTTCCATTGTCGGCTATCGCTAAATTTATTTAGGAGATAGTCCAATGGCTGGATTTGGCCTTAGAAACGCAAGTAATGCGTTCTCGGGAACAAACACCGGAGGTCTTCTTAAGTTTAAGATGGCGGATAGTTACGCTGTTTCAACCTTTGCGGGAGACCCCATTATTCTTAACGCGACCACAGGACTTGCTGAGAGAGGCGCAACTGCACCTATCGATACAGACGGCAATGTTGTTGGTTTTGCAGTTGGCTTTCGTTATGTGAGTACTACGGATACGCCGACTTGGGATCAGTATTACCCTGCAGCGGGTGGTACTGAGGTCTATGTACTCGTAACACCTGCATCAAAGACGAACCTCCTTGAAGTTAAAGGAAACGCTGCTTGGGCGCAGGATCAGCTTGGTGTCCAGAACGCTCTGGTGACCGGGGCTGGGGATGTCACTACCGGAAATTCCGGTTATGTCGTTGCGAATGCCACCGCTACTACTGCGGATGGTGCTGTTATTATCCGTGGCGTGAAGGAAGACGGGAAGAACGAAAATAGTTCTACTCCCGTTCTTTACGTCCAGCTTGCAGATGGTGTTTCTGCCTTCGGCGAAGGAGTCTAATCATGGCGATTTCAAGAGCGCAAATGATGAAGGAACTCCTCCCTGGGCTTAATGCCCTTTTCGGGTTGGAGTATCAGCAGTATGAAGATGAGGCTGGCGAGATTTACGAGACGGAATCTTCGGATCGAGCATTCGAGGAAGAAGTCAAACTCGCTGGTTTTGGTGCCGCACCTGTGAAGTCCGAGGGTTCGTCGATTTCTTACGACACAGCCCAGGAGAACTTTACGGCTCGGTACACTCATGAAACGGTTGCCATGGGATTTGCAATCACTGAAGAGGCTGTTGAAGACAACCTCTATGACTCAGTGTCTGCCCGTTACACTAAGGCACTTGCTCGTGCAATGGCGCACACCAAGCAAGTTAAGGCTGCATTCCCACTGAACAACGCTTATGTCGCTGCCAACTTCACTGCTGGTGATGGGGTTCAGCTTTGTTCTGATTCTGGTCACTTGACGATTGATGGTGTGGCAATTCCTAATGCACTGACTACTCCTTCGGATCTCAATGAGACTTCGTTGGAGCAGGCAGTCATTGACATTGCTGCATACACGGATGCTCGTGGTCTGCTGATTGCGGCTCGCCCGCGAAAGCTGATCGTGGCTCCCTACAACCAGTTCGTTGCTACACGAATTCTCGATACGGAACTCCGACCGGGAACGGCTGACAACGACATCAATGCCATGCGAACGAATGGCACGATCCCTGATGGGTATCGTGTCAATCACTTCCTCACGACGACTAACAAGAAGCACTGGTTTGTCATGACGGATGTTCCGAATGGCATGAAGCACTTCACCCGTACCGCTCTTCAGACTGGTATGGACGGTGACTTCGATACGGGCAATGTTCGGTACAAGGCACGGGAGCGATATAGCTTCGGTGTCTCGGACTACCTTGGTATCTTCGGTAGTGGTAACATTACCTGATATCCCCCAGAGAGGGCGGGGCTTCGGCTCCGCCCTTTTAGTTGGAGATCTAAATCTTCATGGCTAAAAAGCCCAAAAGCAAAGTGAACGAGGCTGGTAACTACACCAAGCCGAAGATGCGTGAACAGCTTTTCAAGAAGATCAAGTCAGGAAGCAAGGGTGGAAAGTCCGGTCAATGGAGTGCCAGAAAAGCCCAAATGCTGGCTAAGGAATACAAAGCTAAGGGCGGAGGCTATCGAGACTAATGCCCCTCAAGAAGTCCCAGAAGTCTCTGAAGAAGTGGACTAAAGAAGAATGGGGAACGAAGTCCGGTAAGCCTAGTACTCAGGGCAAGAAGGCTACCGGAGAGAGATACCTTCCCAAGAAAGCTATAGAAGCCTTGTCGGATAAAGATTATAAGGCGACTTCCAACGAGAAACGCAAAGACACTAAGAAGGGCAAGCAGTTTTCAAAGCAACCTAAAAAAATTGCTAAGAAGACTGCTAAGCACCGCAAGGGTTAGAGATGACTGTTAAACGCGGTAGTGAAACATTTTCTGGTTACAACAAACCAAAGAGAACGCCTAACCATCCGAAGAAGAGTCACGTTGTTCTTGCCAAAGAAGGCGAGAAGGTGAAGATGATTCGATTCGGAGAGCAGGGAGCGAAGACTGCTGGCAAGCCCAAGTCAGGCGAGTCAGACAAGATGAAGGCAAAGCGCAAGTCCTTCAAGGCTCGACATGGCAAGAACATTGCCAAGGGTAAAATGTCCGCTGCTTACTGGGCAGATAAGGCTAAGTGGTAATGGCTGCAAAGAAGAAATCTCTAACAAAGAATCAAGAAGAAACTCTTAAGAAGCATTCCGTTCATCACACGTCAAAGCATATGTCTGAGATGCGGAAGTTAATGAAATCAGGAAAGACATTTACGCAGGCTCATAAGTCTGCGATGAAAAAAGTAGGAAAGTAGAAGATCTTATTCTGCTTTCTTTAACCGAAGCCTGACCGACTTAAACGACAGCACGCGGACTGTCAGGCTAATTGCGTGCGATGAGGTGATTTCAATGAGCAAAACTACTTTCAATTCTTCTGTTAGATCGCGTGGTGGACGAAGAGAAGACGATGGAGTTACTCCGGCTGGGATGCTTATGTCCGTCCAGTGTTCCGCCCAGCCCAGTGCAAGCAATCTTGCAGTGAAGGTTGGCACGGATCCTACGAGTGGCGAGGATCTTGTCCTCCCGAAGGGTGCGGTCATCATCAGCTTTACGATGCTTGATAATGCGACTGGGACGACTCCTACTTTTGATATAGGGACGTCTGTTGATCCTGACGGGATCTTTAATGAGTTGGATGCTGCCGCAGCCGATGGAACTGTGATTTACCCGACTGGCGCTCTTGTTCTGAATGGGGCTAATGGGCTTGCTGCTGATACTGCGGTGACAGCGACTAATGGTACTGGAGGAACGCCTACTAGTAACATGGTTGGTGCGATGACTTACTTCATCAAAGACGACGGAATTTCCGGCACCCTGTAATTGGGTTTTGATCTATCTTCCAAGAAAGAGGTAAGAAATGCGACCGACTAAATTCAGCGGACCTATTTTGTATAGCGGGAATCCTGCTACATCTGCTGCATCCTTAAAAGATATCCCTATTAGCTTTAACCCAGATTACTATACTTTCTTTGATGAGTTTGATGGAACCCCTGGCAATGTACCTCCTGGGTACAATTTCTACCCACTAAGTTCGGGTACCTTTACATACTCCGATGGGAATGCTGTATCCGTAGGCTCAGATCAACTTTACGGTTGGTCTTCCTTGAGTAGCCTCTCGACTGATCCGTCTCAAAACAATAGTGGTGGGACAATTTTGGGCCAAGAGGCTCTTCAGGCTAATCCTCAAAAAGATCTTTTCGTAGAAGGAAGAGCTGCGATTGCTTCTCCAGAAACATGTGAGTTTTTCTTTGGCATGTCTATAGATGGCGCTTGGGGAAGTGGGTTTACTTCAGACCGATTAGTTGGATTTGAGTTAGTGGGCGGGACTAACAGCTTGCGATTGGTTGTAAAAGGAGGAGGCAGTTTTACCAGCACAGTTGAAAATGTTTTTACTTTTCCAAAGGGATCTACAATTTCCGGTCAGTGGGAGACAGGTGATACAAATGTAGCTCCAGTGCTAGGCATTCGTGTAGGGTCTTCGGGGGTTAGTGCAGACGGGCTGGTTGCTGATTTTTATGTGAACCGTAGACACGTTGGCACAATTCGTAATGCGGTAGGTAGTAGATACATAGATAGTTCAGTTAAGGGAGTTTGTGCTTCTTTCAAGAAGACAAGCGAAATAGCGGGCCTAACAATTGGAACAGAGTTGCCAGCTTCAGCAGCCGATATATCCTCTGTTATTATTAACGGTACGGGTTATGACAATGTGGCGGGAGTTGGAAAGACACTTCCAATTTACACTGGGCAGATTTTGAGACTTGGGACAGGCGTAACTGAAGAAGATGTTCGGATAACTACCATCAGCGTAAACGCCGATGGTAATCCGATAGTCCAACTTCAGAGGGCAGTGAATGATCCTCCGGCAAACGGAGCAGTCCTTCATGCCGTAGGTTCTTCGATTGTAGCGACGACTCAATCATGCAAGATTGATTATCTTTCAGCTATCTACTCTCGTTATAATCAAAATCGTAAGAATCAAGATTACTTGATAGATCCGCAAAGCTAGAGGGGTTCTTAGTTGAGTATCTACCCTGCAGGTTTAACTAACTACTTTGAGAATTCAGTAGATGCTGGGGCAACTCCGACAAAGCTACTTGATGGACCTTTGGCTCTTAAATCCTTCGTATGCAGTGTAAAAACCACTTCCGTCAGTAATGCAGGTGGTTTTGTCTTAAAGTTGTTTGACGGGTCGGAAGATGAAATCTTTAGAATTTCTGAATCTAATAATCCATCGCTGCTTATCTGGGGAGCGTTCAGCAACAGGTTCAGCTTTGCACTTCCGTTAAACGGAATAAGAGTAACGGATTCACTTCAGATAAGTATCGAGGCTATTGGAGGTATGACTAACCTTACCGCTGAAGGTATTTCGGTTATCTACCAGAGGTAATTTATGCTGTCAGGATATGTTAACAGTAGTTATGTGAGTTGGGATCAGTCTGCTTATCCCACTTACCCTGCCGATGCAAAAAAAATTGTGTCTGGTTCTGAAGGAAATCGCTTTCGACTTTTTGGTATCCAATGGCTCCCGATGAGCAGTGCCCCATTATCAGGAGGTATTGTGGGAGTGCAGTTACTTAATGGGGATCCAGACTTTGGGGGTACCGTTTTCTTCGAGGATCAGCTTAACCAAGTATTTGCCTCTAGTCCGTCTTTTCAGAGCATAAAGATGATGAGTATCCTTCCTCATGGTGTCATGACAACAATCAGTGATGGAGTGTATGCAAGAGTAGCTCCTACAGGATCAGACCTAAATGTTAGTTTTGTCTCGCTAACGTATCAGTTGGGGTAGGAATGAGTTCTTCACCTTCGTATGTGAACACTAAGATCATAGATCTTCCTGAAATGGCAGATGGCGATGTTGTTGATTTAAGCCAAGCTCCTTACTCTTTGCCAGTAACTATGCATTTGTTTGGTTTGTTAGGCGTCGTCGATTTGACGCAGGCAGCTCGCTGGGGGTCTTTAATGTTTAGAGATGGCGCAAGCAGCACGGATAACATCTTTGCGTTTAATGTTTCGACAGTAAATCTTTTCAATCAAAATTCTTATTCGGCCATTCTTGAAGATGATTCTTATGTGAGAATTTCTAATGGTCTGAGTGTGAAGTTTGATGGTAAATTTTCAAGCACGACATTAAGTGGTGGGTATGTCATGGCGATATATCAATGATCAAAAATTGTTCATCTAAAGGTTTTTTTTATCAGGTGAATTCAGGTTCATCCTTAGATACAACCGAGTCAATTTGCGCTGCGGGTTGTAGAGTTTTGCTTTCTTCGTTTTCGTTCACAGCTAGGGGTGCGGGGCGAGAATTTTACTTTCAAGGTAATTCCTTTGCCACTCTTCCGCGCGTTGAATTTATGGACGCTTCTAACAATGTAGTCTTTGGTTCGTTGGCTAATTGCGCGACAGGGTTTCTTGGTGTGTCCGGTAATTTAAGTGGAACTGTGCCGACTGTAGGAATCCCCGGAAGAGGAGTTTTATTTTTGGACGGTCTTAGCGTGAGGGTCCAATCGCCAGATACTGTCAGTGCTGGTGAAAAGACGTTTGCATTAAATATTGTTTATGAGATTTAATTATGAATATTAAAGATCGTGTAAGCACTTTTTTCACAAGTGACCCTCAGAGCTTTCCTACGGCTACATTGGCTCCTACGGAAGTAATCTCTGGACGTGTGGCCGTTCATTCTGTGGTTGGGTGTTGCTGGTCTTTGTCGGCGTCGGCTACGGATGTTGAGGCGGTCATAAACAACAGAGCTTATAATCTGTGTTCTACGGCAAGCTCCACTGATATATCGTTTAAGTTTTCTCCTATCCTAGAGTGCAGCGAATACTCAGGAGGCCCATTTCAGTTCAACATGGGAGGCAATGGGATTCTATTTCCTAATGGAGTCTTCTTAGGAAAAGATGCTCTTGCTCCTAACGGTGAGACGGCTGTTGATCTTTGTCACTCGATAACAATTTTCTATACAGGTGGGGCTAACACCTAATGACGCACGTTACCTCCACTACATACTGGGCTTCCCTCGGCATAGTTGCTACTGCCATAGGAGGCCTTTTTACTATGCAAATGTCTCATGCCGGTGAAAATGGTCATAGTTCAATGGCAGACCAAGCAGAAGTTTCTGAAGTAAAGATTAAGATTGAGCGCATTGCAACGGAAGTAAACCACAACCGTGAGCTGTTAGGTGATCTTAAGGATGAGTTAAGAGACCTAAGAGACAAGCAAGCCGAGACCAGTGAAGAGATTCTGGAGGCTATCCGTGGCAACTAGTGGAACATACGGGTTTAACCCTGATATTTCTGAGCTTGTAGAAGAAGCATACGAACGCGCTGGTCTTGAGATGCGTACAGGGTATGACCTACGCACTGCTAGGCGTAGCCTTAACTTCTTGATGTTGGAGTGGCAGAACAGGGGGATCAACCTTTGGACTGTTGACTTGTTTGATACTCCAATTGATCTGGTTAAAGGCGTAGCTACATACGACATTGACATTGATACGATTGCATTGCTCGATCTAATGCTTCGTACTAACGATGGGAACGTCAACACTCAGACTGATTTTCATATGAGTCGCATCTCTCAGCCGTCGTATTCAAACATACCTTCTAAGTTAAACGAAGGTCAGCCTCTTCAGTATGTCTACAACCGTATAGGTGTGCAGGACTACACGCCGGTTACAAATGCTGATCTAAAATCTACGATTACTGTTTGGCCTACGCCAGATACAAGTGCCAAGTACAAGATCTACTACTACCGAATTCGTAGAATTGCGGATGTAGGTTCTGATGCTTCCAACACAATGGATGTGCCGGATAGATTCCTTCCGTGCCTAGTCGCTGGGCTTGCTTATCAACTAGCAACTAAGAAGCCGGAGGCTTTCTCTCGTATTCCCATGCTTAAGTCTATGTATGAAGAGCTATTCAAAGAGGCAGCGGATGAAGACAGAGTCAAGGTTTCGGCTCGGTTTGTCCCTGATACGTTGAACTACTAATGTCTAGACCTTTCGCTTCAGGTAAACATGCATTTGGTTTCTGCGACATATGCGGGTTTCGTTACCCATTGCATGATCTGAAGACGGAAGTAATCAATCTTGAGAAGACAGGTATCAGAGCCTGCTCTGAGTGTTGGAGCCCGGATAACCCTCAGACTCAATTAGGTCGTCATAGCTTTGATGATCCGCAAGCTTTGCGTAACCCTCGTCCTGTCGGGGGCACGTCAGGTAGAGATCTACCGGCTGCGTATCGGTGTGATTTTTCGACTGGCACAGCTCAGGCAGACCCAGCCCGTATTGATGGGTGGTGGGCATTCAACGGAACCTTAACTTGGAATCAATCCAGAGAAGCGTTGAACATTGTTGCGATAACAGATTCTGGTTCCAACCCCGGAGATCCATACATTTACAGAGGGTGGAATGGTTTAGGTAAAACCCCTGACTATCTAAGCATAGACACTTCCATATATAAGTATGTAGTGACTCAGTTCACTGTAAACGATCACCCGTTAAAAGTAGCTGGTGATCTCAACCCACCATACGAGTTTCAAGGCCAATTCTACTGGAGTACCAGTACAGATCCTTCAGACACCGGCATATCAGAAGCCAAGTCTCAACGCTGCCGAAGGGCTCCTTATTTTAATCTCACTCAGCCATCGGACGGATTTGTTCAGGCTGACCGAGATATGGCTAGTACCTTCAAGATTGTATTCGACATGACTAACGACCCAGAATGGACTGGTACGGTTTCAACAATAAGACTTGATTACTTCGATGCCCGACCGGGAGACTTAGGCGCTGGAGATATCGACGTTGACTACATAGAAGTAGTTGCATTCCATAACATAGATCTATAGGAGAACATTATGCCCAAAGTAGGTAAGAAGCATTTCTCATACACACCTGCTGGTCTCAAAGAAGCAGAAGCTCATGCCGCTAAGACTGGTGAAAAAGTGGAGAACATGCAGCGCTATCAGGTAGGTGGGCTCGTCAGCAAGTCTGGTGGCCGACCTCAACGAACGAAGACTCGCGGCACTGGAGCAGCTACTCGTGGGTTGGATCACTACACCGTGCCCGGAAGTGATGTTGACTAATGGCTCTTAAGACTTATGCCGAGATGACTGCAGCTATTCAAGCTTACACTCAGAATAGTGAGTCTAGCTTTGTGGCTAATATACCTAACTTCATCATTGCTACCGAAGACAAGATCTTTGGGGCTATCGATATGCCTTCCAAGTGGAAGAACCAAGTATCGGAGATGACAGGTATTGGAGTGTCTGAGTATGAGTTAGACCCTGGGGTAATTGACATTTTGTCTGTTAGGATTACAGAGAATGTCACACCTGTTCAAGCTGATCCGGGTGTTGAGTTTGGTCCTGTTAGGTATTTATTGCAGAAGGACTATGATTTTCTTTTAGAAGCGTACCCTGGAACTAGCACGGACAAGATGCTCGGCGTTCCGAAGTATTACGCTATCTCGGATGCAAAAATTTCTACCGGGTCTTCTCCGGTGGAGCCGACATTAGATATTCGCTTAGGGCCTATTCCTGCTCTTGCTAATCATCAGATGACTATTACCTACTATGGTAAGACATCGGCTGACTCGTTAGTGAGCAGCACTTCCGGCACTTGGCTTAGCTCTACATTTCCCGACATACTTCTTTACGGATCACTTGTTCAGGCTTACACATATATGAAGGGTTCTCCTGATATGCTTCAGCTTTATGATAAGCAGTTTATGGAAGGGCTTACTCTTCTCAGTAATGTCACTCAGAACAGGTTAAACCAAGACGACTACCGACCGGGGCGGATAGCGCTACCTCCGGCTCCTCAAGGATAATAAATGGCTTTTTCAAACAATTACCAGATCAAACTAATTGAAACTGGGCTGGAGTCAGGTACTTGGGGTACATCGACTAATAATAACTTGGAGAGGATTGAGCAGTCTCTAGGTCAATCGGTTGCTATAAATGTTGAATCTCCACCTACTGGGTCAACTGTTGTCACTGGGCCGCCCTATGTACTCACATGGATCACTTCGGACACTGCTAATGTAAATGTTTCGGGATCTGAAGGCAGGGCGAAGTATGTTGAGTTTGTATCAAACGGGTCTCTTACACAAAATGTGACTGTAGAAGTCAGAGGCAATACTTCAGGAATTCTACCTAACAGGTTTTACCTTGTACGGAATAGCATCAATACTGGTAGTACTGCGGCAACGCTGACTTTGAACGCAGGCGCTGGTTCAAATTACACAATTGAATCAGGAGCTTGTGCATTAGTAGTTATAAACGGTACGTCTGTTGTTGGCGGGTTAACTGCAGGGACTGCGCTTAACGCTATCTCTAACTTGCAAGTTGATAACCTTCAATTCTCAGCATCAGCATCCGACATTAAGCTTCCAGACAATGAAGCTTCTGCTTTAGAAATTAAATCTACTAGCGCCAACTCTGAGTTTCTCCGCTTTGACACGGATAACAACCATCTTGAGATAGCTCCCGGCAGCGGTATCAACACAGTAGAGATTCAAGCTGCCACTGTTGATGCCTCTAGCCAAAGCACCAAGATTGAAGTTCCGAATAGTTCAACTACAGCTCTTCAGGTTTCCCAGAGTTCCGAAGATTATCTCACCGTTGATACCAGTAACACGAAGATAATCATTGGCGAATCCGCTACTAACGTAAACACTGATCTCGCTTCTCCTGATATCAACATTACCCATTCCTCAGGAACTGATGTCAACCTAGTGGCTGGTCAGGCTTCGGCTTTAGGATTTTTTGATGGCGGCTCTACCGAGTTTGTAAGGCTAGACACAGCTAATGGTACGAATACCGGAAGCAACAGAATTCAGCTATTGACAGATCAGTGTGATCTAAGAGTTGAGTCTGGAAATAGAGTCCAGTTGATTAGTGGTTCTACACTAGACGTAGACGGCACTTCCGACTTCAGTGCAACTTCAAACTTCTCCGCACTCGCAACCTTTTCCAGCGTAGATATCAACGGCGGCAATATTGATGGAGCGACCATTGGTGCTGCATCTGCGGGCTACGGAGAATTTTCTGTCATCATAGGGACAGGGGGAAGCAGCGCACTCCATCTAACCAATGCGGGTGCTTACGCCAGCTTTGGTACAACAGCCGGATCGACCGGTCACGGGATCAGAGAGAACAGCGGTACCCTTAACGTAAAAAACACCAACAGTGATGACTGGGGCCAGCCCTACCATACCGGCATGGTCAGTGGTGAGGGTGCTTACTTTGAGGTCACATTTGATTTAGATGATGCTGCAAATCTTGCTTCTAACAGTGCATCTCATGGCTTTACTGCGGTGCCTCGGATTATTCGTTGTGTTTTAATTTGCGAAGCAACTGATAATGGATATGCCATTGGGGATGAGATTGATCTTTCAAGTCTTGGTTCTCCGGCCACTCAAGGCGACATCAATGCTCCATCTGGCGGAACGTATGGCGCTAATTCTGATGATGTCTTTTATGCTTTGGCTGGAACCTTAAGGGCCTTCCCTAAGAGTGGTTATGCAAGCGGGGAGTCACAGCCCGTAGCAATGACTAAAGGGAATTGGAACCTGAAAATTATGGCGTGGAAGTAGAATGCCCCTGACTAAGCTCAAAATCCCTGCTGGTATCAATAGAGAGTCAACGGAATATGCCGCTGGCAATACTTGGTATGACTGCGACAACATTCGATTCAGGGGAGGAGTGGCCGAGTCTATAAGCGGTTGGGCAAGAGACAGTATGTATATGCTTAATGGCATAGGCAGAGCTTGTTTTAGTTCTCGTGATTACTCTGGAAACAACTATCAGTTTGTAGGAACTAACTGGAAGTTCTATGTAATTGTTGGAACCGAAGCATACGATATCACTGGTCTTGGCCCTGCAGTTACGTCGTTTTCTGATTTCTTAAGTACGACGGATGGCACTCCATTCGTAAAAGTTACATTATTGAATCATGGAGTTAGAGTTAACGACTGGATCAACTTTGTTTCTGTCGCAGATGCCAATGTCGGTGGATTTACTCAAGCTTTGTTGACTCAGGTAGATGGATTCCAGGTGACTGAAGTCGATGGGCTTAATGATTTTTACATATACATTGAAGACGGGACAACAGGGCTACCTGTCAATGCAACTTCTACGGTTAACAATCAAGGAGGTGCAATTACATACCGGTTAAGAACAGTCGCTGGCACTAATGCTGTAGTTAGAGGCTCCGGCTTCGGAGCTGGCGTTTGGGGTGGAACGCTCCCTCCTGATCCTTCAAGAGGTTGGGGTGACCCTGCGAGTTCTGCGAGTGCAGTCTTGACTGATGACGTTAGGCGAGTCTACATAGATAACTATGGCGAGGATGTTATGTTCGCCAACTCCGGTGGTCCTATATTTTACTGGGATACTAGTTCAAATACTACTAATGGAGTTCCTGGCTCGGGAGCTTCCTTCGGGTTAGAAGATGCTGCAGTTGCATTAAACTCGGTAGAGTTTGCGGGAAGCCAAGATCCTCCTGACATAGTAGACAGTTTCTTAGTAAGCAAAAGAGACGGCAGTTGTGTTGCGTTTGGTTGCAATGACATAGGCTCTTCTTCTCAGAACTCTCTCCTAGTAAGATGGTCTGACCAGAACAACCCATTTGATTGGAGACCCACTCCGACTAACACTTCAGGTGGTCAAGTTCTTAGAGTTGGCAGTAAGATTGTCGGCGGCGTACCGACTAAGGACGAGGTTGTCGTATTTACTGACGCTGCTGTTTATTCTATGCGTTTTATTGGTCCCCCTAATATATTTTCGTTTTCTTTGATTTCTCAAAATGTTGAGATTGTTTCTCACAAGTCTGCCGCAGAAGCATCTAGTTCTGTTTTCTTTATGGGTAATGATGGGTTCTACGTTTATACAGGTGGTGCAGTTAGAAATCTTGAGTGCCCTGTTGCTAAGTTTATTTATGATGATCTGAACTTTTCTCAAGCACAGAAAACTTTCTCAGCAGTTGATTCAAGATATTCCGAGATCATGTGGTTCTACCCATCAAAGTCAGGGCAAGAGAATGGCTCTTTTGAGCCAGACAAGTTTGTTTGCTTTAACTATGAAGAACTAACTTGGACCATAGGAACTTTTGACATGTCATCTGTGCAGTTCGATGGCGGGATGCAGTCGGCTACTTACAATCGCACAGCATGGAGAGACGCTGTTAACACTGATAATCCAATGGCTTCTTACTTGTACATGTTTGATCAATCGCCTGGGTTGTCTGGTTCTAGAGCGAATCCAATTATTGAGAAGAGTGCAGTTATGATTCATAACTCTGGCACATCTGCTCAAGGGAATCCGATCAACTCGTTTGTTTCAAGCGGTGATGTGCAAATTTCGGATGGGCCTGAGCTGTCGTTTTACAGCCAGATTATTCCTGACTTGATGGTGTTTAATGCGTCAGGCGAAAGTTCAGTCACGCTCTCATTGCAGGGCAAGTATTATCCAGGGGATGCTAACTCTAGTCAGGAAGGATCGGTTGTTGCGAACTTTGCATCCCCTGCAGCGATGACTCCTTCTGTAGTCTCTTCGTACACAGTAGGATCAGGGTCTGATAGCGATGCTTATGTGCGTGCGATGCATATTAGAGGCAGGGCAAGATCTGCTTCGATTAAGATATCTAGCTCAAACACATCTTCTCAATGGAGACTTGGTGATGTGCGAATAGATGTACGACCAGACGGTAGTCGCTGATGGGCGTTCAATATAGACCTGTTGGTTTGCCGGGGCCTGAGTATTCATCGGAAGAAGAATCTCAGTTTAGAAGAAACTTAGAAAGTTATCTTATTGATGTCTCTTCTGCGGTAAACGATTCCGAGAGTGCCATTAACGGGGTAGCGTCTTCTGCTTCTAAAAGAGAGTCGCTGATACCTCTTCCGTCTTCTCCGAGGTATCCGTTCAACCCGTCTGCTATAGGGGAATCCCCTGTAGCTTTGATCTCTTCTGACTCTATCTATTACACGGGTGATCCGATACTCAGGATTCCAGACACAATATCAAACCTAGACTACATCTACGGTGGGTTTGAAGGTGCGAAGCTGACCCTTGTGAAGGTTGGCTCAACTAACACGGTGACTGTGCGTGAGTCAGGTTCAGGCAATGGCAGTATTAAGTTAGTATCGACTACTGCTTGGCTCCGTGAAGATATGGACATTATCACGTTCGTATGCACAGACGGTGTTTGGATAGAGCTTTCAAAATCTATTAGTGGGCAATTTTCCAATAGGACATCTGCTTCAGTATTAGATTTTGGCGCTCTTGAATTGTATGGGCCTGATGGTCAGGTGTTGTCTGATCAATCTGACAAGATCCAAGCTGCAATTGACTTCTGCCAGTTACACCATCTTGTGTTGGAGTTTCCAGTCAGTAGCATATTCGTATGCAACAACACCCTGAACATTTTTATGGGTGCCCCGATTACTTTTTCATCCGTTGTTACTGGCCTGTCCGGTGGATTTGACCCGGCTGTTGGCACAGCGTTGACTTTTTCTGGGGGTAGTAGCGGAACGGTATTTAGTTGGGACTCGATCACATCCACTCTTGTGTGGAGAAAAAATATCGGGGCCTCTACTCCCTTAACTGCTGAGACCGTAACGTCATCCACAGGGACCGCGATTCTGGGCACTGTGGTTGACGATCTGGTTGCTCGATTCCAGTATGACCAAAAGAATATGATCATACATGGTAATGGTTCTGTTCTTAGACCTCGCGCGGATACCAATGGTCCCGTACTGAATGTCGTTGGTTACAACAGCGTTGCTCAGATGGAAGACCGTGGTGCTAATGGTTCTGCGGATGGGCTTTTCGTTGTCGAAAACTTAACTGTAGATCTTGCTGATGCCAGTTCGTTTTCCAACGTATACGCTATGCAACTTGGAAGTAGTGAAGGAATTTTTAGACCAAGCAAGTTCTGCATGGTTCGTGGTTTCAGAGTTCAGAACCGGGGACGTGGAGTCTTCTCCAAGAACGCTATTGAAATAGAAGAAGCTAGGCTTATTAGCTTTGAAGACTGCGCTGTAACGCCTTACGGAGGGGTGACTCTTTCAAATGACAGCACTCTCCAATTAGGTTTTACTGGTGACATCTTTTTTTCAAGATGTGATTTCAGGAGCGGCTTCTACCCAACTGATGGTGCTGAAGGAGATGAAAGTTCAGACAGGGCAGTTCAGTTATTGGCGCTTGGTACAATCTACACTCCGGGCGTGAGTGAGCCATATACTACAAACATTGAAGCTGTTCACTTCAGTGACTGCCAGATATATGGAAGTCAATCAACTCTTTTCAAAGCTCAAGAAACTGCTGCTCTTAGAAATATCACAGTAGAGAACTGCCAGTTCGATCCTCAAAACAACTTAAACGCAAATGTTATTGCGTTTATGACTCAGGCTGGTTCAGCAACTACCTCTACTTACCAGCCTTTTATGGAGAGGATGAAGATCACTAGCTCTACTTTTGCAACTCAAACACCCGTCGCAATAGCCACGTCTACTATTCGCTTTATGGGCAATGCGGGGAGGTCTGGCTTTACAAGAGAAGGGGGCGTGTGGAGTTCTATTATCGAGGGATGTTTCTTTACCAATGCTACAGGTGGGACGGCAACTACTGGAGCATTAGGCGTCATAGGCGCGGATGACCAAGTGCATAGCTTGATAGCGACGAACAATACGTTCACGAATATGCGGGCAGGTACCTTCATAGTAGAAGGAGGCCAAACTTTTAACTTGATTGTGACGGGCAACTCCTTAAACAGCGCAGACATAGCTACGCCAACTGTTACAGGTGTTTCTGCAGACTTGGCTGTTGCGAAATATGTAGTCGTCACAGGAAATATATTTGAAGGAAACACAGCGGCTGCGTTAGGCGCAGGTGCTGGGGTAAGCGCGGTGGCTAACAATGTCTGATAGATACAAAGTATTAGGCCAAGTAGACGTTGCTTCAGCCGTAGATACGCCTATCTACACTGTGCCTGTGCCTTCATCTACAAGCTACACAGTTACTCCTGCAGGAGGAGGAGGTTCTTCTTCTGTCGAGGTTTCTCCAGAAGCTGTTTCTATTAACACTCAGACTTTGCTTACTTCCTTGGTGTTTTCTTTTGATGGCGCGGGGGCTTCTATCTCAGGCGACATTAAGCTTAATGATGGAGTAGAAGGCAGCACTGCGTTGTATGTTATGCGTAACCTAGTCTTCTATGACAAGAGTAACTCTATCCTTGATATAAAGATGCCTTTGCCTCCGGGCGCAATTCTTTCTTTCGACGCCACTGTTTATACCAGTGGAAACCTATACATAACAGCTTTCGGAATTGAACTTGAAACAGGTTATGGACCTTCTTGAGGATCTATCATGAATAAGAAATATCAGAAGATGGCATCAGACCTAGCAAAGGCTGGGCGCGGAGGAGATGATCAACTTCTTCATGTAAGTAAGGCTGAGCTTGCAGGGTTAGGTTCGTTGCTCCCATCAGGGAAGCTTCCTATTAATCCTGAGACAGGCCAGCCGGAAGCACTTGTGTTCACTCTCCCTGCTCTACTGATTTCAATGGCAATTGGTGCAGGGACAGGGGCTATTTCTGGCGGTGTTACTGCTAAGCAAAAGGGCATTCCGCTGTGGGAAGGAATCCTCACTGGTGCAGGAACGGGCGCTGCTACAGGCATGGTGACAGCGGGTATTGGTGGAGCATTAGCGCCCGGTGGTACCGCTGCGGTAGATGCAGGCACTAAGGCGGTTACAGAAGGTATAAGTAACACTCTTACAAACCAAATAGCTGATGTGGGCGCAAAGATTACTGGAGAAGTAATTAAAGATACTGGCACGCAGGCGGTGACAGACGTTGCAGGGGAGGCTGTGAAGGAAGCTGCGGTTGCTGGAGCGCAGCAAGGAATATCAGGGTCTGTGATTGACGGAGGTGTTGACGGTGGCTTGGAATTAGCTAGTCAAAACTTGCTAGATCAATCGACAAATAGATTGATATCAGAAGCTCCCGGCGTTGCCGCTGATGTTTCCGCTGATGTTGCTGCTCAGGCTCCGGGTACTGCGGCGGACGCTGCTCCAGAGGTAATACAAGCAAGTGGGGAAGTCCTGGCTAATGAAGCTCCCGGCGTTACCACTGATGCCGGTATGGAGGTATTGGCAGATGGCGCTGAGAATGTTGCTGAACAAGGATTCTTCGATGGCTTGAAGGAGTCTGCTCTCGGCCTTAAGGAACAAGCAATAGAGAAGCTTGGCCCGAATAACGTGGAGTTCCTAGACTGGTACACTGGTAGCCCCACTGCAATGATGGCACCTGCTGTGATTACGCAGGCTACGCAGAGATCAGAATGGGACGCTGACGATGAACATGGGTACTACGGTGGCCCATACGAGAAGTCATGGGAGACTGGACCTGCAGTTAGTTGGGCAGCTAAAGATGGCGGTGAAGTCAAAAGGCGAAAACCAGAAGCTAAGTACGACTCTGAATCTTTGAGCAGGATCAAAGGTCTTTTATCTATGATAGATCGCACTATGAATCCTTCTATCCCAGGCAAGTACAACCCACTGAGTGACGCTGATATCCAAATGAAGTTAAGACCTAGCATGTCAGGGGGCATGCATAGAGTCGGGGTTACGTTACCCTTTAGAGACGGAGGAGTAGCTTCCTCTAATAGATTTCAAAGGGGTCTTGGCTCCTTGAGGAGACCGTAATGGGAAAATCAAATCCCACGATGAACAAAGGGGCATTTTCGCAGCAAGGCTTTGGCGGGCAGCAAGGCTTTGGCGGGCAGCAAGGCTATGGCATGCATCAGGGCTATGGCATGCATCAGGGATATGGGTACGGCGGTGGGCCGATGGGGGCTAACCGCTTCTATCAGCCTAATCGAGGATACGATCAGCAATATGGTGGATTCTTAAACGGATACAACCAGCCTATGGCAAAGCAGATTGGAACAGGTGCGCCTGTTGCTAACACTGGTCAGTCTTTTGTTAAGGGATCTCTCAACTCTAAAAAAGGAGACGCTAACTACGATGCGTTCTCTGATTTTAACAATGATGGCATGGTGACTACGCTTGATTTTTCGGAGTACAACAAAGCTAATCCTGCCGGTCAAGCAAGTATGGTGGAGAGCCAAGCGGAGAGCCAAGCGAGCATGCAAAGCAAGATGGATCAGATGAGATCCATGCAAGAGGCAATGGCTAAACTGCAGTCATCGATGGGAGGATACAACCAAGGTATTGGTAGTTACGGAGGGTACGGAGGGTATGGAGGGTACGGAGGTGGTTACGGTCAACGGTACTACAAAGACGGCGGCCTAATCCGTGGCTATCAAGATGGTGGAGCCATGGGCGGAGAGATTGTTGACGAATCAATGTCAATGATGCCCGATCTCATGGGCGCTCCTGATCCCATGGGTGGAGGGATTATGAGTCAAGCGGTTTCGGCGTTGTCTGATCCTATGTCTGCTATGCCGGAAGAGGCACTTCAAGGGAACGATATGCTGAATATTGTTATGGAGGCTAAGTCTGCTTTAGAAGGGAATCACCCTGACCCTCAATCAGCGTTGGAAGCATTTGTTGAAGCTTTCGGGGAAGAAGAGCTGATGACTCTGAAAGACTACGTTGTTCAATCTATACAGACTGGTGAAGATCGGTTTGCTGATATCCCAATGGGCGGGATGATGAGCGACGGGATGAGCGATTCTATCCCCGGAAATATTGACGGAATGGAAGATGTTGCTCTGTCGGAAGGTGAGTATGTAGTCCCTGCTGATGTCGTGTCGGGCATGGGTAACGGAGATACGAACTCAGGCGCTCAACGCATGAGAGAAATGATAGAGATGGTCAGGTCTGCAAGGACTGGAATGACTGAACAACCTCCGGCAATTGATCCTTCAATGTATTCTCCTGTGTAGGAGTTAGTTTGTTTTCAAAAGTATTTCCACATGAGCTTGATGAAAAAGGTCTCGATCTATTTTACGAAGCGGTAAAAACGGATGAACACGCAGGGCCAATAGACTCTGTTATTAGTGAGATCTACGATAATCGACTAGAGATTTTCTTATGGAAGAATGATGAGAATAGTTTCTTGTTAGTTACTGAAGTTGCTGAATACAGAGATGGCTTCAAAGAACTTGTCTTGGTTATGTGTTCTGGTTATGGGATGTTCAAAGAACAATCGAAGATAGATTACCTTCGGGATATCGCGCGAGAGAGAGGCTGCTCCCTTATCACTGGTTATGTTAAGCATAATATTGCGTCTGGTAATTTTAATTTATTAGGAAGATTCAAGACTAAGAAAGAACGTGAAGACGATGGGGTTGGGTTGAATGTTTTCGACGTGACTTACGTTGTCGTTTCGACGAGGGTTTAGATATGGGCGGCAAGCCTCCAAAGGGTGGTACAACAACATCTTCTCCTTATGCTCCTTGGTTAAAGGGTCATTTGATGGAGTTAGTGGGTAATGCTGGAGACTATGCGTATGGTGGTCGAGGCGGTGAACCTTTCGGTTTCAGTAAATTCAATGAAGAAACAGGAAACTTTGTATCAGACGAGTACCTTCAAAAGGTAGATCCTCGTTTTGCTAACTTTGATCCATATCAAACAGAAGCACAGCAAGCGACGGCTCGGATGTATGATCGAGGCGAGAGGTACTCAGCCGAAAGTTTAGGTGCAGCGAATGCAGCAATGGGTGGCCTGTCTAACATGCAGGCTATTAGGTCAGGGTACGCCCCTACTTCTTTTGAAGGGGGTCAATTCGATCAAGCTGCTGCCGATCAGTACATGAACCCGTATATGCAGAGTGTCGTAGACAGTCAATCCAGGGCTGCTCGTGACGAGTATGAGCGCCAAGAAAACATGTCCGATGCAGAGCGAGTGGCTTCCGGTGCCAGAGGTGGGTACAGGGAAGCTGTCGATCAAGCTGTAGGCAGGGCTCAGCAAGGTCAAGTTCTTGCAGATATACAGGGCAGAGGATCTGAAGCAGCCTACCGGGATGCTCAGCAAATGTACAATCAGGATAGGCAAGCTCGACTAGAAGCTGAAGGCATGTCGGATCAGTCTCTGTTCAGAGCAGATGAGCAGCGGATGAGAGCTGACATGGAAAACCAATCGAACAGACTTAGGCAAGCTCAAGCTAGGGCTGAGATGAGTAAGTTGTTCTCTGATCTTGATCAACAAACTCAAGCAAGAGAGTACAACCGGATTGGTGAATTGTCTTCTGCTGGGAATGAACGGTACCAGCTAGAGCAAGCTAGGCGAGATTTGGCTTTTGATGAGTACATGAGAGAGTTTGAGTATCCCAAAGAGATGATGCGGTTTATGAGCGGGATCATGTCGGGTGTGCCTACTCAGGCTAACGCTTATGTGAGAACTCCGGGGCCTAACCTTCTTCAGTCTGGCATTGGCGCAGCTACTGCTTTGGGTGGGGCTGCACTAGCAGCGAGGGATTGATCAATGAGTATTGTTCGGCAAGCAGATGATCTTAAGAGTGTTCCTGATGATCGTCTCATCTCAGAGATGGAGAATCCTTCGGGTATGTTTCCACCATACCTAGTCTTCACTGAGATCAATCGGAGAGAAGACTTGCGTGGGCGTTTTGCTGCTGAGCAGTCTCAGATGCCTGTTACTTCAATGGCAGAAGAAGCTGTGGCTCAGATGATGAATGGTGGCTTGCCTCCTCAACAGCCTATGGAACAAGGGCTAGGCCAGGGTATGCAGGGAATGCCCCCAGGCATGGATCAGGGAATGCCACCCGGTATGCCACCCGGTATGGACTAAGGTATGCCGCCTATGCCTCCCGGTATGGATCAGGGAATCGCTTCGGGTCCGCCTATGCAGATGATGTCTAACGGGGGGATGGTTAGAGGGTTTGCTAATGGGAGTGATGGGGCTGTTAGTAGACGCCGATCAGGACGCGACCAGTTTGGTCCTAATGGCTGGATGGCTATTCAGGAACAACTTAACAATCTTCAGATGGCAGGCGTGCCTGAAAATGATTCTCGATATATAGCTCTTCAAGAAAAAGCAAACGCTGCTAGGGCTAAGGGCAATGAGCCGGTCGAAGATGAGCCGTGGTTTGGGGGTTATTTCACGAGGGGACAAGAGTCAAATAGGGAGAAAGCCCTTGCTCAGGCTAGTAGTAGATTTCCTGATATTCCAAAAGTGGACGTAGGCAGATTGACGGACTCAGGGCCTCCTGTAGGAGACATCAACCAAGCAATGTTTTCTAGAACATTTGAAGATATGTACCCGCCAGTTACTGGTACTGGTACTGGTACTGGTACTGGTACTGGTGCTGGCGATGGCAATGGACTTCCTGATTCTGTCGAAGATCCACTAGCAGATCTTAAGGCGGAAGCCGAAGGGCTAAAGAAATTTAATTACAAATCAGATCCTAGTGCTAAGTCTAATACGTCACAGTTAAGGGCAATACTTGAAGAGCTGAACCCTGCCCCTAGTCGGAATAACATGCTTGCTCAGTCTTTGATGCAGTTAGGCTCTGGCCTAATGCAGAGTCCTACTTGGCAAGGTGGTCTTGGCAAGGGGTTTGACCAAGTGTCTCAAACGGTTGGTAAGTACGGCGATGACATGCGTGAATACAACCAGCGCCAGTCAATCACAGAGCAAGCATTGTACGAAGCGGATAGAGCAAGAGCTGAGAAGTTCAGAGATGATCAATTCAGAGATAGGAAGCAGGGATTTGACTCAGCGTTGGGTCTTGCTGGTCTGGAACAACGGGAAAGGCTTGAGCAAAATCGGTTGGCATCCCTGGAGAAAAGGGACAAGCAAGGTGATGACCTTAGATTGTTGATTGCCCTAAATAAGCAACTGAATGATGCTGTTACCCCTGCAGACAAGGAAGCTTTGATGGAGAAGATCGCCAGAGTGAACGCTCGTATAGATGGATATGGCGGTGGTAGGGGTGGGGTCGATAGAGGACGGATTACTAACTAATGTCAATTGATCTTTCTATGCTGACTGAGGAAGAACGTCTTGCTGAGGAAGAACGCCTTGCCCTAGAACAGGGTAAAGGTATTGATGCTCCTCTAGGCACTAACACTGCTGAGCCAAGTTTACTTGCTGAACCACTCGATGGTATCGAGCCAGTCGAAGTAACGGAGGAAGTAACGGAGGAAGTTCCTGCTGCCCCCGAATACTACAAGTTAGAGCTACCTGACTACAGTACAGTGGATGTCCCTGTTGGCATGGAAAGGGAACAAGCACTCGGCGTTGCGAGAACTAATTTCCCAGAAGCCTTTGGTCTTGATGTTGCTCCTGCTGAAGAAGAGGAGGAAGGTGGATTTTTTAGCTCTCTATATGGTGGGCCCATTGGCTCTATCGAGTCGATTCCGGGGGGCGGCGGGGGGGGGGGGGGGGGGGGGGGGGGGGGGGGGGGGGGGGGGGG
>JAAHTH010000562.1_pt1 | contig 30945 bp, 18 predicted proteins | sample 6116091 | NCBI WGS metagenome assembly JAAHTH01 (sample SAMN13939990, study PRJNA603662) | sponge metagenome | isolation source: marine sponge | host: Mycale hentscheli | place: New Zealand | collected 2006
AGTGGACTGGTTCCAGGGGACGCAGCCCGGTTTGAAAAGTGGTTGCAAGCGGATCAGAACTTGCAACTGTTGGTAGCCAGCGCGGAGTTACACAATGATCTACGTCGCTCGCTTCAACGCCGTAGTGTCCAAAAGGAAGCCATGGCGCCTTTTCGCCAGTTGCCTTCGCAGTCCAATGAAATCGAGCATGACACACAAAGCCGGGAACAGACATCTTCGAATAGGGCCAACCTGGCGGCTTCGACAACCAATGCCAATTGGCAGTCAAGAAAGTGGTTCATTTTGGCAATGACAACCGCTGCTATCTTCCTGTTTGCATTCTTATTGATTCCTGAATCCAAATCACCGAACCGGCAACAAGCCGCAAGCAGCCAGCGCATCGCCAGAATCGCGTACCAACAAAATGCGGGATGGCTATCAGGTTCACGTGCAACCGGTGATGCGATCGGCGGCGGCATGGTGCAACTGCAAGTTGGTATTGCGCGCTTGGATTTTTCCAATGGAGCCACGGTCACATTGCAAGGACCGGCTAAGTTTGAAATTCTTTCTGCCGACCGAACTCGCCTGCACCAAGGCATACTTACAGTCCATGTTCCTGGGACCGCGATTGGTTTTGAAATTGAGACTCCGGCAATCGATGTTATCGATCTGGGAACTGCATTTGGCCTCGCTGTGGGAGTCGATGGCGAAACAGATGTTTGTGTTTTTGAAGGCGAAGTCCAAGTGAGCGCAAGCGGCAAGACGTCAAACAGCAAGCGTCGCCTACTTCACGCAGGCAACGCCGTACGTTCCAAGCCTTTGGATGGAAAAATCGAATCTGTTCTTTATGAAACGAATCGTTTTAAAGATGGTTGGCCAGTTACCTCCGGTGTTTTCCAAGCCACTGGCTTGATGAAGTTTGTTTCACCGGGCCCAGATTTTGTGCCGGGCAGGTACGAGGACAACGAACACATTGTCGTCTTTGCCGAGCGGCAGGGAATCACACTGGATTCCGAAATCCCTGTTGATCTGGCATCACCCGGACTGTACCAGCGACTTCATCGCCACAACGATCAGAAAATTGCCGCGGGTACCACCGTGCGAAGCTACCTACTGCAATTGGATCCGCTTGGAACGAGAGAACGAAATTCCGAAAACAAGCCACGGGTGACAGGCCAAATCACCTTCGACAAACCGGTCATTGGCTTGATTGCCGGCACCGCACGACTGACCAACACGGACATGCTACTGGGCCATCCCGACGGCCAATACAAAACCACACGACGTGGAATCGAACCCACACGGAAAGAAGAGAACCTTGGAATAAAACGTGATGCAGTAATTTTGAGCGAAGATCGACGCACACTGTCTCTTGACCTGTCAGCAGGATCTGCAGTTGATCAGATCCGAGTGATTGTCAAGGAAACAGAACAGAAACCAAACGGATAACAGAGCACAGAATGAGACGACGAGCATTTTTACGAGGTGTCAGCGGGGCAACCATGGCGTTGCCCTCCTTGGAGGCAATGGCCGCCCCAACGAATGCAACTGCAACACGCATGGTTTGTGTGGGATTGAATTTTGGCTTTGTCCCCCGATTATTCTTCCCCACAACCACAGGCAAGGACTACGAACTCACTGAGCGTCTCGAACCGTTAGAGAAATTCCGTGACGACGTGACAGTATTTTCTGTATTTGATCATGGCACCGAGGCACAAGGCGGCCATGGCGGAGTACACGCATACCTATCGGGAGTTCTGTCAAAACACTCCAGAAATATGCCCGAAGCAAACATATCGGTGGACCAAAAAGCCGCCCAGATTGTGGGTTCGGAGACACGTTACCCATCCCTGCAAATTGCCAGCGGCAACGATCCCAACAACCAGATTTCATGGAATGCCTCAGGAGTATCCCTCCCACCCATTTCCAAAGTGGACGTTCTGTACAGTTTGCTGTTTCAGAAGGTGGACCCAAAGCTTCAAAAAACCACGCAAGCAAAACAGGCCGCACGGGCCAGCATCCTCGACCTCGTGAAGACTGATGCCGAGTACCTGCAACGCAAAGTGGGCGCGCAGGACAAAGCCAAACTCGACCGTTATTTCACTTCCGTTCGCGAAGTTGAAAAACGAATTGCACAATCAAGCGAATGGTTAATAAAACCCAAACCGCAGGTGGACTATGAAATACCAAGCGGAGTCAACACCATGGACTTCATCGATCGAGTGCCACTGTACTACGATCTGATGGCACTCGCCTTGGAAACGGACTCCACGCGGGTAATGACGTTGGGACTGGCTGACATCGGTGCCAATTATGGAGGCTTTGACATTAGCCGCGGCTATCACCAACTGACGCACCATGGAAAAGTCCCCGAATACATCACTGAATTGTCCGTGATTGAACAATTTCACACGGAGCAACTCGCCCGATTCCTAAACAAGCTTAAGTCCGTGCCAGAAGAAAATGGTAAAACGTTGCTGGACAACAGTATGGTTCTGTTTGGTTCAGGCATGGGCAATGCAAGCTCGCACTCAAACAAAAACCTCCCTTTGATTCTGGCAGGCGGTGGGTTCAAGCACGGAGAACACAAATCGTACTTCAAGGACGAAAACCAAAAAATTGCGACGCCAGCAGGCCGCCTGTTTGTCTCCATGCTGCAACGCTTTGGTGTTGAAACGGATCACTTTGGTACGGCGAGCGGGACCCTGCCAGGCTTGGAGGTGCGGGCATGAACAAGCACTGCAAACCTTCAACCACAACAGTGCGAGCCAACCGAAGTGCACCTTCCCGGCGCAGTGGCGGCATGGCAATGCACCCGTTCGTGGCGTTGTTCATAACTTGCATTCTACTGTCGGCAGTGCAGTGCTCAGTCACTCATGCAGCACCCGAGGAATTCAGCACGTCAGCGATAGGCGGTTTACCCCCGCACGTTCAGAGTTATCTAAAACAGCACTGCCACCAGTGCCACGGCGAAACGAAGCAAAAAGCTGACCGCCGACTGGACCAATTCCCGACAGAACAAGCATTGGACGAAGATGCACGAGATCTTCTTGAAGAAGCGCTGGACGCAATGAATCGTGGCGAAATGCCACCACGTGAGAAAGGCATCCCTGAACCACCCGCGCAGCAAACAAAGGAAGTGATTGCGTCGATCACCAGCTATCTGAATTTGGCGACGAACGCTGATAAATCATCGACGACGGTACTTCGTCGACTCAACCGATTTGAGTATGTCCGTACGATCCGCGACCTTCTGGGCGTTGACATCGAGTCCTTTGATCCGACCGGAGACTTTCCTCCAGACGCCAAGAGTCATGGATTTGACAACAACGGTGAAACGCTGACTTTGTCGGACTACCAGTTGCAACGCTATCTTGAAGTCGCAGAAGCGTTTTTGGATCAAGCTTGTTATTTTGATCGCCCCAGTCCTGAAACCACAGTCTGGTCCTATACAGGCAAAGACTTCAACGGAGTATTGTCGTATCAACGTGCTCCGGTCACATGGCGACTGATCATTCCTGCTGGATCTCCGGCCGACCAGACAAACTTGGGGGACTACGTTGAGATTGGGCATGGTCAACCATCGGAACGCCATCCAAACTTCGTGACTCGCTTTGTACGTCAAGGTGGTGTGCCTGCTGATGGCTGGTATCAAATCAGCATCAAGGCTGCTGCAGCGAACCGTCTCAACCACGGCTACGAGCACGCTGAATTTAAACGCTATGAACAGGAACCCTTGAAACTCGCATTGTGGGTTGCTCCAGAAGCCAGGCTTCTGAACAAGAATGCAGCTGACCAACGTCGGCTGGTGGAGGTATGGGACTTACCCGACGATACACCCACCGTGTTCTCAAACAAGGTCTGGCTCCGCAAAGGCGCCGTTCCGTTTGTCAGCTGGGCCAACGGAATCAGTTCAAAGGGGAACATTCGCCGGGTTGCAGAAAAGCACCACCCGGAAGTCATTCGCGCAACCACGACCCAACGCGACGCAGCCAAGCTCGGCGACCAGGCAGCCCAGATCTTGGTGCAGGAACTGGAACGCAACAAAAACAATCCCGTACTATCAGAACGCTATCACGGTCCCCGTGTTCGTGTCTGGAACATGAACATCAGTGGACCGATTCACGAACAGTGGCCACCAGCGAGTCACCGACTGTTGTTTGGGGACCAGATGGACGCCAGCCAGATTGATCTTGATGAACTTGTTCTGCGATTCACAACCCGTGCATTTCGACAGCCAGTGAAACCTCAGGATGTTGAACATTACGTGCAGTTCATTCGTGACCGCTTGGCTCTTGGAAACAAACCTGAAAGAGCGATCAAGCTGGGACTGATCGCGATTCTGTCATCACCTCGCTTCCTCTACCTCGATGAAGGCAACGAGCAACTCGGCTCCTCGTTGGCACCCCATGAGTTGGCAGCAAGATTGTCGTACTTCCTCTGGAGCTCGATGCCCGCTGCGCACCTGACCAAAAAAGCGAATACAGGCAAACTGACAGGGAATGAATTAAGTGTTGAAACCCAACGGATGCTAGCGGACCCAAAGGCTGAAGCATTCATCGAGCACTTCACGGATCACTGGTTACGAATGGACACTCTGGGTGCGATGCCACCTGACCCAAAAGCCTTCGAAGCCTATTACAAAGATCGCTTGCAAACTTTTTTCAAACAGGAGACAAGACTTTTCTTCGCTGACCTGTTGAAAGAAAACGGTTCCATCCTGAACCTGCTTGACAGTGACTACAGTTTCCTCAATGGTGCGTTGGCACAGCATTACGGCATTGAGGGTGTGACGGGCGAAGCCTTTCGAAAAGTCCACTTCAAACCGGAACACCATCGTGGCGGACTTCTGGGGCAAGGAAGTGTATTGACGCTGACTGCAAACGGAATCGAGACTTCTCCTGTGGTCCGTGGCGTCTGGGTCATGGAAAACATTCTGGGGACTCCTCCTTCTCCGCCACCGCCTGACGTGGAACCACTGGAACCGGACACACGCGGAGCAGTGACCATACGGCAGCAATTGAAAAAGCACCGTAACGTGGCAGCCTGTGCAGATTGTCACAACCGAATTGATCCCGCTGGTTTCGCCTTGGAATTCTACGATCCGATTGGTGGCTACCGTTCTCACTACAAGTCACGAGCAGCGCGTAATCCGCCCGTCGACGGATCTGGAAACCTCGTTTCGGGCGAAACATTCCAAAACGAGCAGGACTTCAAAAAACTGTTGCTTGCCCGCAAGCATCGGTTCACCGAAACACTCACTTCCAAACTGCTTTCGTATGCAACCGGCCGGGAACTGACGTTCCGGGATGATGCTGAAATTAAACAGATCGCAGCGGACTGCGCTAAGCAAGGTTATGGGCTGCGAGATCTGATCACTCGCATTGTGAGCAGCAATATCTTCCAACAACGTTAAATGCATTCAACGTACACCAACAAGGATTTACGATGGCCGGTCTTCCTAGACGCGACATCCTGCGTGGCCTCGGTGTTGCAATCGTATTGCCAAGCTTTGCATCCTTGAGAGCAGAAGCTGGAAAAAAATCATTTGAGGCGACACAGCGATTCGTCTGCGTTTCGCCCAACTATGGCATGAACCCGAGTGGATTCTTCCCGGCAGAAACGGGTAGTGATTACGAGATGCCACCATTGCTCGAATCGCTACATCCCCATCGCGACGCCATCAGCCTTTTCACCAACCTTGATCACCCGGGTGTCGGTGGAGGCCACGGTTGCTCCAACACGTTCTTGAATGGTGTTGAGATGAAGAGCACCAAGGATAATCCTCAACGCCTTCTGTCGCTGGATCAGTTACTTGCCGAGCATCTTGGACAGAACACTCGTTTCCCATCCATGCTGCTCGGATCAGGAGGCTTTTCATGGTCCCGGGCCGGCATTCGACTGCCAACTCAGTCTGATCCGGTCCGCGTCTTTACCGACTTATTCGTCGACGATGCAGCCAAGGCCAAACAGCAGACACGTCAGTTTCTGAATGAGGACACCAGCATCCTGGATGTAGTCCGAAAAGATGCCAAGAGTTTGCGAGTCCGCTTAGCGAACGCGGATCAGCAGAAACTGGACCAATTCTTCACATCCATTCGTGAAGTTGAACAGAACCTGACCCGTCAGTCTGAATGGATTGACGTTCGCCAACCAACCATCAAGGACGATGTGATTCGAGGCCGCGATGATGACGACACAATTGTTGACCTTCAATATCCCTACAACACATCGGTTATGTACGACCTGATGGTACTGGCATTGCAGACCAATTCCACCAACGTGATTTGGTTTGGCCATCCCGGGGGAAACCGACTGTTTCCATTCGACGGTATCACATTGGGGTATCATTCATTAACGCACCATGGAAAACGCCCCGAGTTGTTGAAAGAGTTGTCGATCATCGAGCGTTTCTACGCCACACAATTCGCGACGTTCCTGAGCAAATTGAAAGAAACCAAAGACAGCACGGGCAAGCCGCTACTGGATTCAACTACGGTTCTGTTTGGAAGTGGCATGGGGAACGCCAGTTCGCACTCAAGCCGCAACCTTCCCGTTCTTTTAGCTGGTGGTGGCTTCCAGCACGGAAACCATCATCGCTTTGAGCGTCGCAATCGTGATGGACGCCCTCTAGGTGACCTGTTCGTATCGATCCTTCAACAATTTGGCATCGAACAGGAACAATTCTCTAATAACGGCAGCAACCTCAATCACTTACTGACATGAAAAACATCTTTTTATGCGGATTGACTTTGTTGCTGTTGACCCCGGTCACCGCAGCAGAAGTTTCACCCTCTGAATTGCCGTCTTTTCTGCGCAAGTACTGCGCAGAGTGCCATGGTGCGAAGATCCAAAAGGCGGACCGTCGATTTGACCAATTAGTGACAGGATCGCTAACGACCAATACAGGAACTGGCAATACAGGCGAGTTGGTACAACAGGCGGAGCAGCTGCAGGAAATCCTCGATCAACTCAACTTGGCGGCGATGCCACCTGAAGAATCGAAGCAGCCGCAGCAGCAAGAGGTCAAACAAATCGTTTCCTTGCTCACGCAAATTTTGGCAGAAGCAGATTTAGCCGTGAGAGGTAACGCTGGAAAAGCAATCTTAAGACGACTCAATCGTAACGAGTATCGAAACACGATCCGAGACCTTTTTCAATTGCGGATGGTTGACTTTGATCCAACGACCACCTTTCCGACCGACGACGTCACGGAGGGCTTTGACAATGTAGGGGAGGGACTCGTCACCTCTGACTATCTACTCCGAAATTATCTGCATGCTGCGAGGCAGGTAACTGAAAAGGTGATTCGCCCCGGTCCCCGACCCGCAATGATCCACTACGGGTCGAACGTGTTCCCAAAATCGAAAGAAGCGCCCGTCACACTCAATGGTGTCCGCATCGACTCTTCGAACAACGACAAAGAAGCACGAAAAGATGCGGGGAGAATGTTCATCAAGTTCCGCCAGCCGCTTGGACTGCGGCAACTTGACAAACGCAAAGGAGTTCCCGCAGACGGAGAATATGTGATACGGCTATCAGCTCAGGCCATTCGCCGCGTGTCCCGCTACAGCGACGAGGACCTACGATACGATTCGTCTGAACCCATGCGACTGTCGATCTCGATTGATTCACAAGCTTTGGGTGGCACGGCTCACAGAATCATCTCCGAGCACGTCATTCCCGACAATGAAGTAGTCGAGATTGAACATAGGGTATGGCTAGAGAAAGGGTTTACGTTTCATGTTCATTGGGCCAATGGCCCCAACGGTTCGTTCAAACGCATCCTTCGAAAAGTCCTTCCCAAATACAACAAGGATGCGTTGTATCCAATGCGTAACCCACCCGAAATGTACTTGGGTTCGGGACCTGAGTTACATGTACACGATCTCGAAATCCAGGGGCCATTTTATGACTCGTGGCCACAACGAGGCTTTGCCAATTTCTTTCCCACCCCCCCAACAACACCGGGTACAGACTACCTCGATGAATCATTGCTAAGACTTGCCAACGCCGCGTACCGGCGCCCCGTCAGTCGCGCAGAGATAGCACCCTATCTTCAGTTGGCTCACCAGCAACTCGAGACCGAAGGTGATTTCTGGGAAGCTGCCAAACTGGGCACTCGAGCAATCCTGACCTCCCCCAACTTTCTCTATCTGGCCGAAACACAGTCGAAGCCGACTGCCTCAAACCGCGTCACTGACCATGAGCTTGCCACACGTCTGTCATATTTTCTCTGGAGTTCAATGCCGGATCATGAACTGCGAGCCGTGGCTGATCGTGGTGAGCTGAAAAAATCTGATGTACTCAGACAACAGGTCGAACGGATGCTGTCCGATGAACGCGTCAATGCATTGGTCGAAAACTTCGTCAGCCAATGGCTGGGTTTAAGAAGGCTGGGTGAAATGCCACCTGATCCGGAAACGAATCGTTCTTATTACGAAGACAATCTTGAAAATGCGATGCGTCAGGAGACCCACCTGTTCTTCCGCCACATCCTTGAGAAAAACCGCAGTTTGTCTGATTTCATTGACTCGGATTATACCTTTTTAAATCCCGCGTTGGCTCGACATTATGGTTTAACAGTGCCAGCAGAAGAAACATTTTCCAAAGTGCATCTTGCCGCAGATAGCCACCGTGGTGGACTACTGGGACAGGCCAGCATTCTGACCGCCACTTCCAATGGTGTGGAATCCCAGCCTGTTGTTCGGGGCGTGTGGGTGTTGGAAAATCTCCTTGGCACCCCGCCTAGTCCCCCACCACCCGACATCGAACCACTTGAGCCTGACACAAGGGGAGTTTCCACCATTCGGCAGTTAATGGAAAGACATCGAAACAATCCAACATGCTACGAATGCCACCGAAAAATTGACCCCTTGGGCTTGGCTATGGAACACTACGATCACGTCGGACAATGGCGTGACCGCTACTCAAAACGTTTGCCAATTGATGCGACCGGTGAACTTGCCAATGGCACCGTTATCCAAGGTCCCGAAGGCATCAAAAGCATGTTGAAGCAATACCCTGAACAGTTCAATCGGTGCCTGACAGAAAAGCTGTTGATTTACGCGTTGGGTCGCCGACTGAGCTTTACGGACCGAGACGATATAGACCGCATCACCGAATCAATCCAAAAAGAAGAACTTGGACTGCGTGACCTGATACACCAAGTCGTCCTCAGCGAGGCGTTCCAATCAAAATGAGATTTCTGATCACGTTCATTGGCTTTGGCCTGTTCGTTGCTTTGGGCAACACTGTCAGCCAATCTGCTGAGCCTCCAAATATCATCCTGATTTCCATTGATGGCCTGAGCCGAGATTCGGTCTCATGCTACGGAGCAAAGCAGGTGACACCCAACATTGACCAACTGGCCAATGAAGGTGTCCGTTACGAAACGGCATGGAGCATGCCGGCGTACACACCGACTCAGGTCACGCTGCTTACGGGGCAATACCCATTTCGACATGGCTGGATCGAGGACCTCAACGTCGCAAAACAGGGAAGCGGCGGTCTGAATTGGGAACAATTCCCAACAGTCGCAAAACGATTACGTGATGGTGGCTACCAAACCGCTGTCGGAGGCCCCTGGCAGCTCAACCAGCTGAGCAAACAACCTGATGCATTGCAGCAGCACGGCTTCCATGAATCATGCGTGTGGAATCAGGCAGAAATGGAACAAAGTCGCCCCCCAAGACAACAAGCGGATGCTCAAGTACTAATCAACGGCAAACGTGAAAAAGCAGAACATAAAGCAGAGCAGGCAAACTCATTTCTGATTGACTTCACAATACGAAATCGCAATCAACCGTTCTTCATTTACTACACAATGTTGCTTGACCGGGAACCCCGTGACAAAGCGAAACGCAAGTTAGACAAACTGCCGTCAGACAAAATGAATCAGCATGCAGAAAGCATCAAACGTATTGACCAACTGATTGGAAATTTGATCAGAGCTATTGACAATAACGGCTTGCGTGAAAAAACATTGATCGTACTCGCCGGCAACAATCATCCTGCCGTCGACACCAAACTTAGAAACGAACGCACTACCCCAACTAACAACAGGATCTCCGATTTCGAAGTACACGTGCCATTGATTGTGCGTGCAGTGGGGATGGTCGACGGTGAACGCGTATCGCATGACCTGATCGACTTCAGCGACATCTACCCGACCTTTCTGGAACTTGCTGACCTTCAGCCATCTAGGCACGTGGTTCTCGATGGAAAATCGTTTGCTCCCAGCCTTCGCGGCAGCGAAGACCCTTACCAGAAACGGAACTGGATCTACTCACAACTCGGAGAGACCCGCATGATCCGTGACTGGCAACACTTAATCGATACCCGCGGCAACTTCCATGATCTTCAAAAGGACCCGCTGCAGGAACAGGAAATCAGCCCGCTGGACAAAATTGCTCCAGGGCGTCGACAACGCCTGCAGATGATCTTGGACCGTTTTCCCAAAGACGCGGCTAGCCCATTTCGCAAAGCTCCAAAACAGCACAAATGAGTGGGATTCTGGACACCGAGTGATGTGATTCATACCCAATCAATTTACGACTCAATACCATTTTCATTGCAGTTTACCAGGCAAAACTTTTGTGATTCGGAGCGAGGATCAGTGGCTGAGTTTGTATTGTTCCCAGTCGGCTCCTAGAATGAAGTTGCTTGGACAAACAGCGTGGAACTTCATCAGCAACAAACGCGAACGCTGAATCCGTGTGTGAATCGATCGGTCATTGGCTTACTGTCGCTGCCCATTCCCGCCTTTCCCAAGCCCCGCTGATTCCCCCTCTACTGTTCACCTCCTGCGTCTACCATCGGCCATCGATGCTGCTCCGTATTACTATCGCACAGTTGATCTGCTGCACCACGCTTCTTGTTGCGCATGGTGAGTCGACGGACATTTTGTTCGAACCAGACATCAGACCGCTGTTCACAACAAAGTGTGGTAAATGCCACCGTGAAGATAATCGAAAAGGCGGGTTGGATCTTTCCAGTATGCAAGGCATTTATAGCGGTGGTGAGACTGGGGACGACTTACTTACCAGGGACCTGGATGACAATGCGCTGTGGCATCAAATTGACAGCGGTGACATGCCACCTGCAGGAGAACCTCCGCTCAGCAAGCAAGAACAACATTTGATTCAGCGCTGGCTTCTCGCTGGATCACCGTCCCAAACAGATTCGATTGAGGTACGCGAATCAAACGTGCACGATGTGCTGCCCATTCTGCTGTTGAGATGCAATGCCTGCCACGGTCCACGCCTGCAGCAAGGAGGCCTGGATCTACGAACCCGTGCAAACATGCTCAAGGGGGGAAAGAGTGGTCCTGCTATGGTTCCCGGTGATCCCGACAACAGCCTGATGATCGAGAGAATTGAATCACAAGCCTGTCCGCCCAGCAAGTCGTTGCTTAAGTTCTTCGTTCGACGTCCTTCCTCAGCTGAGGTCAAACAGCTGCGTGACTGGATAACAGCCAAAGCGCCTCACGGAGATTTGACACCTGATGTGGCCACAACGCAGCCTGATCCACTGGTAAGCCAACGGGATCGCGAACATTGGGCCTTTCAGCCACCGCGGTGGCCGTCGTCAGGAAATTCAATCGATGACTTTGTGGGCCGGAAGTTGAGGGACGCAGGTCTCAATTGGTCAAAGCGTGCCGACCGGTTCACTTTAATTCGTCGCGTCTACCTTGACCTTTTGGGACTGCCACCTGAACTCGATGAACTGCGCCGATGGTCAACCACGACCGACCAGAAATGGTACGGCAAAATGGTGGAACATGTTTTGGCGTCACCCCGTTACGGTGAACGATGGGGGCGATACTGGCTTGATCTAGCAGGATACGCCGACTCAGAGGGCGGTACCAGCGCGGATCCTTTGCGCGCGGTCGCTTGGAAATACCGTGACTACGTCATCCGAGCGTTCAATGACGACAAACCGTACAACCAGTTCCTGATGGAACAACTTGCTGGCGATGAACTGCTTGCCCTGTCTAAAGCATCATCCGTGACCGACGAAACAGTTGACAGACTGGTAGCGACGGGATTCCTGCGTATGGGAATCGACGAGACTGGTTCCCGAACCATGAATTTTGTACCAGAGAGATTGAAGGTCGTCGCGGATGCCCTGTCTGTCGTCAGCTCAGGACTTATGGGACTGACGATGGAATGCGCACGCTGTCATTCGCACAAATACGACCCGATTCCGCAGCGCGATTACTACCGACTGAAAGCTGTCTTCCAAGGTGCGTTAGACGAACATGACTGGAGCAGCTTCAAGCAACGCAAATTGAACGTAGCCACGCAGGAACATTTGGCACGAATTGCGGAAATCAATCCGCCTCTGGAGAAACGGCAGAAGGCTCTGTTGGCACAACAAAAACAGCTCGAAATTGATACGCGATTGAAGCTATTGCGGCACCACTATCCCCAACAAGCTGACAAGGACAACCAGACGACCCTGCGAGCCCTCAAAAAAGCCGACAACACACGTACTCTGAGCGAAAAGAGACTAGTTGAGCGTTTACAGAAAGCAGAATTACTTCCCGATTCCGAGCAACCTGCGTCGATCCTTGATAGGAGACTCGAAGCCAAACAGATCAAAGAACAGCTGCATCGTCTAAGACAACAAATGGTTCCGCCTCAAACCATTCGTGCCCTCTGGGAAATGGGGCGTCCACCACCCACTTACATTCTGCGGCGTGGTGAACATGACAAACCTGGAGCACTTGTCGGACCGGGAGTGCCCACCGTTCTCACCAATGGCAAAACTCCCTTCCAAGTCACTCCGTTGAAAGCCGCGACTCAGGTAGGAGACCACAACACAACAGGCCGAAGGCTTGCCTTTGCATCCTGGCTGACTCAAGACAACCATCCGCTCACAGCACGAGTCATGGTCAACCGCATCTTTGCAAGACACTTTGGAGCAGGGTTGGCGACAGACCTTGGCAACTTCGGCCGACAAGCTGAACCACCCTCCCATCCACAATTGCTGGATTGGCTGGCTTTGAAATTCATGCAAAGCGGATGGAGCATCAAGGCGATGCATCGGTTGATGATGAATTCGAGAACCTACCAACAAACAAGTCAGGTAACCGACCAACACCAACAAATCGACGCACAAAATCGACTTTTGGGTCGCATGCCGCTTCAGCGTTTGGATGCTGAAGCCCTGCGAGACTCGCTGTTGTTCGTGTCAGGGCGAATGTCATTTGTATCAGGTGGTGTACCCGACGCAGTCTCGGTTGATCGTGATGGGCTTGTGAGTGTCTATCCAAGCTACAGTGGCCCCCCCAGCAACGAGGCTACCCCCAAACAGGCATCCAGCGACCAACCTGCCTTGAAAAGCTCCGCGGGTCAAAGCTCTCGCAAACTCAAACAAAACCAAACCAATTCCTACTGGCGTCGCAGCATTTACCTGCAATACAGGCGTACCGAGATCGCAACGATGATGGACACGTTCGATTACCCTCAGATGGGGCCCAATTGCCTCGACCGCCCCGTCTCGACCGTTTCGCCTCAGGCGTTGATGTTGCTTAATGACAAACATGTCCACGACCTGTCACTGTCGTTTGCCAATCGGATCATGGGAATCATCGAATCCCAGAAACTGGACGACGAAAACCGAACACGAGTCAATCTGGTTTACCAGACTGCGTTCAGCAGACCTGCAAACGAGAATGAACTGGAACTTGGTGACATGGCTCTGAGCAAGCTTGAACGTGATTGGCATGGAGACAGAACTCAAGCATTGGCAACTTACTGCCATACGATTTTCAATACAGCAGCTTTCCTTTATGTGGACTAATTAACGTTGGCACCCCTTCCCTCAACTTCTCGACGGGATTTCTTCGCACGGACCAGCGATGGTCTATTGGGTGCTGCGCTGATGCACCTGATGACTGATGACCTGTTCGCGGACAAACCGCCCCCCCACCAACCAAAAGAAGGAACAGATTCGCACTTGGAAGACTTGGGCAAATCCTATGATCTTCGCCCTAAACCATTACATCACCCAGCCACTGCGACGTCGGTCATTCAGCTATTCATGAACGGCGGCCCGAGCCAGATGGACCTGTTTGACCCCAAGCCGGAGTTGGCCAAATTGGATGGCAAACCTTATCCGGGTAGCGTCGAAGAGATTGGCAACACAAGCGTCACCGACATCGGGGTAATGATGGGTGGGCAATATCCCATCAAGCGACATGGTGAATCTGGCATGTGGATGGCCAATACGCTTCCTCACACATCGCAAATGGTCGACGACATCTGCCTGATCAATTCGATGTGGACTGATCACCCCAACCATGATAACGCGTTATACAAAATCCACAGCGGCAGACTCTTCATGGGATACCCGACTTTGGGTGCGTGGACAGCCTATGGACTGGGATCAGAAAACCAGAATTTACCGGCCTATGTAGTGCTGGGAGATCCGCTGGGTTTGCCCAAAAATGGCACACGAAATTGGACTGCAGGCTTTTTACCTCCCGTTTACCAAGGCACTCCGTTTCGCCCTACGGGATCACCGATTCTAAATCTCAGCAAACAATACAAACAACCGACAGATGTGTCTGCCACTGCCAGCGAGTTATTAAAAACGCTTGATAAAATACACCGGTCCAAACGCCCTCATCGCCAGGACCTTGATGCACGAATTGAGTCATATGGACTCGCTGCACGGATGCAACTGACAGCCAATGAAGCGCTGGACCTGAACCGCGAAAGCCAAGAAACCCTGCGTTTGTATGGCGTGGGCAAAGCGAACACAGACTCGTACGGCAAACGTTGCCTCATGGCCCGACGACTCGTCGAGCGTGGTGTCCGGTTTGTGCAGATTTTCCTCGAAGAACAACCGTGGGACAGCCACGTGGATTTGGGCGCTAACCACAAGGCCATCTGTGAACGAACTGATCAACCCGTTGCAGCTCTGCTCAAAGACCTGAAACGAACAGGACTGCTGGACACCACGCTGGTCATCTGGGGAGGCGAATTCGGAAGAACACCAACATCACAACGGTCAGGTGATATTTACACAGGACGTGATCACAACATGCAGGCGTTCTCCTCGTGGATGGCCGGTGGAGGAGTCAAAGGTGGGTTGTCTTTCGGCAAGACTGACGATTTTGGGCACAAGGCGATCGAAAACCCTGTCAGCGTCCATGACTTTCACGCCACGATTCTACATATGCTTGGACTCCACCATCAAGAACTGTTCTTCCGCCGAAGCGGACTCGAAGAACGACTTACCGGTGTGAATATCCCAACCGTGGTGCATGACATTCTGGCCTAGTTTTCTGAGGAATGACTGATGGCATTTCATCGACGTGAATTGATACACGGAGCTTTGGCAGCAGGAACTGCTTCCATGGTGTCAGCTAGCGAAGGAGAGAAACCCACGACCGCGCCCTCCAATGCCATGCCTCTCATGTCGATGCCATCCAGAATGATCGATACGAACGTCAGCCTGTTTCACTGGCCATTCCGACGCCTCCCACTTGATCAAGTCCATGAACTGTGTGCGAAGTTTCAGCAACTGGGGATTACCGAGGCATGGGCAGGTAGTTTTGAAGCCCTTCTGCATCGTGACCTGCGGACAGTCAATGAACGGTTGCATAAAACTTGCCAAAAGTGGGCGGAACTTGTCCCCGTGGGCGCGGTCAACCCAAATCTTCCCGATTGGAAACATGATCTAAATCTATGCTTGGGCCAATTCTCCATGCCTGGAGTCAGGCTGCTTCCCGGTTACCATGGCTATGCATTGGACGATGCGGTGTTTGGCGAGCTACTCGTGACAGCGACCAAGCTGGGCGGATTCGTGCAAGTCGTGATGGCGATGGAAGACACGCGTACGCAGTCCAGCTCGCTCCAGGCTCCCAATGTGGATCCTCGGCCTCTGCGACACTGGATGCAGCAAATCCCAGATGCAAGAGTTCAAATTCTGAACTGCCGTCCCTCCGCAGCTGACGCACAAACTTTCGCGTCGATTCCCCGAATCACAGTAGATACATCTAGAGTCGATGGAACCGATGGCGTTGCTAAGCTAGCCAACGTCATCGGTATCGACCGCATTCTTTATGGCTCACACTCACCATTCCTGATCCCAGAAGCCGCCTGCATACGCATGGTTGAGACGGAAATTCCAGCTGCTGATGTCAAAGCAATCATGCAGCAGAATGCCGAGCATTTCCGAGTTTCCAAAAGCACACTTTCCAACAACCCACCAAGGTAGTGCCAATGAGTTTTGGATTACCGCCCGCAGAAACCCTTCGCGATTACCGCATCTGGGACTCCTACTTCACGCCAGCTTTCTCTCACCCGGGAACCGATGGCAGTCGCAAGCTGCTCAATGATATTGAGAAATCAATGACAGCGGTTCACTTGGGCCACTTTGAAAAGCTTTGTTACTTCGCCCATGTTGGAATTGGCACGACCAATGACCCAAACTTGGAAAACTTACTGCAAAGCCAACCGGACCTGGTACTCAAACCATTCGTGCGATGGCCCGACAAATTACTGGGGATGATACAGCTCAATTTGCAGAACCCAAAAGGCTCACTGCAAGCTGTAAACCAGTGGATCAAAGATGGCCCCATGCTGGGAGTTTACTTTCCCGGAAGTGGGCCTGGTGCAGCCAATTGCCTGGACCCCAAAGCAATCAAACTCGTGGAACGGGTATCGGAACTGGGTGGCGTAATCATGCAACACACATGGCTGAAAACAGGTGGCAAACGCTCACCAAATGAATCCACACCAATCGAGCTTGCAACATTAGCCTCACGTTACCCGAAACAACACTTCATCTGCGCGCACGCCGGTGGCGAATGGGAACAAGGCATCCGTGCTGTACGTGACACACCCAACGTATTAATCGAAACGTCTGGTTTTGATGCAACCGCGGGTTTCATCGAAATGGCCACTCGCGAACTCGGATCAAAGCGAATTATTTTCGGCAGTCATTTACCATCTCGATCAATGGGAACAGAGCTTGCAAAAGTCATCGCTGCGCAAATCAGTGAAGAAGAAAAGAAAGATATTCTTGGAAAGAATTACCGAAAAATATTGAGTGTGATCCAATCGCGAAAGTGATTGCCTGCGCAATGAATTAACTACTCGACACACCACAGATCGTGCTGCATCGACACTCGGAGCACACACCAAAAGCTTGGTGCAGAAAATACTTAGCGTCGCAACCGACTGCTCCGCACACGTCACCGCTTCCGGGATCGTAAGCACACGCATGGGTATTTACCTGTGTGCTGGCCCTAGGGTCGAACTGGCTGAATTTTCCTGCAAACGTTAGACTGAATGCTGCCAAAACTGTTTCACTGCCTGGCAGTTTGGCAACGCAGGTAGCCTTTTCCAAGGTACCACTGAAACATTCAGGTTGTGTTTTGCCTTCCTACTACCGACCTGCGGCAGCTGAGTTTAAAATCCTGCACAAAAATTTTATCGGCCATCATGCAACGCTTCATTTCCCCGATTCATTGTCCGGTAGCCTCACTAGCAACGGTGTGTTTGCTAACACTAATGACGCTTGTCAGCTTCGATCCTTCGTCGCTGGCCTTTGCCGTCGAACATCAATCACCCCGAATATCTAGGTTGCAGGCTGGCCCCAATGTCCAGTACGAGCTGCAGTCAAAATTGATCGATGCAATGCCGGGTGATGTGATTGAACTGGCAGAGGGACATTTTCAATTCCACCGACAACTGGACATCACGACCAGCCACCTCACCATTCGCGGTGCCGGCAGCAACAAAACCGTTTTGTCATTTAAAGGCCAGGCATCAGGTGGCGCAGGATTAGAGGCTACAGGTGATCAATTGATTCTGGAAGGTTTTGCAGTCGAAGATACCGCAGGCAATGCAATCAAGGTACTGGGTGCTAACGGCGTGACTTTCCGTGACATACGTACCGAGTGGACGGGTCCCGCATCATCGACCAATGGAGCTTACGGAATTTACCCGGTTCAGTGCAGCAATGTATTGATCGAATCGTGCACCGCCATCGGTGCTTCGGATGCAGGCATTTATGTTGGTCAGAGTCACAACGTCATCGTGCGTTCAAACCGTGCCGAAAGAAATGTCGCTGGAATCGAGATTGAAAACACAATCCACGCGGATGTCTACGACAACCTCACCATCAAAAACACCGGTGGCATCCTTGTTTTTGACTTACCCGGCTTACAAATCAAATCAGGCCGACAAGTCCGCGTACACCACAATCAGGTAACTGACAACAATCATTTGAACTTTGCCGCCAAGGGAAATGTCGTCGCATCCGTTCCTCCAGGAATGGGGATCATGGTGATGGCAACGGATCAAGTCGAAGTCGATCACAACACCGTGAATCATCACCAAACCACAGGTGTTGCCGTACTCGCATATCAGGCTAACAGCAAGCGGCTAAAAAAACGTGACACGGCCGACTTCGATCCCTTCCCAGAATTGATCACCATCCACGACAATCAAATTAGCGACAGCGGCTATGCCCCGGCGGGTGAAATGGGACTGCTACTTGCTCCGTTTGTGGGAGGCGTATTTCCAGACATTTTCTGGGATGGAGTTGGCGATCCGAAGAGAATGGACAAAGAAACATTGACAGAAAAGCAGATACCCGCAGTCCAAAACAATGGCGAAGCACGGTTTACGAACTTTGATCTCGCACATATGAACCCCCGCGACCTGCTTACAGGGCGACACAGCATTACCAAAGATTTGACACCCCATCAAATTGAACGCCCTCCAGTCCCCAAGGTCGTCCTCGCCGCAGCCAAGCCACCAAGCAACAATGCATCGAACGCGGTACTGGTCTATAGAACGGCAAAGAAAAAGCTCTCGGAATATAAATTATTTAAGGGAAACCTCGCAGATCACGTGCCAGCCAAACACGTCTATCCCTATGAACTCAACACGCCACTATTCAGCGACTACACTAGCAAATACCGTTTCTTTCAAATCCCTGACGGCAAACAGATTCGTTACTCAGATGAGGGAACAATTGAATTTCCAATTGGGACTGTGATTTCAAAATCCTTTGCCTATCCCATCGATATGACTGACCCCACTCTGGGCGAGCGATTGCTGGAAACACGCATTGAATTTCGGAAAGACGACGGTTGGTTTGGTTTTTCCTATCTGTGGAATGAACAGCAAACCGAAGCAACGCTTGCCCTGGGCGGAAGTGAAGTTGACGTTCGCTGGGTTCACTCGGATGGCAAAGAAAGAAGCAATCGCTATCAGATACCCAACGCCAACCAGTGCCTGAATTGCCATCAGCAAGGTGACCAATTCGTCCCCATTGGCCCCATTGCGGCAAACCTGAATGGAAGCTGGGACCATGGTCTTGGTCTGGGTTCACAGAATCAAATAGCCGCTTGGACTGAATACGGATTATTGACAGACACTCCGGAACTCGCATCCATCGATGCATGGCCTGTATTCGGCGAAGCTAAGGACCGTTCCATCTCGGACCGCGCCCGCTCGTGGTTACACGTCAATTGTGCACACTGCCACAATCCACGTGGATCTGCTCGCACATCCGGACTGGACCTACGGTTGACACAAACGAATCCAGCCAAATTCGGCGTGAACAAAATCCCCGTTGCAGCAGGTCATGGCTCAGGAGGTCGCTCTTTTGACATTGTGCCGGGCAAGCCAGATGAATCGATCCTGCTGTACCGCATTGAGTCAGAGGACCCTGGCATCGCCATGCCAAGCGTCGGCAAGAACTTGGTGCCGGTGGAGGCTGCCGCACTGATACGTTCATGGATCGGACAACTCGAGTGACAGAAGCACTTACGGGTAAGACGTGATGCAAAGCCATACTTCAGCCTACTTGCCGGACGCGACGCTTGACGTGTTATTCAAAGAGCTTCAACTGGGCTCAGAATTACTACGCACCCTATCGCTTCAGGAACGTATTCATCTGATTGATCGCTGCGCAGCGGGCGTGAGTGATGTTGCCCGACCGTGGGTCAAAGCAGCCTGCACTGCGAAACAGATCCCCAATGACTCACCGGCAAGAGCCGAGGAAATCACAGGAGGCCCGATTGCAACAGTCAGATTTCTTCGTTTGTTGGCACAGTCACTTCGGGAAATTGCTGAAAGTGGAGCCCCCCGTTTACCCGGACCAGTAACGCAGCACCACGGACAGTGTCGCGTCCCGGTATTTCCAACAAGACAGCTTCATGACTCGCTGCTTTTCTGGCCAATGAAAGCTGAAACATGGCTCGATCCATCAATTACAGAACAAAATATTTTTTCTGATACCACCGAACTATTTCGCACAGGAACCCCGGAATCCTCCATTGCCGTGGTGCTCGGAGCCGGAAATGTATCTTCGATTGCAGCAACCGACATGCTCAGCAAAGTTTTCACCGAAAACTGTGCCGTTGTCTTAAAAATGAATCCGGTCAACGAATACCTGGCCGCTTATTTTGAACTGGCGTTCAAACCTCTGATCGACTCAAACGTACTACGAATCATCCGCGGTGGTCGCGAAACAGGACAGCAACTGATCAATCATCCAATTGCCCAATCCGTTCACATCACAGGGTCAGACCACACTCATGACTGCATTGTCTGGGGGCAAGGCGATGAGGCTGAGAAACGCAAGGAGATCAGCAGTCCACTTCTGCAAAAGAATATCACAAGTGAACTGGGCAACGTCAGTCCATGGGCAATCATCCCAGGACACTACTCAAATTCGGAATTACATGCTCAAGCAGAGACGATTGCCTCTTCGATCATCAACAATGCATCGTTCAATTGCGTTGCGACAAAACTCATTGTCACGTGCCGCCATTGGTCACAGAGGGAACAGTTCCTCGACTTACTTGATTCGATTCTAGCGGCAAGCCCGCCTCGACATGCTTACTATCCTGGCGCAGCTGATCGCTTTGAATACTTTAATGGCGCGCCACCAGCCAATCGTGATTTTCTGCCCTGGACCATCAAACGCGACATCGACGCCAAGGCGACACCACACTTGGTTCACGAAGAATCATTCACCTGCGTATGCGGTGAATTAGTACTGGACTCAGATAACGAAGCAGATTTTCTTGCTCAAGTTCAGGACATTTTTAACGAAGGCATCTGGGGAACTCTTGCTGCCAGCCTTACCGTCCCCAATACATTTCGCCGCAAACATGCAATGCTCCTTGATGAAACTTTGCGTAAATTGGAATACGGCACCATTGGAATCAATCAGTGGACAGCCATTTCATTCGCGCTGATGTCGCCGCCATGGGGTGGCTTTCCTGGAGCAAATTTACGTAACATTCAAAGTGGCATTGGCTTTGTACACAACACGTTTCTGCTAAATCGCCCTGAGAAAACAGTCCTCACCGCCCCTTTGCGAATGCATCCAAAACCAATTTGGTACTCGACACATCGGCAACCCGAAAAAGTTTCCTGGGATCTACTGGATCTTTACGTACACGCCTCACCCCTCAGACTCGCCAAACTGCTTTGGCATGCGACCACAGGCTGAGCTTCACTTTTCAGTGAATACGTCCTGTTACACAAAATGGTGTACCATACGCGTCACATAACAAGCTTCGAATTCGCATCTCGCCAGGGGTTGTCAGACGACTCGCACGGCCGCAGGTTACACGAACAGCAAAGTTGGCATGACTGCGCAACACAGTGGTAATCCCATCCGAGTAACGCTGCCCAAACAGGGTGGCTCGAGTGGCAGTCCTGCAACTGCCTCGTCACGCGATCAACATGAAGACGAAGATAATTTCAAGAGCGAACCACAGGCTGCAACACCAAGTCATCCGGACGCGCAGCGGCCTATTGACCAATGGCTGAATCAGTATTCGCGATATCACCAGAACACGTTGAACAAGCAAATTCACTTTATCTGCGTGCCACTGATCGTAATCAGTATTCTTGGACTTCTTTGGTCCATACCCGTCCCGCTACAAGTCGCCCGTTGGGGATCATGGTTCAACGTAGCAACGCTCACCGTGCTTCTTACCACAATCTATTACACACGTCTCGCCCCAACCCTTGCGATCGGAATGCTCATCCTTGCGGCAGTTTCGATCTTCATTCTCAGCCACACTGAACAGTGGATCGGCTTTAAATCCTGGCAAGTGGCGATACCATTGTTCACCCTTGCGTGGGTGGGCCAATTCATCGGACACCACATTGAGGGCAAACGACCGGCATTCGCAAATGACCTGCAGTTTCTCTTAATCGGTCCACTCTGGATTCTGGCTGACCTCTACCGACGTGTTGGGATTCGTTATTAACAGCAACGCACACCAATATCATTCGCATCAGCTTGCCACTAACAAAATGCGTGACAGGCGATACTTTCGTTTTGACAAAGACCAAATGACAGACTTCCGATCTCGAGGCATTGCGTTCCTTATGGCCTGCACTATCGTGTCGTGTCTTGGAACACGCTCCGCTTCAGCTGCAGATGATCTACGAAAAGGCGAGCAACGCTCATCCAGCCCCCCTCTCGCTGAACAAGTCACGATCCATCGCGATAAATGGGGAGTTGCACACCTGTTTGGCGACACGGATGAAAGCACACTTTTCGGCGCTGGCTATGCACAGGCAGAGGATTATTTCTGGCAGCTTGAGGACACCACGATCCAAGCCATCGGACGCTACGCCGAGATACGGGGAAAAGATGGTCTTAAAACGGATTTACTCGTACGCAGTTTTGAACTCGCGAGACGCTCAGAAGCCGATTTTGCCAAGTTACCCGTAGAAAGCCAAAAGCTTCTACAAGCATTCGCCGCCGGAGTGAATCACTTCCTGGCGGCCGACCCATCCGTCAAACCGCGTCTGCTTGAGCGGTTTGAGGCGTGGCATGTGCTAGCGATCGACCGGTATTTGATGCTTACGATGACCTATGGTGGAAGCGGAGCCAGAAAGCCTCGCCCTGAAGACGCAAAGCTAAGTGTCAATGATCAAGAGCTTCCATATTACAGCTGGGACTGGTTCGATCCACCCAACCAATTTGAGTCAGAAGTTCGCGAGGCGACAGGCTCAAATTCATGGGCGATCGCACCGCATAAAACTCAGTCTGGTGAAGCGATGCTGTTCATTAATCCACACCAACCATGGTACGGAATTGGCCAATTCTACGAAATGCATCTGCACAGCAAGGAAACGCTTCGCTTTTCCGGTGCGTGCTTCTTTGGAAATCCAATCCCGGTGCTCGGGCACAACGAATATCTGGGATGGGCTTATACGGTGAACCAGCCCGATGTAGCTGACTCATGGAAAATCGAATTCACCCATCCCACAAATCCCCTTAAGTATCGTTTCGGTGATGGTTACCGCCAAGCAGAGGAGTGGCAAGAGTCGATTTCCATTAAACAAAACAACATGGTCAAGACCAAGACAGTTACATTTCGCAAGACTGAAACAGGACCAGTCATGTCCTACGACGGCAAACAGGCTGTCGTCGCGAAAGTAGCCCGCCTGTTTGATGTCGGACGTTTGGATCAAGCCGTAGAGATGGTTCGTGCTACCAGCTTCCAAGAATGGAAAAAAGCATTTTCTCGATGTGCCATCCCCATGTTTAATGTGACCTACGCTGACCGCGACGGGAACATTTTCTATGCCTACAACGGTGCAGTGCCCATCAGGGATGAAAGTTTCGATTGGACACGCACTGTTGATGGAAGCGACCCGGCGACACAATGGAAAGGGATCCATCCTTTCAAGGACCTGCCGCAGGTTCTGAACCCGGCTTCAGGCTATGTCCAAAACTGCAACGGTTCACCTTATGTCACAACCGATTCTGGAAATCCAAAACGCGAAAACTTTCCCAAGTACATGGTTCGTGATTGGAGCGTGGACAAACGGCGCAGCAAACTTGCAAGAGAACTGCTGTCCAACGCAAACGACGTCAGTTTCGACTGGTACCAACAACTGTGCTTTGATTCGACGCTTTACTGGCCCAAAACTGAAAAATTAAATTGGCAACGTCAATTCAACCTGATGAAACAGAGTGAGCCCGAGCTCGCTGAAAAATTGGAACCGTACCTCGATGCTCTTATCAAGTGGGATGGAAAAGCGGACAAAACGTCGACAGTCGCTCTCCTGTGCATAAGCTGGTACGAAGAGTTGTATGGCACTTCGCAATCCGAACGAATCAAGAGTGAATACAAGGGTGATCCACGCAAACAGCTGATCGCTTTAGGTAGAGTGGCGAAGCGACTTGAAGAACTCCATGGCGACTGGAAATTACCGTGGGGTGAGGTTCACCGTCTACAAAGAACAGCGTACAGCGCCGACACCATGGAAGCGGGAGTCTCTTTGCTACCTTTCGCTGCCAGCCAGCCATGTGCAGGTGCACCCGGTCCACTTGGAGTAGTATTTACCATTTACTCAACGCCCAGCGTGCCCCTGCTGCGTCCACAGCGGTTTGCTGTGGTTGGATGCTCGTACATGTCAGCAATTGCTTTTGGCAAGAACAGAGTCCGTGCGGTCTCGTTAGTTCCGTTCGGAGCAAGTGGCAGTCCAAGGTCACCTCATTTTCGCGACCAGGCAAACCTGCTGAGCAATCAAGAGTTCAAACGGGCGTGGTACTACGAAGACGACGTAATAAAAGCGGCACTGCGTTCGTATCACCCCGGTCAAAAAACGCACTCGACGAAAGAGAAAAAATGAAAAGGCTAACATTGAAGATCGCAGTTGCAATTTGCCTTTTTTGCACCATGGCATCTGTAACTCCAGCAGACCGGCCAAATATTCTGTTCTGTATTTCAGATGATCAAAGCTATTGGCACACCGGCGCGAATGGTGACCAGGTAATCGAGACGCCTGCTTTCGATCGGGTAGCGAGAGAAGGCATCCGATTCACACATGCCTTTTGTGATGCCCCTACGTGTGGACCTTCGCGTAGTGCAATCCTCACAGGGCAGCACATTTGGCGTCTTGAAGAAGCAGGGAACATCCACAGCACACTACCTGCTCATTTTGCGACTTACCCTGCTATTTTAGAGGAACAGGGTTACATCACTGGTTTTACCGGAAAGGGCTGGAGCCCGGGACGTCTGGAAGCAGGTGGAAGAACAGAGAATCCAGCAGGGAAAGAATATACCCGTTACCAATTGCAAACACCCAAACGTGGAATTTCAAATAAGGACTACGCTTCCAACTTCTCCGATTTTTTGGAACAGCGTCCGAATGACACCCCCTTCTGCTTTTGGCTCGGGACGCATGAACCCCACCGCGGCTTCCAGCAAGGTGCTGGACTGGCCGCTGGTAAAGAGATATCAAAAGTCACGGTGCCTGAGTCTCTTCCTGATACTTCATTGGTTCGCAGCGACATTCTTGACTACTACACCGAAGTCGAACATTTCGACAAAATGGTTGAGCGTGCTCTCAATCTGCTTGAACAACAGGGTGAACTGGACAACACAATTGTGGTCGTGACCAGTGACCATGGGATGCCATTCCCACGGGCAAAAGCCAGTCTCTACGACACGGGAACTCGCGTACCACTTGCTATCCGTTGGGGAAGCGGGATTAAAAGCCCTGGACGAGTCTCGGACGCTTTCGTGAACCTAAGTGACTTGGCTCCAACGTTCATCGAAATGGCCAGTCTTGCCCCACCGGCAGAAATGACGGGACGCAGCCTTTTGGATATTCTGCAAAACGGGAGTTCCAAACGGAAACCTGCTCGAGACCATGCGTTGATCGCCATGGAGCGACATGACGGATGTCGCAAGGGCGGCAAGGGCTATCCGTGTCGCGCTCTCCGCACATCCAAGTTCCTTTACATAATGAACCATGAACCAAGCCGCTGGCCTTCAGGGAGTCCTGATGCTTCTGTCTGTGCCCGCGCGATTCCCTACGGCGAAATCGACACCTCGCCCACCAAAACCCTCATGATGAAGGACTCCGCCGACAAACACCATCAAAAGTTACATCAACTCGCGTTCGGGTTACGACCAGCAGAAGAACTTTACGATCTAGCATCCGACCCATGGCAAATGAAGAATGTCGCCAGAAATCCAAAATACTCGGTAGATCTAACTCGCCTGCGTAATCGTCTCGCCAAGCGTTTGAAAGAGACAAACGATCCCCGGCAGACAGGTGGGGTGGTGCTATGGGACTATTACCCATACTACGGCACACGGAAGAATCGCGACTGGAAAGTGGATCCCCTGCCATCGCTCCCGTTTAAAAATTGACGGAGGTCATGCAGTTCAGCGCCTGCGAAGCCCCATGAAGCTTCGCATGTTCTACCGAACGTTACATTCCTGCCGCATAATACTGTGTTAGATTTACACAACGACCAAAACGCACCTCAATTCATGCCGCACTGGGATCAGAAAAACCCTGATCCTGCTCAACTCAAAACTTGCTCATCACGATCAGCAAACTCGTCATAACAACGAACACACAAGCATTAAATCAGGCCCTGGAGCAAACGATCAATGGAATTTCTGGAAGTCCCATTATTCGATGATGACGTTTACAAAATGCTCATCCGTTTTGCCTTCAACCTGCTGATCCTTGCCCTGATCGTGCGATTCGCGATCCTGCCAAGTCAAAAAGATCGAGAATTTGCATTCACAGCAAGCATGCTGAATATCACAGTCTTCTTTATCTGTTTTGCACTGAAAAAACTGGACTTGGGCATTGGAATGGCTCTCGGCCTATTCGCGATTTTCGGTGTATTACGGTATCGGACCAATGCACTGCCGATCAAGGACATGACTTATCTGTTCATTGTCATTGGCATCGCGGTGATCAATTCTTTGTCCAACAAGAAGACAAGTTACGCTGAACTGATGGCAGCGAACAGCTTGATTCTCATCGCAGCGATTCTAAAGGAAAAGTTTGTCGCAAATGGAAAACCAAACACCAGCCTGAAGGAGCTGATTCCAAGGAAAACCAAAAAGCATGTGGTCGAGTACGATCGCCTTGACCTCTTGGCACCTGAAAAAGCAGACGAGCTCAGCGCAGATCTCGTCCAAAGAACAGGCATGCCCATTTCGCGTATCCAAGTGCAGAATATCGACCTGAAAACCAATTGCGTCACACTTAATATCTGGTGCACCGAAAGATCAGGCAAAAATACCACCTGAAGATTGAATGCAAGATGCCGCCTGTTCAGCGATGTTACGCAAATGGCCAAAAACCTTAGCACCATGCATTTTGCGATTGGCGGGCTTGAGAGAGCCCGATGGATCGGAGAGAAACCGCACAGAAAAACGACGTCATCGATCTGCCCAGCACGCAGAAAGAAATGCTCGGCAACCACGCTCTATGGAGATGACAACACCGAAGTCCGTTTGCTAGAAAACCAGACTCCGGCGAAAGCGGAATTGGCACTTGGCCTACTGATAAACCCGTACATAATCGATCATGTACTGAGCCGGAAACTTGGTATTTTCCCCCACAGGCCCGACAAACGCTCCACCGACTGACAGATTCAACAGGAGATGAAATTTCTGGTCAAAAGGAGCAGGAAAGGCTCCACCCGTTGTACTCCACTTGGTTTGAGTCTGAACCAGTTTGTCGTCGACAAACCACTGTATTTTCCCAGCCTGCCATTCGATGGCAAAGGTGTGGAAAGCATCGGTGAAATTTCCTTTCGGAAGCCTGTATTCTTGTCCTGATGACGCGTTCTTTGGCCATGCGTCACCGTAGTGCAGTGTTCCCAAGACCTCGTTTGTGTTTTGCCCACGAAACTCCATGATGTCGATCTCACCACTCTTCGCCCAGCCACCATATTTGTCGCCGGTTGGTAGCATCCAGATGGCCGGCCAGAGCCCTGCACCGGCAGGCAACTTTGCTCTCACCTCGATGCGCCCATATTTCCAGTCACCGCGATTCTTGGTGCGAACCCGTCCGGAAGAATATTCCCGCTTGGTCCCCATCATGTTTGCGTTGTCACGACGAGCTTCCAGAATCAGATTTCCTCCCGCAACGCGAACGTTATCTTTTCGGTCAGTGAAGATCTGCAACTCCCCATTGCCGCCTCCGAATGCATTCACCTCGATACCCCATTTGGAGTAATCAAGTGAATTTCCATCAAAGTTATCTTCCCAAACCAATTTTCGTCCCGAATGATCTGATGGTTGCTGGGCAAGCGATGAAACACTCAGCAAAGCGAAACAAGTGCAGGCGAAAACGATGCGTAAAATTCTAAGTGAGTGCATGAAAATTTCCTTTGGCTGCTTTATCTACTGCACGGTACGTGCTTATGGGAACAGTGCGGGCTTATGAAAACTAAGGACTGGCGTACGGTAACCGTGCGAGGATGAACGAGGTACTCTTCTGGGCCGATCACAAAGTCAGCAACTTTGCCTGAAGTTGTAAAAGACATCGATACGACTAATTACACCGGTACGCGAAAAAACATTTTTCGTTTCATTCGGCGTCAGCAGTAAATCAAATCGTTCTTCTGGTTCCATGCCAAGTGCTGAGATGACGAGTTTGGCTTCCGTTGCCTGATGGTATACGACTGGAGTTTGACAGAGCGTGAACGCAAAACTGCCTGCCGGCAACTCGATTTCGACGAATTCATCCTGACGATTCACAAACTGGATTTTCGAATCGCAGTGCAACAATTCGCAAACTTCAAGCATGCAGGGGTCGAAACCGAGTTGACCATTCTGAATCCGAACGCCCAATTCAGTGAAGCGGGAGATGATATCTTCCTTGACTTGACCAGTCATCCCCGGCTGCTGCACGCCAGCATTCTGTGGCGTGTGTGAATAGGGATCTGCCGGAAAGGCACCATACTGGGCAGGTGACTTTGCGAGCCCGATGCCATCACGAATGATCCGGTAGTGCTTCAGCAACTTTTCAGTCAACTCCGACGGGCCATTACTCTGTTGCGACCAGATGCAATTTTCAATGGCAGTCAAAGCCAATTTCGAGACCATGTGCCAATAAATTGACCCCAATCCTTCATAGGCAAAGAAGGTTCCGCTCCGCCCAGTGAAACTCTTGTGACAAAAGGTGCGTTCAAAAATATCGCAAATCAGGTCAGCATCCGCGGCAACCCCACTCGCGTATGCTGGATTCGTAGTCAGCGAGTTCAAGGCGTGTCTTAAATCACCAACGTTACGAAAATCACCACTGAAATGAACCCCACCCTGACTATCCTGCCGCACGATTGCCACGTTCTCATCTGCTATAAGCTGCTGCAACAACTTGGATTTTTTCCAACACTCCTCGTCCAGATTATTCTTCGTCAAGAACGTCGCGAGTTCCCGATCCGGATAAAGCATATAGCTTTGCTGATCTTCCCGATAAATCGAACTCTTTTGGAGGGCGTCCATGATCTGAACTGCTTCCTCCGCAGACAAAAGACCGCTGTTGAGAACAGCAACCTGCCCCTCAAGCATTTCCTGCAGCGTTGTGACACCGTAGCCATCAGATTGCATGCCAATCAGATTGTACGAATGATAAAGGCCATCTGTGCGACGATTCGCGTGAATCGTATGGTCAATCATCCGCAAGCACTGCTTTAGCAAACTTACACAATCGCCCAATGACAACTCTACTTTTTCACCAGACAAACCAGCATCATAAAGCTGCTGCCGATAGTCAGACCCGGCTTGCGAAAGAGCGTCAACAATCTTCATGCGTTGAGCATCGCTCAAATCTCCTGAGAACAAATCACTATTCGAATCCAGAGTTTCCGCGATGTTACCAAACAACGAAGTGACTTCTCGGGACACAGCAATGGTCTCTGGTAATTCATCCCGCGACAGCCACCGCATCATAAAATCACAATATCGACGCAAATAACAAGCTGTCACAACGGACAAACCACTCCCAACCAGAGCATTGTTGGCATCGTTCCATTCCGGTCGCTGTGTATTCAACCACACACCGCCCCCGGGAACGAAATTTGACACCTTCACAAGAGCAGGGAGCAAAAGTTTTTCCAACATGGTGACATGATGAGGCATCCCATCAGTTCCGGGTAACAATTTCCCGTCGGCGCCCATCCAAGACACTCGTTGCTCAATCAAATCAGCCAATTCATGATCGAAGTCGATCGTTTCCCGGGGATCTCGCTTAATGGCCTGATAGTCCCGAATTCGATAGGGGACCTGAGCATAAGCACAACACTCGGTGGTCAACCACTGGTCAAGCTCGGTCGGGCAAAACTGCTGTGAACACTCAAGGAGCTTCAGCAGATAAACGATTTGATGATCCCCCCAGTACCCAATGTTGCCCCACGGATCCTTCGGATCAATGGTCTCCCACTCGAAGCCATCTTTGTTGACTCGATAAGGGTTATAGCCATCCGCAGTGGAAGCATTCAAAAACCGGAAAACCATGCTTCGAGAAAACTTCGGAAATGACCACGACAATGCCTCCCAATTCTGAAAGATATCGCGCCAATTGCCTTCGTAGCAAAGAGACTCAGTACCATCAGCACCAAAGAAATCGATGGAAAAGCTGTTCCATGGTCGTGTGGGGTCCCCATGACGCCGACTGTACGTCAACGGCAGGTATTCTAAAGCGATGCGTCGCAGATCAGCGTCATTGGTCCGATTTGCTTTTGCTAACAGACCATCAAGATCAAGTGCCGACTCTGCAGAAAGACTGTCCAGAAATTCAGGATTACGGTCCGCAGCCTTGCGGTTGAAGTGAAACAGGTGTTGCCGAAAATCCTCTGCAGAAATGCAATACTGATGCCTCGGAATCCCCCCACGCATGACATTGAAGAGCACATTGGACTGGTGCCGTTGAACACGCAACCAATCCCCGCCCGATTGTCTTCCATCGGCAGCGGAAACAATGGCCAATAAACGCCTCTCGTTCGCCACAACATCCTGATCAAGCACCCCTGTAAGGTCAGACGCACCATCCAGTTCACTCATTAAGTTCACAACATCAGTCTGATCGCAATTGACATTTGCAACGCTGCTCCAATGAACTTCCCCTTCACGCTTGCCCTGATCAGTACCACCACCCCCCTGGGCGGGGGGGCCGGGGGGGGGGGGGGGGG
>JAAHTH010000724.1_pt1 | contig 30943 bp, 24 predicted proteins | sample 6116091 | NCBI WGS metagenome assembly JAAHTH01 (sample SAMN13939990, study PRJNA603662) | sponge metagenome | isolation source: marine sponge | host: Mycale hentscheli | place: New Zealand | collected 2006
TGTTCATCCCTATGGAATGGAACTACGAAGGATTCATGGATACTTACGGATCACCTGTTTTCATTAGAGAAAAAAATCCTGTCAAAGGAGTCGACGGTTTTGAAATTACAACAGGCGTTATTGAACACTGGGAAAACGAGGTTGAAGGCTTAAAGTCAGATCAAGATAGTTTAAATGAATACTACAGGCAGTTTCCAAGAACTGAAGCTCATGCTTTTAGAGACGAAACAAAACAAAGTTTATTTAATCTTGTAAAGATATATGAACAAATTGACTATAACGATTCTGTAAATAATAAATTAAATGTTACTCAAGGAAGTTTTAATTGGGTTAATGGTATTAAAGATAGTACTGTAATGTTCTACCCTAATAATGACGGTAGATTTAAAATTAGTTGGGTACCACCTAAAAACTTACAAAATCGAGTGATAATAAGAAATGGAGTTAAATACCCTTTAAACGAGCACATTGGAGCTTTTGGTTGTGATAGCTATGATATATCTGGAACTGTTGATGGTAAAGGTTCTAATGGTTCATTACACGGTTTAACTAAGTTTTCTATGGAAGATGCACCGTCTAATCATTTCTTTTTAGAGTACATATCAAGACCACAAACAGCTGAGATATTTTTTGAAGATGTTTTAATGGCTTTAGTTTTTTACGGTATGCCATTACTTTGTGAAAACAACAAACCAAGATTACTTTATTATTTAAAAAGAAGAGGTTATAGAGGTTTTAGTATGAATAGACCTGACAAACTTATTAATAAATTATCTGTAACAGAAAGAGAAATAGGTGGAATACCTAACTCAAGCGAAGATATTAAACAAGCACACGCTGCTGCTATTGAAAGTTATATAGAAAACTTTGTAGGTATTAAAGAAAATAACTACGGTGATATGTATCACCAAAAAACATTAGAAGACTGGGCAGTTTTTAATATAAATAACAGAACTAAACATGATGCAACAATAAGTTCTGGACTAGCTATAATGGCTTGTAATAAAAATTTATATAGACCAGTTCCTCAAACTAGTATTAACAAAATAAATCTTGGTATAAAGACTTATGACAATACCGGTACAATATCAAAAATTAATTAATATATATGCAAGCTACAACTACATATAGTACCTTCCCAGACCAGGTCGTACCTGCTGCTGAGAAAGCTACATACGAATATGGTTTAAAAGTTGCGCGAGCTATCGAAGGCGAATGGTTTAGAAATTCACAAGGAACTGGTTATAGATATATGACCAACTATAATAATTTCCATAACTTAAGACTTTATGCTAGAGCAGAGCAGCCAGTACAAAAATACAAAGATGAATTAGCTATTAATGGTGATTTATCTTATCTTAATTTAGACTGGAAGCCAGTACCAATTATACCTAAGTTTGTAGATATTGTAGTTAATGGTATGTCACAAAGATCTTATGAAGTTAAAGCAATGGCTCAAGATCCTACTTCATTAAAGAAAAGAACAGAATATGCTCAGCGTATTATAATGGATATAGAGAATAGAGACTTTAATGCTGTTGTGATGGAAGAGTTTGGTATAGATATGACAGAGTCTAGAGATAAAAATACTCCAGAAACTTTAGAAGATTTACCAGCTCACATGCAAATGAATTATAAGCAAGCTATAGAAGTTGCTGAAGAAGAAGTTATAAGTCAAATATTAGATAAAAATAAATATCACTTAATAAGAAAAAGATTAAATTATGATTTAACAGTTTTAGGTATATCTTGTGTGAAAACAACTTGGAACCCAGCTGAAGGCGTAGTTGTCGATTACGTTGACCCAGCTAATATAGTTTACTCATATACTAACGATCCTAATTTTGAAGATGTTTATTACGTAGGTGAAGTTAAAAATGTACCTTTAGTAGAATTAAAAAAGCAATTTCCAAGCTTAACGCCAGAGCAAGTTAAAAAACTTCAAAACTACACCGGTAATACTGCATACTCAGCTAATTTTAATGGTAGATACGACCAAAATACAGTTCAAGTATTATATTTTGAATGGAAAAGTTATATTGACCAGGTATTTAAAATAAAAACAACAGCTACAGGATTAGAAAAAACTATTGAAAAAGAAGATACTTTCTTAGAAGTAAAAGAAACAGACAATTTTAAAAAAGCTTCTAGAAGTATAGAAACTTTATATAGTGGCGCTAAAATATTAGGCATGGAAGAAATGCTTGACTGGCGTTTAGCAGAAAATATGACAAGACCTTATGCTGATACAAGTAAAGTAAATCTTAGTTATACTATAACAGCGCCTAGAATGTATCAAGGTAGAATTGAAAGCTTAGTAAGTAGAGTTACTGGATTTGCAGATATGATTCAGTTAACGCATTTAAAACTACAACAAGTAATGTCTAGAATGGTACCTGATGGTGTTTATTTAGACATGGATGGTTTAGCAGAAGTAGATTTAGGTAATGGTACCAACTACAATCCAGCTGAAGCTTTGAATATGTATTTTCAAACTGGTAGTGTTATAGGTAGATCTCTTACTCAAGATGGTGAAATTAACAGAGGTAAGATACCTGTGCAAGAACTTCAATCTTCTTCTGGAGGAGCTAAAATAAATTCTTTAATTCAAACGTATAATTACTATTTACAAATGATTAGAGATGTGACCGGGCTTAATGAAGCAAGGGACGGTAGTGTTCCAGATAAAAACTCTTTGGTAGGTATACAAAAGCTTGCTGCAGCTAATTCAAACACTGCTACAAGACATATTCTTCAAGCAAGTTTATATCTAACACTTAAAACATGTGAGAACATATCTTTAAGAGTTAGCGATTCTTTAATGTTTCCATTAACTAGAATGTCTTTGATAAATAGCATATCTAATTTTAATACTAATACATTAGACGAATTAACTAGTGTTAATATTCACGACTTTGGTATATTTATAGAATTAGAACCAGATGATGAAGAAAAAGCTAAGTTAGAGCAAAACATTCAAGTAGCTTTATCTACTCAGTCTATAGATTTAGAAGATGCTATTGATATTAGAAATGTAAATAACTTAAAACTAGCTAATACTTTACTTAAAAAACGAAGACAAGAAAAGCAAGCTAAAGACCAAGAGTTAAAACTACAGCAAATACAAGCTCAAGCTCAAGCTCAGTCTGAAACTGCAGAAAAAACTATTCTAGCTGAATTACAAAAACAAGAAGCTTTAACTAATAGTAAAGTTCAAGTAGAGCAAGCTAAGTCTCAATTTGAGATACAAAGAATGCAGACAGAAGCAGAAATAAAAAGAGGTCTAATGCAGCAAGAGTTTGATTATAACATTAAACTAGCTAAAGAGCAGTCTAATGTTATATCTCAAAAAGAAAAAGAAATTGAAGATAGAAAAGACAAAAGAATTAAGCTTCAAGGCACTCAACAGAGTGAAATGATAACCCAAAGAAAACAAGATGGTTTACCTATCAACTTTGAATCTAAAGGTAACGATAATTTAGGTGGAGTTAGTTTAGAACAATTTGCCCCTAGATAATTTTATATTAACTATTATATTATATTATGTCAGAACAAATAAAAGAAACCGCTGCTGGCGGACTAGAACAAGGTGACTTTAAGATTAAAAAGAAACCTAAAAAATTAGTTACTAATAAAGAAGTAACTAAGTTAGATATGGCTAAAAAAGAAGAGCCAAAAGAAGAAACTAAAACCGAACCAGAAGCAGTTGAAGAAACTAAAGTGGAAGAAGTTAAAGTTGAACAACCTGTAGAAGAAACTAAAACTGAAGAATCTCCAATTATTGAAGAAATAAAAGTAGAAGAAACAGATAAAGAAGTTAAAGAAACTAAAGAGGTTGTAGAAGAAATTAAAGAAGAAGTAAAAGAAAATCCACAAATAGACTTACCAGAAAACATTGAAAAGCTAGTAGAATTCATGAAAGATACTGGTGGCACTGTCGAAGATTACGTTAATTTAAACAAAGACTACAGTAAGTTAAACGGAGAACAATTACTTAAAGAATATTATAGTGTAAGCAAACCACATCTAAATTCAGAAGAAATAAATTTTTTGATGGATGATAATTTTGCGTGGGATGAAGATGAAGAAGATAGAGTGGTTAAAAAGAAAAAACTAGCTTACAAAGAAGAAATTGCCAAAGCCAAAAGCTTTTTAGATAGTTCTAAAGAAAAATACTATGAAGAGATCAAGTTGAAACCTTCAGTATCTAAAGAACAAAAAAAAGCTAATGACTTTTTCAATAGATACAACGAAGAACAGAAGGTGATTCAACAGCGTCACGAAAGTTTTACAAACAATACTAAAAAATTATTCTCTGATGAATTCAAAGGTTTTGAATATAGCGTTGGTGAAAAAGCTTTTAGATATAATGTAAATAACAAGAGTGATGTTGCTCAAAATCAATCTGATTTAAATAATTTTGTTGGGAAGTTCCTAGATAAAAAAGGTGAAATCGAAGATTACAGAGGTTATCACAAAGCCTTGTATACCGCTAATAACGCTGATAAAATAGCAAAACATTTTTACGAGCAAGGTAAAACTGACGCAATAAGAGATGTTAATGCTAAATCTAAAAATATAACAAATGAAGTTAGAGCTACTAGCTCTGGTGAAATGTTTATTAATGGATTAAAAATAAAAGCAATTAGTGGTGTAGATAGTTCTAAGTTAAAAATAAAAACAAAAAAATAACTTAAACTAAAAATATAAAATATGAGTTTTGCAACAAGTGGGAGTTTTCCTGCAAGTTTAATTCCAGCTCAAAAGAAACAAGCATTAGATAATAACTATTTGAACTTTGCAGACGGTACGTCTGACTGGGCTCAACAGTATTTACCTGAGCTTTATGAAGCTGAAGTTGAGAGATATGGTAACAGAACGTTATCAGGTTTCTTAAGAATGGTTGGCGCTGAAATGCCAATGACATCAGATCAAGTATTATGGTCTGAACAAAATAGATTACATGTATCTTATAACGAGGTAGAGTATAAATCAGGTGTTGTATTTGAAGTAGATTTAACTAATGCTAACCCAAGTGGAACTAATGGTAGAGGTAGTAACACTGTAGCAATAAAAGTTAATAATACTATATTAATTTCAGATAACGCAACAGGTTTAGTAACACAAAAGTGTATTGTAACTGCGGTAGCTCAGCCATCTGCTGTTGGTGCTGGTACTGGTAAAAAAGCTGAAATTACAGTAGCTCCTTATGATCAAGCTGGTGTTAAAGCTGGATTACAGTTAACCGACCCAAAAACTTTGAACCTATTTGTTTATGGTTCTGAGTTTGGAAAAGGATCTAATGATGACACTATGGATTCTATTGAGCCTAGGTTTACTGAGTTTAACAACTCTCCAATCATTATTAGAGATAAGTACCAAGTAAATGGTTCTGACGCTGCTCAAATTGGTTGGATTGAAGTTGCTACTGAAGACGGTACTTCTGGATACTTATGGTATTTAAAAGCTGAGTCTGAAACAAGACTAAGATTTGAAGACTATATGGAAATGGCGATGGTTGAAGGTGAATTAGCTGGACATACAGTTGCTATGCCTGGTGGTTCTACTGGTATTAACTTAAAAGGTACACAAGGTTTATTTGCTGCTATTGAAGCAAGAGGTAATATATATCAAGGATTTGCTGGAGCTGCTGCTCCTGGTTCTGGTGCTTTAGGTGATTTCGATGAAATCCTTAAAAACTTAGACAAGCAAGGAGCTATTGAAGAAAACATGCTTTTCTTACAAAGATCTACTGCTTTAGATTTTGATGATATGATTGCTGCTATGAATGGAGCTTTTGCTTCTTCTGCTGCTGCTTCTTACGGTTTATTTGATAATGAATCAGAAATGGCACTTAACTTTGGTTTTAGTGGCTTTAGAAGAGGTTCTTATGATTTCTATAAAACTGACTGGAAATATCTAAATGATGCTTCTACAAGAGGTTTATCTAATGCTATTGATGGTGTATTAATTCCTGCTGGAACTACTACAGTATACGATCAAATGTTAGGATCAAATATCAGACGACCATTCTTACATGTAAGATATAGAGCTTCTGAAACTGAAGATAGACGTTACAAAAACTGGATTACTGGTTCAGTTGGTGGAGCTTATACCTCAGGTGTAGATGCTATGGACGTACATTTCTTAACTGAAAGATGTTTAGTAACACAAGCTGCTAATAACTTTGTGTTATTTAAGACTGTATAATTACATAACGTGGAGAGAAATCTCCACTTTATTAACCCTTAAATAATAGAAATTATGGCAAATTTTATGAAGTTTAAAGTGGATGCTAACAAGGATCTACATTTAAACGTTGAAAATGTATACAGAGTAGGACTAGAAGGAAACGTTCCTACAGATGCTGATGTGTTGTTTTACTACAATGTAGCTTCAGAAACTGGCACAAAAGTTTGGGCTGCAAAAGTGACATTAGCTTCGGCTATAACGCAATTGAAAGCTACACAGTTAGAAGCTCTTGTAAGAAAAGTAAATCAAAAACCAGGTGGTATTGTAGAAGCAAAAGATGTAATAGGTGATACTATTTTCTTACATACTGAGCCTTTTTCGGTATCTACTACACCTCAACCATCTTAACCCTTAAAAATATATATTATGCAAAATGGTATTATAGTTCCACTTAGTGGAGCGTTTATTGCAGGGGCGATTGGTCCTGCTGCTACTGATACGCAGTTAGATATATCATCAATGGTATACGTAGCTAATGGTACTCCAAGTTTATCTGCTACAGGTGGATCTGGTACAGGTGCTGTTGCTACTGTAACTATTACTGGTGGTGCTACTACTGCTACAACTTTAACTTTTTCCGCTGGTACAGGTTATAAAGTAGGAGATGTTTTAACTATAGCTGGAAACACTACTAACTTTACTGGAAGTATTGTTTTAACAGTGATAGAAGAAGACCTTTTAGGTGATGAATCTGAAGGTTATATTAGTTCTCCTGGAGCTGGCGGTTTTTGGAATTGTGTTCTTCCTCCTGACGCTGGTGATAGTTATGGATTTTTGGTTATTTCTCAAATTGAATCAGATCATGAGAGAGATTGGAAAGTTACCATAACTGGAGGTAGCGCAGATAACCACAATGATGTGGCTGTAGCTTTTGACAAGGCTATGGTAAAAGCTGCTCAAAGACCTAACGAAAACATTACTGTAACCGGACTTCCTTCGGGAGTTGCTGTAAGTAAAGTTGAGTTAACTTAAACAAAATAATGATCCCGTTTCGGCGGGATCTTTTTAATTATTATATTATATTATATTATGGAAACAAAAGTAAAAAAGGCTCCTGCTCCCAAGCAAGAGGTTAAAAAAGACACTTGGGAATATAAAGATAGACATTATTATTTAGCAGATAATAAAGAACCTTTAACATATACTATACCTAGTAAACATACTCAAAGGTATCCTTTAGTTTGGTTTGACAAGGAAAAAGGATATGAAAGAGAACTTAGATATGCTACAAATCAAAAAAGTGTATTTGTAGATGAACAAAAAGGAAGTGTAACACTAAAACATATTGTTTTTGAAAATGGTGTTTTACACGTCCCTAAAGAAAAAAGAAGTTTACAAGAGTTCTTAAATTATCATCCTCATAAAGGAATTATATTTAACGAGCTAGACAGGCAGGTAGAAGCTGTAGATCAATTAGAAGAATTAGATTTGCAACTAGACGCTTTAAATGCCGCTCGATCAATGGATATAGATCAAGCTGAAGCTATATTAAGAGTTGAACTTGGTTCTAATGTAAATAAAATGTCTACAAAAGAATTAAAAAGAGATTTATTATTATTTGCTAGACAAAATCCAGCTTTATTTATAGATCTTGCAAATGACGATAACGTTATATTAAGAAACTTTGCTATTAATTCAGTGGAACAAGGTATAATTAACCTAGCTAGTGATCAAAGAACATTTACATGGGCTACTAACGGCAAGAAGTTAATGACAGTACCTTTTGATGAAAACCCTTACTCGGCTATGGCTGCGTGGTTTAAAACAGATGAAGGACTTGAAATATATAAGTCTATAGATAAAAAACTTAAATAACAAGTGATTATAATAAAGGTGGTTTAATCGCCACCTTTTTTTTTTAAATAATAAAATATGGCAGTAAACGTAGACACGGTTTATAAAACAGTATTATATATACTGAACAAAGAACAAAGAGGTTATATGACGCCTGATGAATTTAACAAGGTAGGTCAACAAGTTCAATTAGAAATATTTGAAGCTTACTTTGAAGAATTAAACCAACTACAAAGACAGCCACAAACTAACACTGAATTTTCTGATAGAGTTCAGCAAATACAAAACAAAATTGCACCATTTGAAGTAGAAGGTACAGCTACGTTTGTAGGACCAGCACCTGGTTTCTTTTACTTACCATCTGATCTACATAGATTAGGTGAAATATATTACAACGATACAACAATTGTACAACCTGTACAACAAAACGAGTATTTATTAATCAATAAATCTCCTTTAACATCTCCAACACTATCACAACCTATATATGTACAGCGTGGTGAACATCAGTCTGTTCCTGGATCACCAACAAGTTTTGCTGTTTTAAATGATAAAATATTCGTGTATCCAACTAGTATACAGTCTTTAATTAAGTGTAGTTATGTAAAAACTCCAGCTCAAATAAATTGGGCTTTTACAGTTAATAGTCTTGGTGCTTACATTTTTGCTATTACTGGAGCGCAGAACTTTGAATTAGATGTTTCAGAACAAACAGAAATAATTTTAAAAATATTACAATACAGTGGCATTATAATAAGAGATCCACAAATAGTACAAACAGCTGCACAGCTTGTTCAACAAGATACTGTAAACGAAAAAAGTTAATAAATGGCACAAGTAACTCAAACTAACGAACAATATTATGGAAGTCAACAGGTTTTTACTGCATCAGCTGCACAAACTGATTTTGATTGGACAGGTGGTACAGATCAAAGTGGCGCTGGATATAACTCCATAGGTGTAGATTTAATAGCTGCAGTAGCAGGTGTTAGCGTTACTAATTTTGAAGTATATGTAGATAATGTAAAATTTACAGAGGTTAGTGGTGTTCCTGCTGCTGGTCAATATAAATTAAAAAATGCAAACACTGTAGAAACTTTTGCCATGGTTGGTGGTGAAGTTGTTAAAATAGTTTTAACAGACACTAGAACTGGTCAATGGGATAACCATGATACTTATTCTACTATAACTATAAATGATATTATTAGTAATTTTCAAGTAGCTTATGTCGGTGCTGGCAAACTAATACCAAGTGTTAAAAGAACTGATTTAATGTTTCATGCTAAAAGAGGTTTACAAGAATTTAGCTATGATACTTTAAAAAGTACTAAATCTCAAGAGCTTACAATACCCGCTAACTTATCTTTGTTAATACCGCAAGACTACGTTAATTATGTTAGCTTTTTTAGAATAGATGGTTTAGGTGTGCAAAGACCTATATATCCTACAAACTTATTACATCAAAGTCCACAACAAGTACCAGTACAAGATGCTAACGGTGTACCTACTCAAGACGATGCTAGCGATAACTTAGAAGGAACATCGTTATCTAATTCAAGATGGTCAAGTGCTGAAGATTATAAAATATCAGGAGCTTATACAGATCAGATGTATAATGAAGGAGTGTATGACTGGGGCTGGGAAAAAGTAGCTTATGGACAAAGATATGGTTTAAATCCTGAAACTTCTCAAAGCAATGGATGGTTTAATATTAATTATAGAGAAGGTAAAATAATGTTTAGTAGCAACTTAGCTAATGAACTTATTATATTTACTTATATATCAGATGGTTTAGCAGCTGATGGAGATATGAGAATATCTAAGATGGCAGAAGAAGCTATGTATATGCACATGCTACATGCTGTTTTATCTACTAAAGCTAACATACCTGAATACATAGTAAGAAGATATAAGATTGAAAGAAGAGCTGCTCTTAGAAATGCTAAAATAAGATTATCAAATATAAAACTACAAGAATTTGTTCAAGTAATGAGAGGCAAATCAAAGTGGATTAAACACTAACTAAATGGCTGAAGCAAGAAATAGTTTTATCAAGTCTAAAATGAATAAAGATTTAGACGCAAGACTTATACCTTCTGGTGAGTATAGAGACGCGCAAAATGTTTCTGTAAGTAAATCTGAAGGCGCAGACGTAGGCTCATTGGAGAATATACTAGGTAATATATCTTTAACTGATTTTGGTTTTACTTCTTTTTCTCAGCAAAGCATTGATATTATTGGTTTCTTTATGGATATCAATAGTGATAGAATATTTTTGTTTATGACTAACTTTGTAGATACATCTAGTGATAGATTATCTAATTTTGCTACTTCAAATGCAGAGTGTCATATAGCTGTTTATAATACTCAAACCAATGTTTCTACAGTTTTAGTTTCAGGTAATTTCCTTAATTTTTCTAAAACAAATCCAGTTTTAGGTGTTAATCTAATTCAAGATACTTTATTTTTTACAGATAATAGAAATCAACCTAGAAAAATAAATGTTTCAAGAGCTTTAGGTAGTCCAAGTAATGGAGTTACAGGAGCGTTAAGCGGATCTTTAACCTCTAGTATAACTACAAACGCTACAGGAATAACTAATGGAACATATACAGCTATAGTTGGCACTAGTGGAGTTACTTCTAGTTTATTAGGCTCTGATACTCAGTTAAGTATCACGGTTAATGCAGGTATTGTAGATGTAGTTGATGTCACTTCTGGAGGAAAAAACTTTGTCTCTGGAGAAACTATAACTATAACTTCTTCTTTATTGACTGGTGCTAGTACTTCAGTTATTATAACTATTACTACAGCTAATTTACAATCTGTTTATTATACTAACGAAGATCAAATATCTTTAGCTAAGTATTATCCTTACGAACCTATTTCTTTAATAGAAACTCAAGCTGTAGGTATTTCTGCTTTTGTTGCGGGAAATTCTTTTCCTGCTGGAACTAGAATTACTAATATGCCTACTACAGGAGGCACTGGAACTGGTTTAACCGTAGATGTCTACGTAGGAGGCGGAGCTACAGGGCCAGTAGTTAGCATCAATCAAACTGTCGCTGGAAATGGATATACGCCTGGTCAAGTGCTAAGCGCTACTGGAGGTTCTGGAACTGGTTTAAAGCTTTTAATAAACTCAGGTATTGGATCTGCTACTGTTTCTGAAATGGGTACTGGATACGTTAATGGGGAGACAGTAAATGCGTCAGCGAGAGCAACTACAATTACAGCAAGTTATACAGTTGCTACAGCTGCTAGTGGAACTATAGGTGCTGTTACAATAAACAGTCCTGGAGAAGGTTATACTAATGGTGATGTTTTAGATCTAGCTCCTACTGGAACTGGTAGTGGAGCCACTATAACACTTTCTGTAGAATCTACGTCAACCATGAAAGACGTTGTTTCAGAAAATCTTCCTAATAACGCAAGTCCTAATCCATTTTACAATGCTAATTGGCCTGGAGATAAAGAATTTTTAAAAGAAAGATTTGTAAGATTTGCTTATAGATTTAAGTTTGATGATGGTGAATATTCTCTTATATCACCTTTTACTCAAGAGTGTTTTGTTCCAGAGCAAGATGGTTATTTCGTAGAAGATGACGAAGATAAAACTTATAAAAGCACTGAAGTTGATTTTATGAAAAATAAAATTAATGATATAAGATTAGTTTTTAACAAACCAGCTGAAAGTCTTAATTGGGGAAGCGCGGTGACAGATTTAAAAATAGATTCTATAGATATTATATATAAAGACTCTTCTTCTACACTTTTAAAACTTTTAGATACTATAAATTCTAGTGACTTTAGTTCTTCTACTTTAAGTAAATTTACATATGACTATCAATCTGCTAAACCTTATAAGACTTTACCAGTTAGAGATTTATTAAGAGTTTATGATCAAACTCCTGTCAGAGCATTATCTCAAGAAACAATTGGAAATAGACTTGTTTTTGGAAACTTTGTAGATAAACATACTCCACCAGAAACTTTAAATTACAATATGGAAGTGGGCTTTAAAGTAGAGTCTTCAGGTTCTTCTACCGGTATTGAATATTCTGAAGTTAGAAAAGAGTATCAAAACCACACATTAAAACAGGATAGAAACTACCAAGTTGGAGTTGTTTTATCAGACAAGTATGGTAGACAATCTGATGTAATATTATCTAGCATAGTTACTAACTCTCAAAGCAGTTCTTTAAAAGGTTCAACTATATTTAATCCTTACAAATCTGGAACAGCAGATAGTATTCCTGATGTAGACACCACTGATAATTTTTCTTACTTTGACACTTCTTTAAATACAGGCACTTACCCTTCTGGCTTAGAAAATAATTTGTTAAATTCAACTGACACTTGGCCAGGTGATCAATTGAAAATTAAGTTTCTTACAGCAATAAGTTCTAATTTTAATAGCTCTACTGGTACTCCTGGTTTATACAGCTCTACTAACACTACTGGATGGTATTCTTATAAAGTTGTTGTAAAACAAGATCAAACTGATTATTATAATGTTTATTGTCCAGGGATTTTAAATGGCTACATAGACGGAGAAACAGATAATCCTTTAGCTGCTAGTCCTCAAGAACCTATTTTTCATTTTGCTTTACACTCTGATAACTTAAGTAAAATACCTAAAGATATATCAATAGTAGGTCCTAATCAAAATGTTTTTAGAACAGGTAGACCTTCTTTCTCAGAAGATCCTGATTATTATAACTTTACAGATACTAGTGGTAATTTGTTTCAAGTAGATCCATATACCGAAGAAGGTGAAGCTTTATTAAAAACAAGAGATAGAGAAAGAGATTTAGATTCAGGTAGCCAAGTAGAAAACGCTTCTATTAAATTGTCTACTAGAGTATTAAACTATTATAATTCTACATCTACAGAGGCTAGAACAAGACAATACTACCCAGGAAGAAAAACAGAGATAGTAACAGCTATTGGAACAGGAGATGATTTAGGTTTGTTTTCAGTGGGTAATGTAGTTCCTTTTCCTTTTAACACAGCCCCTGTTTTTTATAATTTCCAGTCAAATCCTTTTATAGCTAGAATGAGTGTGTACAGTGTTACATCTTCTGTAGGTATTGGTGAGTTTGGTCAACCAGGACCTAGTCCAAACGCTGGTGAATATAAACTTACTGTAGGTACTATAGCTGGAGGAACAAATTATCCAGGTACTGGAGCAAGTGGTATACCTGTTACGTTTAATGGAACTACAACTAATGATAATTTATTTAAAAATAAAAATTTAAAAATTAAATTTAGCGCAAGTGGTGGAGCTGTTACTAAAGTAGGTATAACAAATATAGGTGAAGGTTGGGAAACTATAGGGCTAACTACAGCTTCACCTTCAAAAGGGCCAGTTATAGCTACAATAAGCGGCTTTGGTGATGGTAATGCAGAATTTAATCTTACTGTAACTAGAAACACTTATGGACCAGCCGCAGGATTACTTCCTATATTTTCAGTTTTTGAAACAAAACCACTAGAATCTAAATTAGATATATATTGGGAAACTAGTACTGCTGGTAAAATATCTGAATTAAATACAAATATAGTAAACAATGATAATACAACACCTTATGGTTTTGCAGATTCAGGTGGTAACGGAGCAATTACTTCTAATTCTTTGTCTTGGAGTTTTCCTGAGTCTAATGCTTTAAATACTAATTTAACTACTTCTACGTTTTTTGTAACAGATTATGGTGGAACACCAATAACAACATCTACTGTTCCAGTTGGTGGATTTACACCTGCTGCATACAACCCAATAGTAACCTTAGTTTCCGTAACTGATTCAACTACGCCTACACCTAATAATGTTACTAGTGATTTTGAAATAATATCTTCATCTTTAGGTGACACTTCTCTAGCTTATAAAATTCAAAACACAGTTTATAAGTTTTTTGGAAATAATAGTACAACTAATGATGTTTATAATTTTGTTTTACAAGTAGTTGCCCCTAGCTCTACATACGCTTTAGATGGTACATCTACAACAACTAATTTAACTTTTCAAATGTCTCCTGGAAGCGCTTCATATGTAGCTCCAAACTTTCCTTTAAGTAATATAACTCCAAGTATAACTTTAGGAGCGTTAGGAACCAATGTTACTGGAACTGAAGCGTGCGGATCTACTAATTTAGCGTTGTCTATAGGCTCTAGTAATGAAACTATAGCAGATTATAGTTTTTCAAATGGCACAAACACTTTAAACACGGCTGGTAAGTTTAGTGATTGTACTTTTTTAGTTATAGCATCAACTTCGGTTGGTGATGGAGCTACTGTATCTGATTATCTAACTTTAACAAATACTGAAAGCGGAACAGCACTAAGACTTACTATTGACGCAAGTATTATGTCACTAGAAATCGCTTTTCCTTTTAGTTTTTCATTTACAGTTAGAGTAACAGATGCAGGCGGTTTACGAGCACAATGTGTAAATACTATAGCTATAGATAATATATAATAGTAATTTAAATATAAAACAAGTAATATTTATAATATGAGCTATCAAGTAGGTATAAAATATTTTAATTCATTTTGGCTAAAGAAAGTTTTAAAAGCTTCTGCAACTTCTCCAAGTTGGCCAGGACTGCCTTGGTATGGCGTTAGCAATACCGCTGGTTATCCTGCTTACCCATTTGGAACAAGTCCTACAGTTGCTGGTACATATAAAGGTACTACTCCCCCAAATGGTAATTACCAAAATTACTATATAGAAGAATCTAGAATTAAAGGTGGATTTAACAACGCACAGCTAAGTCTAGGTGTAAGAGCTTATGTAATAAACAACAATAGAGATACTACTGATAGAAAACATAGTTTAATATATTCTGGTCTTTTAAACACTAGAACAGGGTTTAATGATACAAATGTATTTTCTATAGCTGATCCATTAGTTAGAGATTTAGATCCTTTAAACGGATCCATACAAAAGCTTTATGCTGAAGATACAAATTTAACTGTTTTTCAAGAAAACAAAGTAAGCAAAATATTAATAAATAAAAATGCTATATACTCAGGTGATCAAGGTTCTTTAGAAACTGGAGCCGAAGTAAATGTACTCGGGCAAGATGTTCCTTATCTAGGCGAGTATGGAATAAGTAGAAATCCAGAATCTTTTGCAGTATATGGATATAGAAAATATTTCGCTGACAAAGATAGAGCAGCTATATTAAGACTATCTAGAGATGGTATAACAGAAATTTCAGGCTATGGTATGAGAGATTACTTTAGAGACAACCTAGCGTTAATACCTGATACTTACGATAGACAAGTAGTTACAGCTGTTATAAATACTTCGGAAACACCCACTGGAACTGGTACTGATATATATTTTACAACAAGTATTAATAATAAAGTTGAAATAGGTGCTATTGTAGAGGTAGTAACTTCTGGTGGAATCACTACTAATACCGGTTCTTTAGTAGTTGGTATAGAATCTGCTACTAGAGTTAAGATAAGCCCAGCTTTTAATTTAGGTACCCCTATATCTTATCAAAATATAAATTTTGTAACATATAGAAGGGGAAGAGCCATAGGCGCTTGGGATGCTCATCAATCAGCTTACACTATATCTCTTCAAAATAAACCTAGAACTATAGCAACTCCAATAACACCACTTAACTCTACTGATGGTAATTTCGATACTTTAGGATATGACGAACAAATAAAAGGTTGGACTAGTTTCTATAGCTATAAACCTGATTTTATAGGTAGTTTAAAAAATAATTTCTTTAGTTTTATTGATAGCAATATTTATCAACACTATGATGAAAGCGTTAGTAATGGTAGAGGAAAATTTTATGGAGCTACAACACCAGCAGAATCTTTTGTAGAGTTTATATTTAATCCTAATCCTACAGTAGTTAAAAACTTTAATACTATAGCATATGAAGGTAATAACGGTTGGGAAGTTGATAGTTATGTTTCAGATTTTGAAGGATTTGATCAAGTTAAAAATACAGGGGCATTTAACCAGTACCAAGATACTACTAATAGTATTAAAAGCTATGTAGAGGGTCAATATGATAATGCAGGAAATGTATACCCAGCTACACTAACTGAACCAATATTTAGAGCTGGTTTTGATAGAAAAGAAAATCATTATGTAGCTAATTTAGTAAACTCTAGCGTAGCTAGACCAGGAGAAATTATATTTGGAAATAGTGTTAGTGGGGTAAAAGGATATTTAATTACAGTTAAAATGTCAATAGACTCAAGCACTGATGTGGGTGGAGCTAAGCAGCTTTTCTCTGCGTCATCTAATTTTGTAGTTTCTTCAATTTAATAAATATGAATATAGAATTAAATAATAATAAAATAGATATAGAAAGAATAGAGTTAATTGAAGAAATAACAAGTAAATTAACAGCTATGGCTGATGGAGAGACTATAGTAGGTGATGGAGAAAATTTAGTTTATGAAACTAAAGATGTAAATGTTGAACATGATTTTGTAGACGGTATATATATAAGAAGAATGAGCATGAATAAAGACTCACTAGTAGTAGGTGCAATACATAATCACTTACATGTATGGTTTTTATTAAAAGGACATGTAACTATAGCTAATAAAGAAGGAGTTGAAGATTATGAAGCGCCTTGTCAAGTAATATCTACTCCAGGCACTAGACGAATTATACAAGCAAATGAGGATTCTATTTTTGTAAATGTACATAAGAATCCTAATAATCTTGATATTAATAGATTAAACGAATTAGAAAAACAATTTTGTTCTATGAACATGGAAGAATATAAAAATAGAAAAATATGAGCGCAATAGCATTAGCAGTAGTAAGTGGCATTGGACTTATCGCCAATATAGGTATGGGTATGAAAGCCAATAATGACGCCAAAGATCAAGCGCGTGAAGAAAGAAAAGAAAGAAGAAGAAGAGACGCAGAGATTAAAGCTTTAGAAAGAAGTAGACAACAGGTAATTGATAAATCTGATGATATAAGAGCTTTGGCAGATAGTGTGGTTAATCCTTATCAAAACTTAGGAGTTGCTATGCAAGGTGTTAATATACGTATGGAAGAAACTGATGAAGCATTAGCCAACACGTTAGATGCTTTAAATAGATCAGGTGTTGGTGCTGGAGCTGCTACACAGTTGGCTAGGCAAGCTGCAGCTAGTAAAGCTCAAGTAGCTGCTTCTATTGAAAATCAAGAGTTAAAAAATCAACAAATGTATTTGAGTGGTGAAGCTCAAAAAAGACAACAGCAATTATCATTGGAACAACAAGCTATTCAAGAAGAAATTGGTGTATATGGTAGACAAGAGATTAGAGATGTGCAACAACTAAATAGATTGGCAGGTTTATCTCAAAATGCCGCTCAAAGAGCTTCTGATTATCAAGCTGGTGGTAACGCTGCTTTAATGGCTGGAATAAGCGGAGCTACACAGTCTTTAGGTACATTTGCTTCAGCACTAGGATCAGGTTCAGGTGGTGGTAATGCTGGTGGTAGTACTGGATCTAGCGGTTATAATCCTTATTCTTATAGTTCTGGTTTTACAAACCCAAATTCATTAGGTTCTAATAGTACATTATTAGGAAGTAGTGATTTAAGGTTAAAGAAAAATATTAGTAAAATTGGTAAATCTGAATCTGGCTTAAATATATACAAATTTAATTATATAGATAAAGAGGGCACTTATCAAGGAGTAATGTCTAACGAAGTTCCTAAAGAAGCTGTTTTAGTTGATGTTAACGGGTATGATGTAGTTGATTACTCTAAAGTAGATGTTGATTTTAAAAGAATAAAATAATATGGGAGCATACGACAATCCACGAATGATACAAACAAGAGCTGACCAAGCAGCTAGAGGCATACAAATGTTTAATCAAGCACTTCAAGCTACTACAGCTAATTTAGCTAAGCAAGCAGAATTAAATAGAAAAAGAGCTGAGGAAAAATTAAAAAAAAATAAAGCTTTACTTGCTAAAGCTACTCAAGGTGCTGAATCAGATGTCTATGAATTAGAGAAAAATTCAAAATTATTATCAGGTTTAAAAGATTTAGAAGGTAAAAACGTTTTTCAAAAAGATGCTTTAATGGAAAACATAACTCTTGTAAGAGAAAAAATGAAAAAAGCAATAGAAGACGCTGGTGGCGTCGATGCTCCTCTTAGTACTATAACTCAAATTAGACTTAAGTATACTGACCAAATAAAAACTTTAAAACAAGACATGGATGTTTTTGTTGGTGGATTAAGGGTTTATGAACAAATGAAAAAAGATGGTAAAGCTGGAGATATTATAGCATCTTATAAGCCAGAAATGATTTCTATATATGATTCTTTGTTAAATGGCGAAGGTAATGTAGGTATATATCCAGATGATAAAGGTGGTTTTACAGTTAGTGAATATAATTTTGATGATGATGGTAAAAATCCTGAACCAATACAGCCGGTAAGCTTAACTAACTATAGAAAGGATATTTTACAAAGACAAAAAGAAGGCGTAAGAGATAATATTTACTTTGATACTATAGAAATAGACGACATAAATGACAGAAAAGATTATGTTGATAATTTAGGAAAAAGATTTGGTGGTGAATTTAGTTTTATTTTAAAAGATGAAAGAAGACAAAAAACAAGAAACAAAGAAGGTAAATTAGTGGATGCAAAAAAAGTAGGTAGTAAAGGTAAGTATACACCAACGTACACAGTTACAACTGTAGATCCAGTAGAATTTAGAAAATTTGCACAAACAAATCAAGGTAGAGCTGTTTTAAAAGAATACGCAAATAAATACAAGCTAAACCCAAAAGGTATTTATGTTGGTTTAGGTAATGATTTGTCAACTTATAATGATGATAATTATTATGCAGCTTTAACAGAAAGTTTTATTAAAGCCTTTAAACCTGACGAAGCAAATACTTCATTACTTTTTCCTATGACGCCTAGAGGCGGTGGTTTTGAAACTTCTTCTCCTCAAGAATTACGCGTACCAACTTTTTCTTCTCAAGAATTAGTTGTACCACAACCAGCTGAAGTTGATAACTTAGATTCAGCAAGTAGAATAGACCCTTCATTTTATTTAAAATAATATACTTTGTTTAACATATGAATCCAGAAGAAGAAATATTATATCAAGCATTTTTAGAAGTAACTGGTCAAGAAATTAGTCAAGAAGAATTTGACAACTTATTGCAAACAGATACTTTAGAAACAGTTAATGCTATTTACAATTGGACTGATGAAGTGAAGTCTATTATAGATGGCATGTTAGGTAATCAAAGTACTGTTGAAGAAGCTAATAGCGGTGTTTCTCTTGATGTATCTAAAAAACCAGAAGTATTAACTGTAAATGAAAAATTAACTCAATTATTACCTATTGGTTTATTTGACGTAGAAGGATTAGATAATGAAGATAAAGCTAGAACTTTAACCAGATACTTAAATAAAGTAGCTCCAAACCTAAACGCTAAATATGATAATCAATATGGTGTTGGTGGTTATGCAACTGTAGATGTAAATGGAGAAAAAATAAATTTTGATAAAGGTGGTTCTATTGATCATCAAAAACAACTAATAAACGTTTTATCTAATATTGAAGGTTTAAATTTAGAAGAACTAGAAGCTAATATAGCAAAAGACGACGCTGAGTTTAAGTCTTTAACTTCTTATGATGAACCAGATGAAGTAGAATTTAATATTGGCGAATATAAATATAAAGGTAATACTACTTTACCTTTTGTACTAAGCGAAGATGAGCAAAAAAGAATAGATAAAGAGCTTGGGAATGAAACTAGATTAAACATAACTACTGGAAAAGAAGAAGCGTATAATGACTTAAGTGTTTTTAATAAAATAAAAGTAATTGAAAATGTTCAAGGTGCTATAAAAGGTGCTTCTGGTAGTAAAAGAATAGAAGTAGAAAAATACACTAATGATAAGTTTGAAGATTACTTAGAGCAAGCTAAAATGATACTACAAGCAAGGCGAAGAGCAGATGGTGTAGTTCAAAAATTAGAAGATGGAGTTAGCCCATTAGGCATGTTAACAGGTGGTGAAATAAGCGAAGAAGAAATAAAAAGAGAAGCTTTAAAACTTTATGAAACAGATTTAATATTAGAAGCTAAAAAACAAAACTTTGAAAAATACATAGAAGGAGATATAGAAGGTATTAAGGGGCTTACTGATGAACAGAAAAAAGATCTTAAATTAAAAGCTAGCAAAACAGTTAGTCAAGAAGCTGCTGTGTTAGAAAGAAAAAACGATGTTCTTAATGATTATTTAGTTCAAATAGAGAGCTTTAAAGACCCTAAAAACTCTAAATATATTTCTGAATTAAATGAGTTTAAAAACAATTCTAGCATAGTATATGATATAAAACCAGGTGAAAAATTTTATCAAGCTGAAGATGGTAGAAAAATACCTGCTTGGTTGTATGATTCTGCTAAAGCAGAAACTAATCGTATTGTAAGTTTAGGTGAAGAAGCTAGAGAACTTATACTTGATATAAATAAAGGCACTAAAGACTTAGAAAATAATAAAGAAAAATTTAATATAATTAGAAAAAATTATAATGACGCTTCTAAGTTTAGCGTAATGTTAGGTTTAGCTAGCCTAGACTTAGTTACTAGCACGCTGTATGGAGCTTACAAAATTGCTCAATATTTAAATCCTGTTAGTTTAGCTATGAAAATTACTGCTGACAATTTAGGTTTTGAAGATCCAGTTGATCAAGGTATGATGGCTTTAAAAAGCTGGGAAGAAAATGTTAGAGACGATTACAAAGATGATATAGCTTTTGGTGATATTAATAGTTTAGCGGATGTTGGTCAATATACTTATCAAAGTATAGCTAATCAGGCTCCTATAATTGTTTCTATGGTGGCTACAGGAGGTTTAAGTGGTGTAGCTGCTAAAAGTGCTGGTTTAACCGGTAGAGCTATTCAGACAGCAGCTAACGTATCTAGTTCTAGTATGATAGGTTTATCTAGTTTTGGTGGTAAAATGTCAGATATGAACTACGAAGAGTTTACAACTGGAAAAGATTTATATAGTAACACTGAAATTTTTTTAAAGTCTATTGGTTATGGTGTTGCTGAAGGAGCTTTTGCATACTTTAGCACAGCTCCATTATTAAATAAAGGTCTTGGCAAAGTAGCAGGAGTTTCTGACGATTTACTTGAAAGAGAGTTAAGCGAAGGTTTTAGACAAGAGATTTCAAAACACTTAAGAAAAGATATAATGCCTGAAACTTTAGGTGAAATGTTTTTTGAAGGATTAACAACAGGTACTCAAAACTTAATAGATGGTAGGCCTTTTATGGAAAACATGAAAGAAACTATTGTATCTTCAGGTTTTTGGGGAGCTGGTATGAGTGGTATGCCTAGCCTATATGTAGCAGGTACTAAAAATTTTACAGCTAATAAAGAATTAAATATAATAAATAAAAATACAGATTTAGCTAATAAATTAAGACGTAAAAACGCGTCATTAATAGAATCTATAAACAGTGGTGCTGTTTCAGATGTTGCATCTGTACAAGCTGATATAGATAATAACAATAGTCTAATAGAGACTTACGAAGCTACAGCTGTAGATGCTTATCTAACTGCTGAAGAAAACGTAAGAGAAAAAGGTATGTTACCTGAAGATGCTTCTAATTTTATAGAAGGTCAAACTAATTTACAAAAAATAAGAAATGAAGCTTTTGCCGTAGCTAATGATAAAACTAAATCGCAAGCACAGAAAGATCAAGAACTAGAAACTATAGGCACTGTTTATAATACAGCTAAAAAAGGTATGGAAATGTTTAACAAAACAGAAACATTTGGAAGTTCTTACGGTGCGTTAATGATGAATGCTGCTGGTAAAGATGTAAATAACCCTACTAGAAAAAAATACACAGAAATAACTAATCAAGCTACACAAAATTTATTTGACAAAAATAGGACTAGCAAAAACCCTAAAAATAATTATAATCCTACTGGTGCTGAAATAGCTGTAGAAGCTGACAACATAATGTTTGAGCAGCAGATGGATAAACAGCTTGAAAAAGATAGAAAACAATCAGAAAAATTAGGACATACTTTTATTGATTTTGAATCAAGAGAACAAGCTATTAGAGAAGTAGCTAACACTTTTGATATAGCAATAGAATTAGAAAACAATCCTGAGGCAAAGGCAAATTTAGAAAGTAATAAAAAAGGAACAATAGAACGTATTAATAAAGGAAGTTTAAACGGTGGATCTATATCTGGAGCAGGATTTGAGTTAGATTTTGTTGTTAGAGAAAATATGACAGCAAGCAAAAGATTTACTACTGGCCTTCATGAAAATACTCACACTATTAGTAGAAAGTTATTAAAAAATAATCCTGAAGCTTTTAAAAATTTAGGTGATCAAATAATTAAATACTTAGTATATACAGATCAAAAAGACGCTCTTAGGGCTATGGGCGCTAGTAATGCTAATTTAGAGTTGGATGGAGAGTATGATTATGATGAAGTTATATCATCGTTTATAGAACTAATACCTGAAGGAAAAGTTGATTTAGACAAAATGGACAACTTTAAAGCTATAATGGGTAAACTAATGAATGATGGTCTTATGAATGCGTCTGAAGGTAATTATAATATAGAATTTAAAGGTCAAAAAGATATATTAGAATTTTTCTTAGGATTTGGTAAAAAAATTGCAGCAGGCGAAGTAGATATTGCTACTTTAACAGAGGCTCAAGATAGATTTAGTATTGTTGATAAACAAGGTAAAATTATATCTATTAACGATACAAGAACTCAGAATAGAATAGCAGCTTCTCAAATTAAAGCTTCTGAAACTGTAAACTTATCAAATAAAGATAAAAAACTTTTTGATGAAGTAGATCAGATATACAATAGTGATAAATCTATAAAAGACAAAGGATTTGAAATTGGTAATTTATATAGAAACTTTATTACTTCTAGACTTAACAAAGGTTTTAGAGTTGGTAAAACTTTAATAAAACCAAGAGATTTTGATGGATTTAATAATGAGATATTAGAAGATGTTGTTTCTGATATGGCTACAGGTGGTTCTGGTATACCTGGACTAGTTAGAGCTTATGAAAATAGAAACATGTCTAAGTTTGGTGATATAAAACTAGCACAGTGGATTAACGCTAGATTAAATCAAAGAATATTAGGGTATTTACCAAATGACTTAATAACTAATGACATGTCTATAGATAGTGAAACTGCTAAGCAAATAGAAGATGCTAAAGGAGCTAAAATAGATGAAATAATAGATACTGAACAAAAAGAAACTGAAGGCAGAGATTTAAGATCTTTTGAAGAATTATCTATAGTTACACCTGAACTGTTTGATGAAGTTAAAAGTATTGTTTCTAAAAGATTAAAAAAATTAGCTATAACAGAAGGAGTTACTGCAGAGACTGTAACTAAAGACATTAATGAAGCTATAACAAAAGAAATAACTAAAGTTATTAAAGCTGAGATGGGACCTATCACTAGAAGTGTATTAGGTTTTGCACCAAAACAATATGTTGATTTTATAAATGCTAATAGAGAAACTATAATAGGAGCTATGCCTATTGATCTAATAAAACAAAAAGCTAAAAGTAAAGCTTGGAGTAATGTTTTTAAATTAAAAGAAATAGGTAGAGAAGATATTAAAAAGACTGCTGATGGTAAAACTACTTATTATAGAAAACAAATATTTAAAGTTCAAAAGCCAGATCCACAAGAATTTGCCAAGTACTTTACTAGAGGAGGTTATACTACATTGATAGAAAGACAAAGATCATTAATAAAGCCTATAGCTCAAGAGCTTGCTAAAACAGAATTATTTAAATTAAGTACTGATCCAGATTTTATAGCTGATTTATCTGATAGAACAGGTATGACTAGCAATGAAGTTACATCGTTTTATATAGATAACGTAATGGATAACATGCAAGATGTGCTTGACCAAACAGCTGGAGAGCAAAGATCACAAGATGTTGTTAAGTTTAGTGAGTCTTTAAATGAAGATCAAAGAGCTGAATTTAGTTCTAATGCAGATTTATTTGTTAAAAACTTTAAAGGCTTAGGTGTTAATCCTACTGTTAAAAGCGTTGAAGCTGCTTTAATAAAAACAATTTATAACAGTACTAATAATGTTAATTTCACTGGTGAAGAAGGAAAAGCAACACTAAAAAAGTTTGCTAAAGAAATTCACCAACCTTTAAAAAGGTATTTAAAAAAAGAAGATTTATTGCTAGATGTTAATACAGCAGACTTCTTTTTCCAAGGTATTAGTTTAAATAGTTCTCGTATTGATTTAAAGACATTATTAAATATTGGTAAAAGTTTTACACAGTTATTTAAAAAAGGTTCTAAAGGTCAAAAAAGACAAAGAGAACTTTCTACAGGGTTTAGCAAACATTATTATGAAAAAAATATAGAACGAGGATTAAGCCCATTTGATGCTGCTTTAGACACGGTTGTTACTAGTTTAAAATGGATGAAAGCACATCAAGCCACAGCTGGTAAAGATGGTAGATATAAGAGATTGCAAATATACGATGGCACTAAAGATTATGTTGATAATAACTTATCAACTATACCAGGTGTAGAAAAAATTACTGGAGAAACAAGGGTTCAAATTAGAAAAGGAAAAAAGATTAAAATTTTTACTCCAACCGAAGTAGTTATAGACGGAATTACAATACCTTTAAGACAGCCAGACCAAGGCTTTTTAGATGATAATGATAATTTTGTATCTACTGGAAAAACTTTAAGCACTACTTCTCCTTCTCAATCTACTTCTAAAACAAGAGCAAAGTTTGAAGCTGAGTATGATATGAGACAAAAGGAAGCAGATGAAGCTTGGAATTTGATGATGGAATATTTGCAGTATATTAAAGATAATGGAACTAATTTAGATTTTGCAATGGCTATGGCAACTTTAAAAACGTCTGGTATGGATTCTATATTAAAAGCGTCTGCACCTGCTGCATATTTTTATGTAGGACCAGACATGAGACCTAGTCAATTAAGGTACGAACACATTATACCTACGGACTATGTAGCTCTTGAAATTACTAAATATTTTAATGGTGATAAAAGTGTTGATTTAGATCAACTAAAGGATAAATACAAAGTAGCTATTATACCTATCGAAATGGATAATAATTTTAATGTTCAATTACAACAGTATATGCCACCTAATTGGAATACTACAATGTCTGAATTAGATAGATATTATAATGACGTCAATATGGGCATGGAAAACATGTATCCCGTAGAAGTTTTAGGTGGTAAAGATAAAGGTAAAATAATAGGTGAAGAGTGGAGTAACTTAGATAAGCAAGTAGAAAAAGCAAAACCAGAAAATAAAAAATTAGTAAGCTACAGCGAAGTAGTACCAACAGAAGGTAATACTAACTATGAGTTTGTTAGTCTTGCAGAGCAATTAGATCAAGCTTTAAAAATAGCAAGAGATCCTAACGCAAAAGAAAAGAAAATAAGAGTATTTGATTTTGATGATACTATAGCTCAAAGCAAAAGCGATGTGTTGTATACTATGCCTGACGGCACTAAAGGTAAACTAAACGCATCAGAGTTTGCTAATCAAAGTGTAACACTAACTATGCAAGGAGCTAAGTTTGATTTTTCAGAATTTAATAAAATAAAAGAAGGTGTTAAAGGTCCATTATTTGATGTAGCTAAAAATATATTTGACAAAAGAGGTTCTCAAGACTTGTTTATATTAACAGCTAGACCTATGGCAGCAGCTATGGAAATAAAAACTTTTTTAGATGGTTTAGGTATAGATATTCCAATCGAAAATATAGCTACATTAGAAAACGGTTCACCATTAGCAAAGTCTCAATGGATATTAAATAAAGCTGGTGAAGGTTATAACGATTTTTATTTTGCTGATGACGCTTATAAGAACATAGAAGCTGTTAAGAAGGTATTAGAGACAGTTGATGTTAAATCTAAGGTTCAGCAAGCTAAAGTTAAATTTAGTGAGTCTGTGGATCAGAAAATGAATGATATCATATATCAAAAAACAGGTATAGAATCATTTAAAGAATATTCAGACGTAAGAGCAAAGTCAGAAGGTAGAGGTAAAAGAAGCTTTGATTTAATACCAGCTTCAGCAGAAGATTTTGGAGGTTTGCTTTATAATTTACTAGGTAAAGGAAAAGTTGGAGATGCGCAATGGGAGTGGATGCAAGAAAACTTAATAAAACCTTATAATAGAGGTATAAATGACCTGGTAGTTGCTCAAAACACTTTAGCAGCAGATTTTAAAGCTCTTAAAAATAGTTTACAAGGCATACCTACTAATTTAAAACAAAAAGCTTTTGGAGGTTTTACTTTTGAAGATATAGTAAGAATAAACGCTTGGACTAACCAAGGTATTAATGTTGAAGGATTATCTAAAAGAGATTTAAATCAAGTTAATCAATTTATTAAAGAAAATCCTGAAATAGATATTTTTTCAAAACAATTAATAGCTATAAACAAAAGTGATGGTTATTACTATCCTGGAGAAAACTGGATTGCTGGAACTATTACTACTGACATGAGAGAAGGTCTAAGAACTACAGGTAGATCAAAGTACTTAGCACAATGGAACGAAAACATCGAACAAGCTTTTTCAACTAAAAACTTAAATAAATTAGAAGCTGCTTTTGGCTCTAAATATAGAGAAGCTTTAGAAGATTCTATTAGAAGAATGAAAACAGGTACTAATAGAGGTGCTGCTATGGGTAGAATAGAAGCTAGATTTTTAGATTATATTAATAACTCTATTGGTGGTGTAATGTTTTTAAATGCTAGATCAGCCGTATTACAGACTATATCATCATTAAATTTCATAGAACTAACTGGAGATAATAACATATTTAAAGCTGGTAAAGCTTTTGCTAATCAACCGCAATACTGGTCTGACTTTATGAAGTTAATGAACTCAGATTATTTAGTTGATAGACGTAATGGTTTAAAAATAAACGTAAGTGAGTCAGAAATAGCTGAATCTGCTAAGACAAGTACAAACAAAGCTAAAGCTGTAATTGCAACATTACTTAAAAAAGGTTTTGTGTTAACTCAAATAGCTGATAGTTTTGCAATAGCATCTGGTGGAGCTAGTTATTATAGGAACAAAATAAACGCTTATTTAAAACAAGGTTTAAGCAAAGCTGAAGCAGAGTCTAAAGCTTTTGAAGATTTTAAAGCTAAATCTGAAGAGTCTCAACAGTCTTCTGATCCAAGTAAAATATCTCAACAACAAGCTAGTACGGCTGGTAAAGTTATATTAGCTTTTGCAAATACACCAAGTCAATATGCTAGAATAATGAAAAAAGCTAGTTTAGATATAGTTAACGGAAGAGGCGATTGGAAAGACAATGTTAGCAAAATACTTTATTATGGAGCTTTACAAAATATAATATTTACCACACTACAATCTGCTTTATTTGCTGTAGCCTTTAATGATGACGATGAAGAACAAGAATCGTTTTTAGAAAAATATAAAGGAGCTAAAACAATAAACAGCATGAGTGATAACATACTTAGAGGACTTGGTGTTGGTGGAGCTGTTGTATCTACTTTAAAAAATATAGTTGTAGATATTTACGATAGGTCTCAAAAGAAAAGACCTGAATATGCTGATGTTGCTTTAAAACTACTAGATGTTTCTCCTCCTATAGACATTAAAGTAAGCAAGTTTAGACAAGGTATGACTACTTGGGAATATGGTAGAAAAGATCCAGAAGCTAAAGATCCTTTTAACATAAATAATCCAGCATATGAAGCTGCTGCAAAAGTAGTAGCATCTACAACTAATGTTCCTCTAGATAGGTTGTATCAAAAAGTAGAAAATATTAAAGGAGCTCTAGATGATGACAACGAAAATTGGAAACGTTTAGCTATGGGACTTGGTTGGCCTGAGTGGCAGTTGATGTCTGAAAAACAAAGACAAGAAGATAGAAAAGAAAGAGCTTTAAAAAGAAAAAACGCAAGCACAAGAAGATATTTTTACAAACCTGTTTTAAACGAAGAAGGTTATAAAAAACAAAAAATAAAACAAGATACAGAAAAGTATTTTAAACTAAACAAATCTGAACAAGTAAAAAAGCTAGATAGCTTGGGACTATCTAATAAAGAAATAAAGTCTTTAAGATACGAAAAAGACAGAGTAAGTAAACTTTTAGAATTAATGGAAAAATGAAAATATCTGAAAACACAGAATTTAAAATAGATATAAAAACTGTAATTGGAATAATAATGCTAACAACAACTCTTGTTGGTATGTATTATACTTTACAAGACGATATAGAGGCAGCTAAAAACTTACCACCAGTTGAAGTAGGTAGGCTAGAGTATGATTTAAAAGAAAAGTGGAATCATGAAAACATTGAAGACGTTTTACAAAGAGTTAATATGTTGGAGCAAGTTGACGATGTTATATTTGAAGAAATAGATGTTTTATCTGGTTTAGTTAAAGACGGTACAGAAAGTGACGGCAAACTACAAGAGCTTCAAAAAAAGTTAGAAGACTTGCAAAAAAGAAAACCAACTGTAATAGTTAAGGAAGTTCAAACAAGTAAAAAACGTAGATAATGGGAAAAATTAGTCCAGCTTGTAAAGCTGCAGCAAAAAAGAAATTTAAAGTATGGCCTTCAGCTTACGCTTCAGGTTGGGGTGTTAGGTGCACAAAAAAAGGTGGTCCACAAAACATGAAAAGTAAAAGAAAATGAGATCAAGAAATAAATGTAAAGCAGCTTGGAAAGCTTGGGAAAAACCTTATTTAGAAAAATCAGGTGGCAAAGAAGAAGCTGCAAGAGAAAAAAGAGAGTTTTATTGTGACAATGGTACAATAAAAATGCGGCCAACAGATGATGCTGATGTACCTTTCACTGATAAACAAATAAGAAAGCAAACTAAGAAAAAATGAAAAAACGTGGTGGTGAATATCGCGGAACGTTAAAAGCTAGAATAAACAAACTTTACGGTGGTGATGTTACTTGTAGTAAAGTAAAAAAACTAAAATCAAGAGATAAAGCTACTAAAAGAGATGTTCAGTTAGCTAATTGGTTTATAAATATGCATAGTTGTGGAAAGTAATTTTAAAAACTTTGATTTAAGTAAATTAAAAATGCAAAAACCACCTAAAAATAACTCGTTAGAGACTTTTAGAGAAATACAAAATCTAGCTAAAACTAAAGAAAATCCTAAGTTTGTTAAAGAAAATGATGACATGATAAAGGTTTTTAGTAATTTTGCAACTAAAAACAATTATAAATTTCCTAAACAAATAATTAAAGACATGTCATTAGATGCTTATGATAATGTTATTAAAAAATTAAAGTTTCACTTTAATAGGCCAAGACCTAAAGAGCTTGCTAAACAATATGGTATAAAGTTAAATGATATTGAATTAAAGTCTATGAAAACACCTGCATATCCATCAGGACACTCTGCTCAAAGTAGATTTATAGCTAAATATTTAAACGATTTAAACAATACTAACAGTTTCACTTCTTTAGCAGAAAATATATCTGACAGTAGAAATGTGGCTAAAACTCATTATAAATCAGACTCAGATTTTGGTAAAAAAATTGGAGATATGTTATACGATTATATCAAACAAAATGGCAAAGAAAAGACCTGAATGGAAAGACAGTAAATATGCAGATGCTAAAGGTAAGTTTAAAGAACTATCTTGTGGTGATTTAGCTAGTTGGTTAATAAAATCTAGAAAAGGAAATAAAAAAGCTATTGTTGGTAGTTTAAATCAACAAATAGTTTTTAATCGTAAAAAAAATCCTAGCTATGCTAAAAAAATGAAGTGTGCTAGAAACACAGCAATGAAAAAAATAGGTGATGGCAAAAAAGACTAAAGGTGGAGGCACTAAAAAAGTATGTTTACCTGCTGCAAAAGTAAGATCAATGAGTAAAGAGCAAAGACGTAAAGTAGTTGCTGCTAAAAAGTCTGCCGCTGCTAAAGGTAAATATAAAAGATCTAGCAAAAGTAATGTTAAAGGCGCTCGTAAAAAAGGTGCTACACTTAGAGACTGGTTTGAAAAAGAAAACTGGATAAATGTAGAAACAGGACAGCCATGTGGAGCATCAAGTAGAACTCGTAAAAAGAAAAAATAATGCCTACTAAAAGATCTAAAAGAAAACCTTGTTGGAAAGGTTATGTTAAAAAAGGACTAAAGAAAAAAGGTAATCGCATGGTAAATAATTGTGTACCTATTAAAAATAAAAATAAATGACAGACGCTAGCTATGAAAAGTCAAATCGCAAAATGCGAGCTGAACACAAAAGAGAAACAGGTAAAACTTTAGGTAAAAGACAAACAACGGGTAAAGGTAAACGTAGAGTTTCTTTTGCTTGTAGGTTTGCTGGTATGAAAGGGCCTATGAAAAAACCTAACGGAAAGCCTACTAGAAAAGCTATAGCATTAAAAAAATGGGGATTTGGTAGTGTTGAAGCAGCTAGAAAGTTTTGTAATTCTAATAAAGAAAAATAAATTATGGCATTTAAATTAAAAAATCCTTTTGACATGAGGCTAATGAACACATCGGTTAGCCACATAGAAGATGATGCTAATGTATTAGGTAGAACTACAAGCTCCGGTAATATAACCTTAAGCAAAGACATACCTGACGATCATATTAAATCTGTAATAAAACATGAGCTTGGGCATGTTGATGATGTTAAATCTGGTGCTTTAGCTTGGGATGATAATAATTTTTATTGGAGAGGTAAAAAATACAACAAAGCTGAGTGGCAAGGTAGAAAAGATGCTCCGTGGGAAAAAGACGCTAATAAAGAGGCTGGAACTAATTACGGACGTTAGGAACAACAAAAAAACTGGGCACCATACCCAAAGTTCCTGTAACCAAAAAAGGGGAAGTCGTAATGACC
>JAAHTH010000725.1_pt1 | contig 30932 bp, 30 predicted proteins | sample 6116091 | NCBI WGS metagenome assembly JAAHTH01 (sample SAMN13939990, study PRJNA603662) | sponge metagenome | isolation source: marine sponge | host: Mycale hentscheli | place: New Zealand | collected 2006
AAAGTATTGGTCTTTGGTGAGCTTCATATCGCTCCCGCTTGCTTTCTTTAAATCCTCAAACATTTCATCAAGGTCTACTTTGCCACCCACGGCCTTATCCCCGAAGGGAAGCACACCAAGATGACCCGTCCCATATTTCCTATTAAATGTTTGAAATGTTGCTCCACTTGCACCAAGTGCTAAACCAGTCTTTGCGACAAAACCTGCGGCCTCTCCTACGGAATCCGCATTGAGAGAATCTTTAACATAATTAGGGATTGAGCCGGCACTAACCGTGGGAATATTGGAGTTCTCATCATCTCTAAGCCGAAACAAGAATCCATTATCAACCTCTGCCGTGGAATTATTTTCATTCCCACTAAAATCATCATCCAGCGAAGTAGGCGTTGAAGTACTTGTAGGGCTCGGAATCCCACTGAGGCTTGCTCCTGAAAGTGCAGTTTGCAAAGCCCCGAGTCCGCCCATGCCCGGTACAACTCCTCCCCCCATTGCCAATTGTTCGGAATCATCCGAGGTAGGCATAGCCATGCTTATCTTAAGAAGGTCCTCAAACTTTCTCATTTGTTCGTCCTTAACGTCGCCATCGGGCAAGTCCTTGATTTGCTCGGAAATTTGATTTCGGATTTGCTTGGCTTCTTCTGGTTTTAACTGTGGATTTTCTGCCTGCTCGAATAATGTATCAAGATTGCCTACGGTAGGCGTAAAGAACGGAGTAGACTGACGCATCGATGTGTTCCTAAACCTTTCTGTCTCATCTTTTGTCAATGGAACAGCTACTTTTCCCTTGGATGGAACATTTGAATTATCCATCTCAATTCTCATGAGCCCTCCATTTGCTGCTTCGAAAACCGTACCCATTTTCATTGTTGGAACCTGCGCATTTTGCTGTTCCTCTGAATCAAATATCTGGTATCCCATCCTTAAGGTGTCATTACTCCCGATGGTGGCTATCCTTTCTTGCGTCAACATTTGCAACTTAGCGACATCATCAGCAATAAAATTATTTATCATCACTTGCCTACTTGCCTGACTCTCCTTGGGGAATGCCACTGGGTCACCCATGTAAGCCTGTAGCACTTTGTCCGAGAAATTATCGTCTACCTTGATTACACCATTATCATTAAAGACAAAATTCCTATAAACGGTCTTATCAATTTCTTCTGGTGGCATTCCTTTAACTTTTTCAAGTATCCACGCTTCTGCCGCCCCTTCATACTGTTTATCTACTTCAGCTTGCGCGCTGAGTCTTTTCTTCTGCAGTTGCTCGTATGCATATACAATCCTCTTATCAAGTTCCTGTACTACAGGCATCTTGCGTGTCGTGCTCATCTGAGTTATCATCGCCTGCACTAAAGCAGGGGGAGCGTCTCGCATCATCTTTAAGTCCTGGGGACTGGTTATTTCTGCGGGGAGGTATTGCCTGTAGGTGTTAAATATACGCTCAGCAGTTGCGTCATCCTGAAGCATTGGAAGGACTTTATTGTTAACCAATTGCTTGTATTGATTATAGTCCTTATATAATAATTTATTATCCTTATCTATAAGGGGCGCCCCATCCGCATCAGTGAAGCCCTCAAGTGCGGTTATGTAGTCGTCAAAGTTTTCATAGAAGTGCTGCTCGGGATTAAATCGTTTATTTACCTTGGCTGTCTGATCATAAGTTTGCTTAAATAACCTTTTCCTGTCCGCCTCTTCGGCTTTTCTTATTTCGAACAAGTCTGTTTTTTGCTTAAATAAGACAGCATCCCGTTCCTTGCTTTCAAGCCTGTCCGCTTCCGAACGCTTAAAGTCTACAACCTTCTTAAGAAACTCTGGGTCCTGTCCAAATTGCTGAAGCTCGCCTATCTCATCAAGGCTTAGGTCGGTTGCTCCCCCTAAGAGCATTTTGGACATGACGTCTTTTCGTCCACGCTCCGCTTCACGCTTCTTTTCAATAGCACCCATGCCCTTGATCTTGCCAATTGCACTTGCAATTTGACCAATTGGGCCTGTGTCCGCAGATGCGGCTAATCCTAAATAATTCAAGGTGTTACGGTCGTCAGCATCGCCTGCGTCCATGTCGCCACTCAACGCCATCAAACTTGCTCCAAGACCGCCTTGGGTCTTCCTTAGCATATCTTCTTGTCTTTGCCGGTCGCGCTCCTCGCGCATTTGTTGATACCCGAAGGCTCGAAGACTTTCACCACCTAATACTTTTGCCATAATAAATTATCCTTGTCTATGGAGAGTTGTTGTCATGCCGGGAGGCTCCACGATCTTCGTTCCCTTGCCAAATGCATTCGCGAGTCCGTACCCCGCAACCCCTGCATTTATTCCTGCGGATAAGTGAGCAAGTGGATTATCTCTTGAGACGGGTGTTATTGCACCGACATTAACTTCTGGCATCCTACCCTGCCCCAACTGATATCCTGCCTGATTAAGTGCTCCGCTTGCCAGCTTTTCAGGAGCATATGCTTGCTCTAGTCCTGCGACGCTTGCATTAGCCGCACCAGTTAAAGTATCTGACACTAGGTTCGGGTTCTTTCTTTGTGCAAGGTCATTCTCGTACAATGCCATATTGGATGCTGCGGCTTGGGTTCCTGCATTGGCGTAACCTTGCGCGAGCGCTTGTAGGACATTTGCTTGTGCGTTCCCTGAGTTACCTACTACTCCTGTCCTCCCGGTGAAGTCTTGTGCTGCCGCATTCCTTTGTGCGGTCATGAGGATGCCCTGTGCTCGAGCATCGTTTACCCTATCTAACTGCTCTTGTCTGCCTGCAAGCTCAGCTCCGCTGTATAAGTCTTGAACAGTTCCTATTTGTCCATCTACCGCTGGTTGTAATTGCTCTCGGTATCCTTGGAGTCGAGCCATTGCCTCTTCCGGGTTATACGCCTCCTGTAGTGCGTCATACTTGGTTGCAATGTTTTGCCCCATGTTCTGCTCTAATCCAGAAAGATACATTGGCAACACGGCGGAATGCTTTGCTGAGCCATCCGCACTGAACATACTAACATTTGGGTCGTATGCAGGGTTCGGAGTTGCTCCGTCTGCAAGAAATGGTTTTGCCGTCAACTCTTCGTAAGACGCTCCCATGGCAGCCCCACGGGACTGGTAGTAGCGCATCATCTCATCCATGTTTGCCTGGCGGGCTTGCTCCGCGCTTGCAGCATTCATTTGTTGTTGAGATTTTCTGTTCTGAGATGCACCATACATAGACGCTCCTGCGCCTACTACTGCTGATCCTATTACTGCCGACGTCATTAAACCCATATCAAAACTCCTTCATGTAAGTTGTTTCTACATCAGAATAACCCATTCTCTCGTAAAGTGATTTTAGTTTTTCGGGCATGGAATGCTTTAGGTGAATCATCATCATTCTCGCGCAACCGCGCGCTTTTGCGTACGCCTCCGCCTTCTTTAAGAGCTTGATTCCTCCACCTCTATTGTTCTCATCGACATACCAAAATGCTTCCGTGCAAGTTCCTACGCCATCCTCTAGTGCAGGAGCAAAAACAAGTCCGATACCCCCTACGATTTTCTCGCTCTGCTTAAGACCGAGAATAAGCCCAATGTCCATATCGATAAGGTTCTTCCACCTATCTACCCAAGAGGGTACATCCGTATTTTTTTTCTTATACGGCAATAGGTCATAGAAAGAGGTAAGTACATTCCCTAACTCGAACAAATCCTTATCCTCTCTCAGTTCGCAAATCATATACTACCCATATACCAGAGATACCAAGGATCTGCGGATTTTTCCACATTTCGAACATAGCACTTGCCCGTTGAGTCAACCGGAGCCAAGAACTGAACCTGCATAGTTTGAGATTTATCAGATATGTTCAAAAAGACGCAATTTTGACCGACGTAGCTCGCCTGGGGAGCAACCCAAGTTTCGTGATTTGGATAACTACTGCCAACATGCTGTACTACAAATATGCCCCACTTATCGGCTGCTGAGCCACCATAGTTCGTTATGTCTATGGTCTTGTCCACCGTACCAGTGTGCGAGTGATTCGCGATAAGGTTATTATTAAGGGGTGTGCTTGGACCTCCACTACCACCATTAATCGAACCCGTAACAGTTAGGTCGCCTTGGACTAATGCGTCTGCACATTTAAAATTACCATCTACCTCAGTGTGTGCCCCTAAGTAAAGCTCCTGGTAACCATTTCCATCATCACCACCAGGCTGTATTACCATACCCGTCTCATCCTGAGTTATGGACCCACTTACATCACCACTACTAAGTCCGTCAGTTTGAAGAGTTATTCCCTGTGCCCCCTTTACGGTGACGCCAGTAGTATTATTTCCTACCGTAAGCCCACCCTCTATCTGGGTTTCGGTGTTAATTATAACAGTTCCAGAGGTTGCCCCAAATGAATTGACCTGTGTAATTAGGTCATTGATTCGGTCGGTAAGGTTGATGAAGTTGGCTTCCGCGTCAGGCTGAGCAATAGGTCCACCATTAAACTCACGAAGAGTTATTGCATTTGTAGCTGCGGGAGCGGGGTTATTCCCGTTATTAAGACTGAGTGGTGTTACTGCCATGACTAAGTAATTGTTAGAGCGGGAGTTGATCCACTTGAAGGAAGTGAGTCAGAAAGCCCGGCGTACTTATTTTGAAAGTAATCTTTGACCGTATTTATATCGGTTATGGACAACGCTTCTTCAAACACCAAGAGTTCCCACAGTTTTTGTGCATACGTGCCATGCATAATGCCAGTAATAGTATGCGCGGCAGTGCTAGTCGAATCCCCATTAGGGTGAGGGTATGCCGCTCCCCCAGTTTTAGTATCCCATATATATAAATCAGTTGCATCCTGCATGCCTATAGTAAGATGGGGGCCAGTGGATAGAGTAGATATGAAATTAGATGACGGAATGCCACCCTGATGAGAACTACTTCCAAATGTGTTAACGTGAGTCATCGGATTGCCTCCATTGCCACGATACCAATATGAATGATTGTGAAACGGAGATATGATTGAATTTCCCGCCAGTACGTAAAATATCGTATGCTGAAAATTTAATACGTTATTTATACCTGGAGACCCAGATGTTCCAGTAGATCCGCCAGTTAACTGAATAAATCCACTCGTAGTTGGATCAGTTAAGGGTGCGGTAAAAGTATAAGATACTAATGCTGCTACTGCGGATTCCGCATCAAGCAAGTCCTTGAGTTGTTGATTGGTTTTTTGGTAACCATACCCAGTAAGTGTGACTATAACTGCATCACCACTTACGGTAACGCCATCAGCAGGCTGTCCGTCGTTTACCTCAAAAGTTATACTGTTTCCTGCTATCCCCGCTTGCACTGCTTCCAAGTCGATTATGCTGGAAAAATTTGCAGTTGCTTTCGCCGCTGGAACGCTCGCGACTGCGGTAGGCAATAAGTAGTAGTCATAGTAGTCACTATCTACAGCGGGAGCCGTACATTGTCCGCCACTTAGCGAGCTAGATATATTCAAATCAAGCCATCCGCTATCAGAATTTGTACCGTAGGTGGAGTATCGCTGGGAACTCATTTCATGACGATTGCTCGTTCGGTCAAACCAAGCTGGAATTTCATCGTTATGCGCGCCCGTGGTTTCAACCAATCCATCTAAGTGGCTCGCATCCATATGCACCCATGGCGTTGCTCCTACATAGTAATTTGCTGCAGTATCCGAATATAGCCCGCTAGGGTAATTTAAATCATCAACACCTGTAGTCGGACTAGTAGTTGAGTCACGATTGAAGACATTCCAGATTGCTCCGTCCCAAAATATGAGGCGGTTTGTATCTGTCTCATAATACAAAGCCCCCGTATCACTACTCCCAAGGGAGGGCCTGCTAGTTGAAGTTGTTGTAAGTAATGTACTCATAATTCTATAATGTTGCGTTGCTCACATCACAACCTAAGAGCTCAATTTCTTGTACTACTAGGTATCCGCTACTTCCGTTGTTCAAGGTTACCCGAAGTCGATATTGTGAGTAAGCGGTAGTGTTAACTATATTATAATCGCGCCACGTGTTTAGGGTAAACTGTTGATTAGTTTGAGTATCTAACGTAACTGCTGTGGTGAAGTTGTCATTAGATGCTTCGAATACCCAATTTCTTGCATCAACTGATCGATCCGCATAAGGCCACGGGTACATCCTGTATTGCGTTACTACTTGTGGTGTTGGGAATGATTGACCTACGACGCCCGAGGTTTTGTACCCTTGATTAAATCCATGTATTTGCGCATAAGCCTGATCATATGCATACCAACCGTCTGTGCCCGCAGTCCCGGTAAGGACTCCGTCGAAGGCTGACCCTACAACCGTCCCCCATTGCGCTACGTTGTTAGAGTCAAACAGTGGTGCTTCATCCCCAGTTGCGTACTGCAGTTGGGATACCACGCTTGTTGTAGTGCAAGTGTATGAAGGAATATCATCTTCATACGAACTCCACTTATCAAAACCAGTAGTGTTGTATACGTAAATATCTTTTGTATCTGTTGCAAAAGCGATAGTGCCAACAGCATCTCCCGTTCTTGCCAAGATGTTCGACTTGGTATCAATTATGGTTATTTTAAATCCTGGTTCAGCTTCCTCAGCTTCCTCATGTTCGTGCGACTCAAGTGTTTGAATTCTTGCAAGTGCCGCAGCCAGATCGGCTTGCAACTGAAGAATATCAGCACTGTTTTCTTGTGTGATATTTGTGGTAGGAGTGCTTGCTGAAGGGGTGCCTATAAATGCAACCATATCATTTATCTGGGATGACCCAGCATGAAACAATGAAGTATCTAAGAAAAGTGGTGCGTTTGTAGTAAGCTCATCGGGGGTATGAAAAGTGACATAATCTTCGCCTGCTTCCTCAGCTACTTCCCATTTTGCTCCGCGCTCCCCAATCCATTGCAGTCTCGTTCCATCAAAATCGTATATATCTGCGTTTCCGTTGCTTGTGTTGTACTGATGCATGCGATATGCACCGCCCAATGTCATGCCGTTTACAGTTTGCAGGGCAATAACAAGGGGTCTTTCTAATGCGCTAAAGTTAAAATTTGTAGCATGCCCACTATTTGGGGTTGAGGGTAGTGCAAAATTGGGGAGTTGACTATATATCGTTTGCTTGCGCTGAAACTGAATCTGATTATCTGCAGAGTAATGCCTTATGCGAATTCGTGTTCCTGGAGGAGCAAATCCAGTTCCCGAATTATATCCAGATGTTGTAATTCCTCCATTATTTCCTATCTGCAATGAAAACTTGGATGGCTCAATTATATGGTCAAAACTGTCATCCTCATAGGTTAGTCCAATCTTGACAGAGCCCGTACCTCCATACTGAAACTGAAAATATCCGTCATGCCCTGCAGGTATTGATTGAGATGATGATGCGCCTGCGTTCCATGCATTTGCCCCGGAGATTTTTGCAAGAGTATTTGCGGTAGCCTCAACTGTGCCGCCAGACATTGCGCCTTGAAATACCGAAATCTCAGATACTTTATTATTTCCGTGATTCGTACCTATCCTAATCCCTGCCATGGAATTATTCACTACTTCGTATTCTGCATATCCGTCCGCAAATGGTATATCTATATTTGTGCCCTCTGCATTGCCATTCACCTTGATGTGCTGAAATTTCACATTACTACCAGATTGAGTGTCTTCGCGGGTTGCCTTTACTACAATCTTCGTTCCAACCGCTAAGGGCGTAGGAAATGTTTGCTCAATACTTACGGCCCCACCCACGCCCGTAATAACTCCATTGATCAACTCGGATTCATTAAGGGTTCCAGGCGAAAAAGAGTTGAAGTCCCATCCTGCGGGTAATCTTGTTACTACTTCCCAGTCTGTACCTCGATTATTGCCGACCCATCCATAGTTATCTGAATCATTTTTAATTCTGATATTACCGCTGTAATTTGTCCATGCGGGGCGAAAAGCATTAGCTTGATAAATGTTACCTTGCGTATGGTTGCCTGTTGAAGAGCCAATCCATTTAACCTCAATATCTACTGCAAACTCCTCATATGCCCATCCGTTTGGTGGCGGGGTTTGGGTTGGTGTTGGTAAGTTATATGAAGGGGTTAATGCCCACGGGTGTAACGCAACTACATTAATCGACAGCTGGGTTGCACTTATAAACAAGCTTTGCCCGTTGCCCACTAGCCTCATCCCGCCGTTTGATTGAACCAGATCAACTGTATAAATCTCACCAACAGATGCAGTCTTTCCACCATTCGTCCACTGAACAATGACTTCGACATCTACCCCAAGCGCTATTGCGGGTGGGTCAAAACTTCCATTGATTATCTTTTCCCCGGAAAGGTTGATTTCAGAAAGGTTTGTCCAATTTACATCTACTGTCTCTGCGGGGGTTCCATCATGTTGAGTTCCGCCTGCCTCAAGAATATCTAGCCTGCTAGTAATGGAACCCAAGCTTACTCCGCCATTATTATCTTCTAATGAAGTCAGTCGGGTATTGAGAGAGCCAATGGAGACAACTGCTGTTCCTAGTGAAACTTGGGTTGCTCGTAAATTTATTAAACCTTCTAGGGCCTGCTCTGATAGCCCGAGACTAGCCTTGGTTGAAAACAAGGAGGTCATGAATTCTGATTGAGCAGAAAGACTAACCTTTGTCGCGTAGAGCGATACTTGACCAGCAAGCTCGTGAATTGTATCTAAAGCTTCAGGTGCCCCGCCAACCAGTTCGGTAATCTGGGATTGAACATTACCTAAAGAAACTTGGGTGGCGCGAAGGTCTATTAATTGCTCTAGTGCAGACTTAGCGGAAAAAAGACTAACCTTACTTGCCTTTGCTTCATTAACTTGCCCAAGAGACGCGCGCAACCCTCCAAGGGATACTCTTACTCCTGAAATAGAAACCTCAAGGCCAGTCTTTGCGTTATGCAAAGATACCTTGGTCGATGCCTCTGCAAAAACTAAATCAGTAAAACTTGGCTTTCGAGAAAACGCAGAAAATATATCTGCTGAAGTAAAACTTGATTCCCCTAATTCATTTCTGCTAAATGCCATGACCTAATGTATTATGTCAATTTATATTATATCAGTCAAGACTTGCATAACATTAAAAGGTCTTGGAAGGCATATATGCCTGGAGGGTTATGCTTCCCGTTGTTGTAGTAAATGTTAATTTTGCCTGAGGCTGATTATTACCAAAGGAGACTTGCTCTGATGTTATCGAAACAAGAGTCCCTTCAGCGTTAGTAGTGCCTCCAGTTATATCGAAAAATGAAACACTTCCTCCACTCCCGCTTATACCATCAAGCTTTGTTTTATCCCCTGATGACATTAATCCATTATCGGATGTAGTTGCTACACCCGGGACGGTTGGAATGGTGGGTTTGTTAGTTAAATCGTCGTAGTCCCCGCTAAACAAAGTAGGCTTGTTAGTAAGGTCATTGTAGTCCTCACTGAATAAAGTGGGTTTATCAGAAAGGTCATCGTAATCGCCTGATGTAGCTACCGCATGAAGGCCAAGCTGAGTTGGGGTTACTCCATGGGGATTAGATGCGTTGTTTATGTGGGACGTTATTTGTCCACTTAGCGTGCTATCCAAGTTTGATATTGCAGATGTAACTTGCCCGTCAAGATCAGCTACAAGGGTGTTCGCAAAGCCAGACAGTTCGTTCTTTGCGTTGGTTAGATTAACATCAGTATCCTCTCTCAGTTCTTTAACCTGAAAGCTTACAACCATTTCCCTAAGTCGATTTAGGTTTTCATACACCGATTCCCACCATTCTTTTAACAGCAGGTGGTAATGCCCCGCCTGATCAGGATTCTGGTCGGTCAAAAACTTTGGCAACAAAGGGATTTCGTCGGGCCCAACAAAGCTTGGCTCTTTGCTCACTTTGTGTTTTTTTCCTGTAATCATCCCTGATTAGTTGTTACTTGAGCTAGTCTCGAATCTACTCCGCTAACCTCAAATGTTCTGCCAATTAGCTTAACGGGGTTATCTTTGCCTTCTACAATTATTGCATCTCTGAAGTATGGGCCCCTGAGATACAAGGGGAGCATGTTTTCTGACGTAGTGTTATCCAAAGTGTGCTCTGCCTCTACCCTTTCGCCGGAAGCAAACTCATACTCGCCATCTGCATTTAAGGCAACCTCAGTAATGTCACCAACCGCAGACTGAGCTGTAGGCAGGGTTGATATCCTAATTTTAACCTGCGCAGAAGAAGGAACTCCGTATAATGTGTTTTCTGCCACATGAAGTGCATACGACCGAACATCTTTATCATTAAACTGATCAGTGAAATCTATAAGCCCGCTTTGAAGAACAGATCTGTATTCATTCCCGTACCTGTGAAAAACTTGATATCCATCTGGGCCATGCCCGTACCTTACCACAAAATGATACTCATCTTCTGAGGTTGTATTAAACTGACCTATGTTTTTTGCTTTATCAGAAACAGAAAAAACAGTCCATCGCTCCTCTACCCTTTTACTAGTCCATGGTTTCATTATTGAAGCTCCCGCACTAAACACCTGATCTATCTCGGAAACAGTTAAGTTTTCATAGTCAAAAGCATAAGTCTGAGTAGGAGAGCAGAAAAATACTTCTTTGGTTTCTCCATTGTCTACGCAAAAAACCAATTCCGCCTCATCGGGACTCAACCCCTCCCAAAACCTAGTGCCCTTCTCCATCGGTTGAACAAGTTTGGGTTGTGATGCGGCGCGGTCTGTTTGGTAAATACCCGTATACCCCATGAACATATGATACCTTCCGGCTACATCTATTAAGGTATTTCTAAAATCTACCACGCGCGGGCCTGTATATCTTCGCTCAAATTGAAACACATCACTAGTGTTTACACGAATAGCTGTCATGTATCCCGTGTCTCGATAAATCATTAACCGATCAACGAGGGTCTTCATTTTAAGAATCCTGCTTCCGTCATCAGTTAAATCTACCACCGAGGTAAGCTGACCAACTGAATCTAGCCGAATCATAAAACCAGTTGCTGAATTGATTATTGGCGTTTCTAGCTCACTATCAAGTATGCTTCCTGGTGCTTGCACGGGAACCCCGTCTTTGTTTACTATCGAGTATGTTTGGGTGCTATTCCCGTTGTCAGTAACTGACCCAATCTTTATCCTCGAATATGTGTTATTCGTAGATTCAAAACCCAAAACTCCATCTACATCCTCTCCGCCAATTGAGGCCACATTATCCCCTGCTCCTACAATTACGACTTCTGTGCCAGGGGCAAATGTTATTTCGGGGTGCGAATTATTGGTACTATAAGACCCATCGGTTTCTGTTCTGAGCGGATACTTGGATATGAACTGATTGCTCCCCTGCGCCATTGTTCCATACAATGCAGTCCCGTACCTAAGGCCATTCCCTGCATAGCTCCACACTATGGAGTATACGCTTCGTGTCGTTTTTGTTACTCCATTGATGTGGTCTTGCGAGTCTAAAACTTTCCCGTATGGGTCGCTTCCCTTCATCCAGTCGACCCAGTCTTCTGCATGGATTTGGGTTATATCTGCAAGCATTAAGAATCCATTGTATTCTGCCATCGTGCCAACTGCGGCTACGCGATATGCCCCGTTTTCTCTCAACTCCAGCAAGGGGATTGCTTCATCCCAATCCTCTCGAAACACCAAGGGAAGGTCTTTCCCGTTATTGAGATAAAGATGCCCATCTACAACTACGGCTTCCCATGCACTAACCTCGTTAGCAAAGTATTCCCCTGTGGTCAGATCAACATGTTGCAATCCTGACGCAATAACCTCCCACTTAAAATCTGCAGGCGGGTCTTGTATGTAACCCGAAGCAAAGTAATCTCCCCCATAAGGCCCGGTTGGATTTATGTACTCAGGATTATCATCGTATTTGTATCTGTAAATCTTATCTCCTGCGGCAACAACAAGGCATGAAATATTGTCCCCTGACCTAAATTGACAGATCAATCGAATAGGGAAATCGGAAGGGGAGTTCGTGGACAGCTGAGGGAATGCTTCCATAAACTTCCCTGATGGCTTAAATACCTCCCACCCCTCTCTTCTTGACTCACCTTCTTGGTGCCTCCTAAAGTTCAGCTTCTTTGTGTAGTGCTCGCCAGACGCACTTTCGCCTGAAAGATTTTCAAGTAAAGCACCACCCATCATGGGTTTTAACGTGCGGTTTACGAATTTTTTTGTCTTACTTGGCATGCTATGCGGTTCTGGTCATAGTGAAGTTATTAGAGCCAGCCGACCAGCTCTTGGTACTTCCTACTGCGGTAAACCCTGATATTAAAACAGGCCCCAACGACTGACTGAGAGGGGCAGGGTAGGAAGGGACGGTAAAAGTCCAATTTAAGTTATTGCCCGCATATGTATAAGTGCCATTATAAGAACCAAATAAGCAATTGCCTGAGAGTGTTCCTGTAGTGGGGTAATATAGCGTTAAGGTTTGATACGGGCTTCCGTTAATCTCAACATCCCACATGGTCCCACCGGGGTAAAACTCTGTATATGTAACATCTTCTAGGTATACGTCTGCGTTTGAAATAACATTGGTGGCTAGACAATCATGCATCTGGGCACCTGGTTTTACTTTTGAAAGAACTTTGTAGACAGTTTTATTTTGGGTAGTCCATAAAGCGCTTAAGTTGGTCTGAACTGCAATCGGAATGTTATGAGAGTTGGCAACTTCCCAAACTCCAAACCGCTCCATGTTTGCCCCAAGGCTAAACGATGATTGCGAGCATTTAGTGGCATCGGATGGCCCGACTTTCTCAGCATCGTGAATAAAATAAGTGATACTATTTGGTGCGTAAGTGGATGGCAGGTAGGCTCCCGGAACCAATAATGCATCCAAGCCCGGGATTGCCCAAGAATACATCAATATGCCAGGTGTGGGCCTTTGCCAAATCAAGTTACCATCCAAGTACATTTCATCGACTTGGTTGGAGTCGTACTGGACGTCGTCGGTGTTACCCAAATCTATGTTTTGAGTGCCCATTGATTATGTAGTTATAGCTAGAACCTTGGTTGATGCAGTGTAGGTAAATGTAGGAGTTGTTCCATTTGTCCCATTTGTCCCATTTGTGCCATTCGTGCCAGGAGTGCCATTTGCGCCAGTAGCGCCAGTAGCGCCAGTAGCGCCAGTAGCACCAGTAGCACCAGGTGTGCCTTGTATGCCTTGTATGCCAGTATTCCCTGTGTCTCCTTTATCCCCTTTTGCCCCTGTGTTTCCTTGTATGCCTTGTATGCCTTGTATGCCCTGTATGCCCTGAGCCCCTGTATCCCCCTTGGGTATAGTGAAAACACCTGTATTTACATTGTATGCCGCAGAAGTGCCTTCAGCTCCAGTTGTTGCCGTTATCCCACTCAGCAAAGAAAGGGTGGTGGGCTTGTTGTTTAAGTCATTGTAGCTACCTGATGTTGCGACCGCATGAAGGCCGAGCTGGGTGGCTGTCACCCCATGGGGATTAGTGGAGTCATTTATATGCGTGCTAAGAGTGGAAGCATTTGCCACCTCATAGATCGTACTGCCTACGCCAACTTTCCACGTATCGGTACCCTCATCCCAAAAAAGTTTTGCATTATCCGAATTCCCACGCTCAACCTCAAGCCCCGCATTAAGAGAAGGAGTGCCAGTCACGTTTTTATTGAGGAGTATAATGTTATCCTCAATAGATAAATTTGTAGTATCAATGGTGGTATTTGTGCCTTGAACAGTAAAGTCTCCTGTTACGACAAGCGAGTCATCAACCCTGACTCCGCCAGTTGTAGCCCGAAGATTCATTAATGCGCCAACTGCGGAAATCGTAGTGCCTGAAATTGATATATTTCCAAGCTTTGCATCGCCCTCGACATTTATAGATCCGCCGATAGAAACATTGTTCTCCACGAATAGGTCGCTACCGATAGAGACTCTTTGGTCGACATACAAGTTGCCGTGAATCGTAGTGGTATCCGTAGTCGGATCGTAGCTTATGTCCTGAAGTCTGTCGTATATGTCTCTTTGGGTAATCAGCCCAGTGGTGCCAGTTCCGCCCGCAGGCATCGTTCCCGTATAAACGCCATTATATAGGTCAATTTGCGTCTGTATTCTAGTGTCAGTCTCCGGGCGGGAGTAGGTATCAAACTGACCAAGTGATACATGGTGAGGATTAGTGTTGTCTGCTATATGAGCATTAAGCAACGCCTCAACATCTTTATTGGGAACATTACCCAAGCTTACTGCAGACCTCCCGAGACCTGTAACAGTGCCTGTAAAAGTTGGGTTATCAATCGTGGGACTGGAAAAAAGACTAACGGGAGACAAATTTGCCACATTGCCAAGACTTACATCCGCCTTGGTTATACCGTGCGGATTTGAGACGCCAAGGTGCGAGTTGAGCATTGTGGACTTTGCATCATCTACTTTCTGATCAGTTTCCGCTTTTGTGTACTTGTCCAAGTCGGTGATATCAGATTCCGTATGCGTATGGGCCGGAACCGATCCATCGCTAACTACGCCAGCAAAAAGGGAGTCCACTTCTGATTTAGTATACTTATCTAAATCGGTAATCTCAGCTTCGTTATGCGTGTGATTAATGTTGGACTTCTGCTGAAGTAACAATGTTGCTGTAGCGGATTCCAAATAGTTCTTAAGGTCAGTTATATCCGACTCTGTATGGTCGTGATTATTGGATGCCAGGTTCGCTATGCTTGCTTCTAGTTCAGCTTTTGTAGAAGCTACCAAAGATGCATCATTTGCATTATCGAGTGCAGTTTGAAGTCCTGAAACTTCTGAAATCTGGTGGGTATGCGCCCCTGCTGCATGGCTTGCGAGCAAGGCATCTATTTCAGATTGCGTGTAAACCAAATCTAAAAGATCGGTTATACTGGACGCCAAGTGCGTATGATTCGCGTTAGATTTATTTGCCAGATACCCTCCGAGGTCTGCCGTCTTAAGATAGTCACCTAGTGTGGTGGTATTTAACGCCTCTATGGAGCCCACCCTGAGGCCAAGAGTGTCAACTAAGGTTTTGAGAGCTACGCCTTGCCGGGCGGATAATGCCTTGACGCCTGAGTCGGTTACCAAATTGTCTGCCAATTCATCATCTATCCCTAAAAGAGAATCGATCAGTAAAGCGAATTGCGCCTGAGTGGGGGAATCCCCGCTTTCAAAGTAGCTTTTAAGCGTAGCTTTTGTTGCCATGATTTTATCCTATTGTAAAACCAGTGCTTCCTATTCCCGTATTCGTGCTAGATGAAGCATGGTCAATTGCTGTGGTTGGAGTGTAATCTTTCCATTTTCTAAAAATTTGCTGCCGCTGTTTATTGTACATTTCCATGTACGACTGATACATTCCGATATCTTTATCCACCTCCCTATTGAGGTGAGCCTTAACATAGTCCGATACGGCTTTTGCAATCATGTCATCGAATACCACCAGGTCTGCATCATCGTATTCGTTTTTTAATCCCGTCCAGTAAACATAAAGTTTCTGATTGTCTATTAGTGGGGAGCAAATGTACATTTTCCCGTCACCAAAAGTAACTCGACCTGAGTACTGCTTGGATCGGGCGGGGCAACCATTTGTAACGTTAAATCGATTGCTCCACGGAACCATTTGAACATACGAATACCATCTTGTGGTTTCGTCTGTTTCAAGTCCGGACACAACCACGGAGTCTATTGTGGCATGAGTATACGCGAACTCTACCTCTGAAGAGTTTGTACCGCCAGGCACATCAAGCATGTCGCTCTCGAAATATGTTTCTACATTTCGAATCTTTAGTTGATCAACATACTCCTGCAGGTCCTTGACTCCAGCTACAATGTTTTGGTTGATATATTTCTGTATGCCTCGCCCTTTTCTGTCGGAATCAACCAAGAGGTATGTTCTTACGAGAGTATTAAATTCTAGCCATGTCATCGTCTTCCTCCTGGTGTGAAATAAAATCCAATTATCATAGGTAGCACCACTGAACAGCTAAACAAGGCTATGGAACCCGTGGTAACGACCATAGGGGTTTGGTTTGCTGGAAGAGTGATGAGCCCGAATAAAAACGACCGTTCGCCCTCTCCTGTAAGGTTCGTAGTTGTAAGGAGTGGAACTGATGGGTAGACGGTGGTGATACAGGTGACGAAGCTGAACGTCGACATGCCAATAAGTGCAAGCATGCGACGAGTAGCACGAGTAAACGCACCATTATCCCCACTATTGAGTGATTGTTGAAACTGAAGAGCGAATTCATTGTTGCGGCACTCCCTTGCCATTTCCATGTCATGTTTAGCAGCACGAGAGTCGTTAATTATTCCAAAGACCCCCTTTAGGATACTGCCCATGGCTGCAGACCCTCCGCCTGTTAAAAATAATGTCAAGAGCTCAAACATTTACAATATAATATATTAGGTCATTGACTAGGTCAACGAATAGAAGGTTTCCCAGTTATTAAAAACCTCTTGTTCTGCATCTAATGGTACAGGGAAGTCGCATATTACTATTTCAATCAACTTTCCTTCGAAATTGTTACCTGCCATGTCTTTCCCGATTAGCATACTGGAGAACACAGGTAGAGGCCTGGCTGCTACCGCTTCCCCACCCTTTCCGTCCACAGAACGCAAAAGGATGTTTGTGTCGTAGTTGGCGACGTATCCGTTCCTTGGCAGGTCCGGGTAATCCAATCCACCAAACAGGTCTTCCTTTTCTCCTTGTCCGTAAAGGGCAAACCTCATGTATGCAGTGCCAACATCAAGGCTAAGTTCGTCCGTTCCATTGCTTGCCGTGAAAACAGGCTTCCTCCCTTGGCCTTGCGGGTCACATACCGCCAAAACACCCGCTCTGTCCAAATGAGATGCATCTGAGAGCGAGAAGGATTCCGTGCCCGTAAACTCCAACCAGTACTCTATTTTCTTTTCCCACCCTGTTCCTTCTTGCGATAAATCTAATCCACCTCCGCTTTCATGCTGTCCGTCGGGTGGAGTGTCATAGTCCACAGTAAACCCTGTTGAGCCTATGCTATTTACTCTTCCAGTTTGATTATAGTAGGGGTGGTTTGGCCATAAAGGGGTGACCCTATCCCCTATTTTTAATGGCTCTGATTCATTGCTTCGCAAAGTGGGGTAAGGCCCAGAGCATACTGCATTGTTACTTGGAAAATTATACCTAGACTTTTGGTCATACAACAACTCAATCTGTTTCCCCACATTTGCAGATAGGTCAGCTACATAAATATCCGTACTATCCGTAGCCCTGATAAGCGGACCATCGTAACTTTCCCTGATTATTCTATTGCAAGAAAACGCAAACAGGGGTTTTTCCGTGACCGCGTCTACAGGAAGGTTGAAATCAATTGATTCGACATGTGTTCCAAGCATCAGGAAATAGGAGTTAGGTCGCCTATGGCATACCACTCCGTACCATCCCAATAGACTGTAGCAGCAGAGTATCTCTGAGACAAACCAGGGTTCTTGGCTCTTAAAGTTCCCACCTCAGGTTGCAGTAGCGTATATGACCCCACTTTATTGTTTACTACCTCAATGAAATAACCTGAGCTAAAACCCGCGGAGGTAGGTAGAGTGATTGTGACCTGTGAGCCCGTAGGCTCGATATGTAAAATCTTCGACCTGTCCCCGTAGGTCAAAGTCTTGTTTTGGGTAACTACCTCAATATTTTTATTGTAAGATATTGTCCCGGACAAATTCATGTCGCCCGTAAACTCACCTTCAACAGCTAAATCTCCCTCAATGGTTACACCTTCGTAAAAGTGTCCCTTGTCGGCATACACATCGTATTCAGAGCCAACAACAGGTATTCTTACTGCATTGGATTGCGAAAGCAGTAAATCGATAAATGGCCTAACTCGGTCGCCGTCAAGAAGTGTATCGTAAAGGCCCCTGTCCAAGAACACCGAGCTTCCTTGATAAGATTGCTGTATTGGTTCACCTAGCTCATTGCTAAGTGAAGCACTACTGCTTGTAGATTCATTAGAAGTTGTGCCTTGGCCCGCCTGCAGGGCTAAGTTCTGCGTATCTGAATATTCAGTTGGATGAATCATGATTCTTCATAGAAGCCTGATAAAAACACAGGATCGGTTTTGTCGGTAAAACTTGCTGCCTTAGAGCCTAAATTCTTAACCATTATCTCATCACTAGACTCAACAACGGAAAATGTGCTAGACGAGCAAGTGGGCATTACCTCAAAGCTAGCACTGTCCTTATTTAGCATATAAAACGCAAATTGATCTACAACTGATTCATTACCCTCGGAACCTATTCGGTATGAGGCATAAGAAAGGTTTGATGAGTCTATTCCGCTTTCTACTGCGGAACCCACCAACTCCCGTCCATTTCCTTGATCTACATATGCCTTATAAAGTCCAGTGCTTGGAGCAAATACTATTTCCATGCGAATAATATCTGATTTAACCTCGATGGAACTAGGGGTGTCCGAACTTGCGTTAGCAATTCCAAACACATTATTTTCCGTGTATATCCCAAGTGCAAGATTCTTGCTTCCGTCATATATACCAAGACCAACAACCCTTGAGCTGACTCTAGGTCTAACTAGCGCAACTACTTTGCTTCCATCATACACTTCCTTTATGTTCGGATCCGAAGTATCTTTGTTTGGGCCAGCTTTAGATATTTTGCCATCCACTAAAACAGACCTTCTTCCTTGAAGTACTGCAAGCACGGGACTTCTGTCTCCATCTCTGACGTCAGGTGTCGTCACTCCATCCCCCTCCCATCCATTAACCCCATTGATTGTTTGACCATCAACATATGGATCAGAGTCGAAGTGCCCCAACATAGTCTTATCCCAAGTCCTAACGACCGCTACCTCTTTTCCTGAATTATTGGAAATCCTGACTTGATTTGCCCGGTAAAAAGGAAGTTTTACATAATCCTCCGCGCACATTACATTAAAAGTACCAGAGTCCGCAGGCTTCTGCGATACCATGAGTCTTCCTTGGTCGCTAACCAAGACAGGGATTTCTACATCTTGGGCCGTTGGGTATTTAGGCGGATATCCATCCTGTTCGCGTAAAGTATTCATTTCTTTATAAGCTTATAGATTTTCACACCAGTCCACACACAAGTTAGGGAAAGCAGAAGTATTTTAAGGACTGCTTCTATTGATGTAAATGTAACCAACCCAAAGGTCGCACCATTTACACCAAGAACTTGAGCAGCATCTTGAGCGATTTCCCTCATTTCCTCGTTCATTTCTTTTTACCTCTTTTCTTGGGCGCGGGGTCAATTTCTCGTACCTCTATTTCTTCAACCTCTACCCCCACAGACTCCACAGCCGCTTCCTTTTCCTTGTAGTGGGCGTGAATTGGCTTGGTTGAGTCTAATGATACTTGAACTGTTTGATTGTTTAGATTCTTGCTCAGGTTCTTTTTTTTTATAATCTCATCGTAAAAGACCTGATCTACTTCAGTCAGCTGTGGGTTTTTCTTTAATAAATCATCAGCAAGTTCGTCGTTGGCTTGAAGTACTCCAATCCAACCTGAAAGCGTTTGTACTGACTTGAAGCTGTAATAGGTTGCGTTCTTTACTCCCCTGTATCCCTGCGTAGCGTTATTTGTATATAAATATCTCATATTAAGTAAAAGAGGGGAGCCAGCCTGAACCGACTCCCCCCCTTATGGAACTATGGAACTAAGAAGAGGAGATTAAGTAGTAACCGTTGGCTCGTTAGCACTAAAGTTCTGAATGATGAGGTGACGCTGAGGGCGGTCAATCATCGTGGTCCAGGTAGTAGAGCGAAGCGAGTATTCCTTGATTACAGCATTCATCCGGCAACGATAAGCATCCATGACTTCAGGAGCTGGATTCTTGCGGGTGACCGAATTGGTCCCTGCAACTCCAACCCTAATGTCAGACCAATCAAGAGCCCACAGAGTTCTGGAGCGCGACTGGAAGTCGTTGTTCCCACCAGAACCATCACTGGTAGGCGTAGCTGAGATAAGGTCGTCGAAGTACTGGTCATGGAAGACAGCCAATTGAATGCCCACTTCAGGAATGTCGTACTTGTTGTAGTTAAACAACATGATTCCGTTATGCTCAATCGTTTGTCCGATATCCGCATTTCTGACGGTATCCCATCCGTACTTATCCTTGTAGTACTTGTTCATCACCGTGAAGATGTTGTTCGCGGTAATCCGATCGGTCATGACGTCGATTACGGAAATCGAATCGCCATCAGCTTCGCGGTTGCGCTTCAGGAAGTACAACTGTTGGAATAGATAATCAAGGTCGAGGTCTGCACCTTGGCGGTCAACAATGCGGTTAGCATCCTTGAGTTGCGTGTGAAGTCCAAGAGCATTTGACTTGTACTCAAGAACACAATCTGAGCCGTAAGAAGCAGAACCCGTGCGAGCACCTTCTGGGTCGGTGACTGCAGGAAGATTCATATAAGTCTCAGGAGTCTGGTTCTCGTTAATACGCTGACCATACCATACTGAACGCATCCATGCTTCATCAGACAACTGAGAGGCACGCTTGTTTTGCTCTGCCAATGGCTGATAGACGAAGTTTTGAAGGAATGGATTCACCTTGCCGGACATGATGCTTTCTAAGGTAGCCTTGTACTGATCATCAACAATGCGAGACTCACGAGTGGTTTGCAACCAGTTGACGATGAGTTGTTGACTCAAGTCGGCAGGTTGGTTGTGGCACCATTCTTCGTAGTCATTCACTGAGTTAGCACCCGTCTGAACAACACCAACTTCAAACTCGTAAGCAGACGTGCCAGCAAGACCAGTGTACCCTGATTCAGTGATGTTCGGCTCAAGCGTAAGCGTGGCCTTGGTAGTTCCGCCTGCAGTTGCGTCAACTGCCTTGATTACCTTGTAGACCAAATCCTTGGTGGCTTTAGTCGACGGGTCCCAAGAGGAAACAAGAACTGTGCTGCCTGGAAGGAAGTAACGATCAATGAGCTTAATATCGGTAGCCCATGGAGATTCTCCAAGATCAACGTCGCACTGCCATGCGCCAGCGTGTTCGCCATTCGTGCCGCGAGTCGGACTGGCTACCCCACCTGATCCGGCAAAGTAGTTGGAGTTGATGTAAGAGCGTTGCCTGCGCTGAATGTAGGGAAGGATAAGAGATTGTGTCTCTACCTTCTGTTGGTTCAGTAAGGGCTTGATGTTGGTGATACTACTCCTAAGAAGAGTAGGAAGACCCTTTTCTTGAACTCCGAGAATCTTTGCTTCGGCTGCGGATGCGATTACCCGAGCGAGGTCAATTTCTTTGTTCGAAAGTGCTTCGAATTCACCAGGGGTCATACCCTTGATGCTGGCGTTAGTAAGTGTGCAACCGGTCGAGCTGTCTACGTTAACGATGCGGGGAAGAAAATTCCCTGACCCGTCAAGAGCACCAGGAGCCTTATAAAGGGTCGAGGCACTAGAAGCAGCTGGCTGCGATAGTTGCGAGTTGTCGAATGGATTTGCCATTGTATTGCTTGATTAAGTTTTGATCTATATTATTAGGTCAGAAACTTAATAATACAGTATTCAAGCTCCCAAATGGGAATAATGGCTAATTTTTCTTACTTTTTTTGAATTACGGACATATGCCGTTTTCTTTTGCTTTTAAAAATGAAATTTTAAAACCTAAAACTAAAGACCTAATGTCTTGAGAAGTGGAGACTGAGAACTGGGTTCCGCCTGTCGCTGCTCTGTTGTATGTCCTTGCCTTGGAGCGGGTTTAGGGGATTTAGGTTGAACGGCTTCAGGTTGACTTGCATTTGTCCCACGCGTAAACCCCGCCTTTCTTAACCTCTCCTCCATTAAGTTCAGCTCTTTATTCATGTAAGCGGTGGCTGACTCCTCTGCTTTAGATACAAGCATTTCTTCTGTTAATGTGTAAGTATCTGTTGATCCGGGGACAAAATTTTCTCTTGGGACAAACTTTCTGCCCTTATCGTCGACCTCGGGCATTGTGGATTGAACTCCATCTACCCAAGTAGCCAACCTGACGTGCACAGGATTATTCGAATCGTATGAAACCATGCCAAGTGAAATTTCATGGTATGCATTCATGGACTCCTGGTGCATGGTTGCCACGCGGTTTACAATGTCGTACTCCATTGGGTTTGAGTCATAGGCTGCTTGAAATCCATCGCTTTCAATTTTCTCCCTAAGGTGCGCGGGAACCAAATTCCTGACCGCCTCTTTGGTTTGAGCATTCTTTGCTTCGACGCGCGGGAGGATTTTCATCCTTCTTTGCTCTTCCTTTAATTTATTAAGCTCAGGAGTAAGTTCGGCAATGGCCTCTGCTTTTGCCTGAACCTTTGTTCTTTTTTCAATAACCCTTGTTATATCTTTCTGGTCAAACTTTGGTCGCTTTCTATTTAGGAAAGCCTGATAGTCGTGGTCGGTTTCATCAAGCAGGGCATTAGGGTCGTCCTGAAGTCGTGAATCAATATATTCTTTTTGCTCCTTAAAAAATTTGAGGTACTTTTCCTTGAGCCCGCTATGCTCATCAAAGTTCTCTTCGGCAAATGTCGCTAAATCAAGTCTCTCCAGTTGGTCCTCCGTTAAGCCTTTCGTTTCGTCCTCCACTTCGGGTTGAGGCTCAGGCTCAGGTTCGGGTTCAGGTTCAGGTGAAGATTCAGGTGTAGACTCCGGGTCAGATGCAAAAAGAGAAGCATCCAGCTTTTCTATTCTCTCGGGTTTTTCTTCAGTCTCTGGCTCAGCTTCGGGTTGCTCTGGCTCTGGCTCTGGCTCATGCTCCTGTGATGCGAGAGCATCTGTAAGTGTAATAGCATCCATTGCTTCTGGATGATCCACTTCGGCTTGATCGGGCTCATCTGCCGCGGCAAACAAGGAAGACATTAGTGAGGCACCTACTCCACCTGATTCCGTTTCAACTTGTTCCGTTTGTTCCGTTTGTTCCGTTTGTTCCTCGCTCATTATTGCATTTGCTCTGGGTTAACACTTTGTGGTACTCCCGCCACCTCCTGTGGGGGCATTCCTGGTTGAAATTGTGGAACTTGCCCTTCACCTATCTGAGGGGTTTGCGGTTGGGTAGCGAGTGCGTTCTTAATTCCTTTTACCTCACTATCCATGCCTTGAAGAATTTGCGTAAATTGAGGAATTGTGGTTTTCAACTGTTCTAGGAACTGCGCATTCGCAAGGGACATATCCTCCTGTGTATCGGTGTCGACATTCAAGTCATAGGCGGCACCAGATAGTCGGAATATTTCATTCATTATCTCAAGTATCTTCTCTGTGCCTACTGCCTGCATGATTGGTTGAACCGAAACTACTTGCTGTAACAAGCCTGCGAGCGTTTGGGCGGATTGGGTGTTAACTGCCCGCTCCGCTCCATCACGGCTTGAAAAGTTGTACTCAAGCATAAGAAGATCGGGTGTTCCTATCACCGTCCTTTTCTGCTGTGGATTCACCCCATATGAATACGCATTAGCATCTGCAAACCCTGCTCCCTTGACCACCTCATCAGTGTATCGTCCAGTCACGGGCAACGTATATTCGTTCTTACTGCAGGACATCAGATGTTCATAAAGCATCTTTTTGCATCCTCCTCGTAGCTCGTCTATTCCCTCGGAAATGTAAGAATAGATTGCTTGGGTGGTGGTAGCTATCTCTGTTACTTCCGTGGCTGAAATCTCGCGGGGGGCCGGTTGCCCCAGTTCCTGTGGCGATAAGATAAGCAATCGCTCCACTAGGTTAAGTAGCTGTGTGGTAGACTGAATGGCTTGAGTTACCGAAGCCTGCATGTCGCCCTGAACCTCAACAACATTAATGAAATCTTTTGCATTTAGTCCAAGGTCGGCAATCTTGGTTCCTGAATAAAAAAGTGCATGAGGCTTGGAGTACATAGTCCCTTCAGCCATTGCATCCTGTATGTATGCTTTCACGTCATCATCAAGAGCATCCTGATCAATGGCGAATATCTTCATCATGGAAATCTTCATATCATGAAGCATTTTATTCATGATATTATTCATTTGGTCTTGAAATGGCATCAGTTCGTGAGCAACTGATATGTTAACCATCCTTGCGTCGTTTTGATTTAGTCCTCCATAGATTGCCGGAATACTTGGAAGGAACTCTGCATGCAGAACAGTGTTGTCGCTTGCAACAACCATTTTAAGCCAAACATCGTTAGGGTAATCACCGATTCCCTCCTGCGCGGGGTTCACTTTGCAGAAAAAGTTAGTCAGGAAAATACCCTTGTCCATGTCTTCCGATCCATACACTCCCGTGTTTGCTGTTCGGTCGTTTTTCATAGCCCACTCTGCTTTCCTTGTAGGAAAACGCATCGTGCTTGGATCAAGATAGTAATTAAAAAATTCCTTATAGGAATCATATGCCCCGAATAGATTCGAGTTAAAGCTTATGTCGTCTGTATTCCAATAGCCTGGGTTATCACAGATTTCGCTATACTTCATAACATCCCAATACCCAACCCAGTCGGGCCCGTTATCCGTATTGATATCAGCCAATGGCCTGGACTGGTCGTGCATAACTCTAGTAGGGTGGGGTTTTACAAAATCAACTCCCTCCCTGCAGCAGTAGCTTTCGATTCCTTCTTCCTTGCTCTTGTTTTTCCTCCAAGTCATGTCTTTTGTCCATGCTTCACTTGGAAACATTAAGACATATCCATACATGAACATATCCCTGATGCCCTGACCAAAAAGGTGTCGATAGTTAAATTGGTCGCACATGACCTCGACTCGTTGGGATAAAACATCAGCCCTAATTTTATCAACTGCAGATGTGCCTCTGGGTTCGTACTTAAAATACGGAAAAAGGTTTGAAAATCTAGAGACTTGAGCCGCAACCCTGCGGGTTACATATGACCTTATAATGTTAACGCTTACTTCATACAAGCGGAGCAAATTAATGCTTTTGAGTGTGCCCTCTTCATCGAAGTCGCAAAACTGATCTGCAACGCCGATATCCTCAAGGCACTGATGTGCGTCTTCAATTGCTATTTTACCTTGGGCGTACTGCAGGAGTGGTATAGTTGCTTTGTTAATAGGAAGACTATCCCACGCCAAGTCTACGGACATGAATAAATTGCTGTGTTTTGCTGAATGAAATATCCCTTGGCGAACCCTAGACTCAATCATGTCCTCGAACTTAGATCGAATTCGGAAGTTGTCCGTCTCTTCATCTGTCTCGGTAAATATCTCACGCAACCTATCGTGCGTGCATCCAAACTTTTTAAGTATCTCTAGGTTGACCATTTTTTAAAGCTCCTGACAGTAAATTAGGAATTGTGTCGCTGACGAAATCCCCAATGAAAAAATCCTCCATCAGGGTTAAAAGTATACAGGCTGGAAGATAAATGTCTCTTCGAGCTAGTTGATTTGTGAAGGTCTCCAAAGGAATACCAATAAGGGCAGATAGCTCCGCCTCGCTTATTCTTAAAAACCCACACAGACGCTTGATTCTTTTTTCGTTCCATTTGTCCTTTAAGTTTAGCGACTTTATATGAAGATTAATCGCAAGAGAAGCGGTTGTCTCCTTACCCATCTACCATGCTTCGTAATGCTCCACCCGGGACTCTAGAATCTGGCCCGTCTTGGTCGTAGTCCGGTTGATCCAACTCATTTGCTTCGCTTTGGCGGTCTACATCTTCGTCTGCGGATTGCCTTCTGACCTGATCAACTGGCAGGCGTATTGTGCCAGCTATTCGATCTGAGCTTTTTTCAGATATAAGAACTTGAAGGGTAACCTCAACCGTTTGCCCTTCAGCGACATTGGAAAAAGCGTTTTGGGTTTCCTCATCATCCGTTGTGTCTATCAAAATTGTATTCATATTATGAATCTAATATTTTAGGTCATAAAATCAAGCATTGATTTCCATTATCTCACTTTTGGACGATGATGCCATAATTGCACCAGGACCCGCGTCTAAATGTATAATTGGGTAAGTTAGGGCATCGTGTGCGTGAACATATATTGTCCTTCTGGGTTTAAACCCTAGATTAGGGTCATAAGTTTTTTTCTGGGACTCTGAAACTAGGTTGAAAAACATTTTCTTAAGGTGCGTGCAAGAGCCCGACATTAAGAACTCTTCATTTTGAAGCTTCGCAACCAATAGGCGAACTCGAGCCTCTACAGATCCGCTAAATTTTGGAGCTGCTTTCATTCTTATCGATTCTAGTCCCTCAAAGTGCTCAAGTCTATCTTGGCTTATTCTTTGGATATCAGTAACATCATAACTACCAGTTTTTGCTCTGTACTGGTTGAATGCGGAGTTGTCCGAGATGTGTATGTATTTAAACTCGTGCTCGCATGTCCGATTCCAAAACATCATCCTCCTCATCACCTCGGGCACTAATACCGTATATGGTATGTGTTCATTAATTTTAACTATTTCATCAAAAACCAACCACACTGGCTTGCCGCCCATTATTATGTTCTGCATGAAAATTATAGCATTATTGACAGAACCTGGGTCCCAGCCACAAATTACGGGAAATTTCTTGGACGGAATTAAACGCTTTTTTGAATCTCCTCTTACGTGTATTGCTTCAATAAAATAGGGTTTATATATTGCGTCTCCTGCGGGCCGGTCTATCCATTCCCCTCTGACCATCCTTGCTTCCTCAATAGGATCGGATGATACAGCCTCCATGATCCGATCATAGTAACCAGGTGGAAGATGCTTTAAGTTGTCCTCTATCTTAAGGTGCCTGACAAAGTAGTCTTTGTTGTAATCCCCTTTTTTGTTGTAGGGTTTTTCAAAAAACCGCTTGTATACCCAGTGCGAAGGCCCATCAGGGTTGCAGGCTGCGGTATACTGCATGGGCGAGTCAATTCCGGGGCGACGGCCCAACTGTTGGACAACCGCGTCAAAATAATCTGGCGTGTCAAGGTTGGTCAACTCATCGACAAACACATAGCTTGGCTCAAATCCTTTAATCCTGTCCTTAATAAAGGCTCCGTAGGGAACAGATATTAACACCACTCGGCTTGTCCCCCCATATCTATTGGAAACATCAATGTATAGATTTTTTTGAGAATCTTGCCTTTCCCCGGATACTGTCATCCCTATGCCCTCTTCCCATAGTGGCATTATTTCAGTCTGCAGTTTATGCCATACACCTCCCATTGTTGCTTGAGAGCGTATACCAACAATTACAACCGCAAGGGCATTGAAATTCTCATACAGGTGGCGCACTAGTTTGTGCCCACCTAATATGTAAGTCTTACCTGTTCCCCTTTCTCCGTAGGCTAATATATAAAGAGCAGAAGAGTTGAACATCTCCATTTGGGTGTCTGTCAGGCTTGGACTCCAAGGAGTGGCTTCTTCTGGGCTCTCTGCCTCAATGGCCTGCCCTAATCTCTTTGCGAGTATTCCGCTATCAATCTTCTTGGTCATAGGGAATTAAGTTTCCTTCAGCGATAGGTATTCTATCCACCTTTCCTGACGCGTATCCTTGCACGAAAGCGACCTTCACCAATGACTTGAGGAGAATCACCGACTCAAGTGATTGCGAATCAACTTTGCCCTCAAACTCTTCCCATGAGTTATTCATTAACCTGAGGTCGTTTTCACTTAGTTTGTCAATGCCCTTGATCTGGAAATTGCTCACTTATCGACCTCTTCTTTTAATTTCTTCAGGTCTTTAAGTGGTTGAAAACCTGCCTTCTTTTTGCTTTTGGAGTTCTCTTCGTTTGTCAGCTTAAGCATGGTATTTATGCCTGTAAGGGACATATCGTAACCTTTCCTGATTTCTGAAGATATTTGGGTTAAGCTTCGTATATACTGCAGTTTCATTTCAGGGTCCATATCACTACCATCGAGCTCATCCTTGAGGGTTTGGGATATCTCATATAACTGCATATTTTGCTTTATGTTAAGGCTCAGGTACCCCTTCATTGCCTCAACCATGAACAGACCAGTGTGCTTCTCGAACTTTTCAAAAGCTTTTATGGAGTCTATGGTCTTGTCGTTCATCCCGAGCTTTTTTAGCCCTTTGATGTACTCCCCTTGTGGCTCTATCGCGGCAACTATTTCGGTTTCCGTTAGAGGTCGATCATCGCTCCTAGTAAGCAACTCTACGGGGCCAGGTATGGGGTCGCCCTTTTGCTGTGGACAGTAAAGAGCCTTAAGCTTATCCGATTTTCCAATTATTCGGTTAAGATGATTTGTTGTTACATTTAAACTAAGGGCAGCTTTATGCTTGTCTCCGCCAGCCGTCTTCATGGCATGCCCTATTTCTTCGTCTGAGTACTTTCTGTCACGCGGCATCTTTAATTGCTTTCACTAGTGGTAAAAAAGTTTTCTCCCAATGCGGGTGGCTTTTAAGGTATGCAAACTGAGTGTTGCTTCTCATGAGAGCTCCCGCCCTATTCCTGTCCTTTGAGTCGAGAGGGTCGAAATTGCAACCTTTACAAAATTTTCTCGCTAGTCCAATAGGAACACTTTCCCAGTTAAGCTGCTTCGATATTCCTCGAACTATCCCGACATCCAGCCCATTAGATGAAAGAGCAACCTCTTCATCCGAAAGTGCCTGACAGGATTTACCTTTTATTTTCTCCCTCGCAAGACACCTAACCAGGGCCGGAGGAAATTCATCAAGTTTCGTCCACATCAACAGCTCCCTCCGCCCATCGCATGCAATTTTCTAAAATTTCATCCATCCCGCGACTGGGTGTAACGCATGACAATATCATTCGTTGTTTCCTTCCGGCTTTAATCCCAATGATTACATACTCGTCCATAAATTCTTCGAGTTGTCCTCCTAATGCTTTATGCATGATCTTGGTTTGACTTGGTTCCTTGTCGTCCATTTTCCAAATTAAAAGAGAAGTTTAGATGTAAATCAACCTAATAAATTACGTCATATGTGATATAGGCATAGTTTTAGTTGTAGTAAAATTTGGTAATTTTTTCCTTTCCGCCACAATCTACCACAATTCCTCTAGAACCCTTTGTTTGCGGTAATAGATACGTGACTGAAAATCCTTGTGTCCCCGGTTCGATTCCGGGTCTCGCCACCACCCAAAAAACCACTTAAGACCACTGTCTATCAGTACTGCAAGGTGGTGTTAAGTGTTGACAGGTGTATTTTAGTTATGCGAAAAAACTGCCACAAAACAGCCACAATAAGTGGTTTTCGGGGAAAGTTTGCCACAATCTGCCACACAGAAATGCATGAAAATAATCGTTGGGAGGGATAAAGATCGAAAGAAAAAAGGTTTTTCTTATTGGTGTGTAACATATTTCCCTGAGGGAAAACGAAAGAGAAAATTCTTTTCTTCGCGTACTGAGGCATATGATTTCAAAAGGGAACTCATTGGACCCATAGAATCAGGGGAGGACAGAGCATCTCCCAATAGTAGTATCCGCCTGAATACAGCCTTAAGGCTTCATATAGAGGACTTGATGGATCGAGGCGCTAGACCAGAGACAATCACCTCGAGGAGGAGTAAGTGCAATAAATTCGTTAAGGCCATGGAAAATGCACGACTTTCTAAGATTACCCGTAAGATTTTTAAGGATTATATTCTGACGGGAAAGACGGAAACTACCAGGAAGACCACCCGCTCGGAAGTTGGTGGCTTCTTGAATTGGTGTTTTGAAAACGAAAAGACAAGTGTTCTCTTTAAGGGAATCACATGGAAGTCTAAACTAGAAGATGAAAAGCTAGTTGAATCACTAGACCCTCGGGAGGCTAAGGACTTGATGGAGGCTATGCCGGACGGATACAAGGCTGCTATGGCTCTTATGCTCTTTGCAGGTATTCGCCCCTATGAAGTTCCTAGAATCCAGTGGGAACTTGTGTACCCACAAAAGGATTTGATTATTATCGAGGGCGTTTCTTCGAAAACGCGAAAGAATCGCAAACTTACCAATCTACCAAAGAATCTCTGGGCTTGGATTAATGAATACAAGGATATGGCGGGGTTCGATCGGTTTGGGAAGTTCGTGCCCTTTGACGGCCCATTGAACGACTACCGAACTTTTGCTAAGCATCGTAAGCGTGCATGCTTGGAAGCTGGTATCCTATACCCTCATGACGGAGCCCGGCACTCATTTGGCACCTATGGACTCTGGCATGGAGGTAAAGAATGGGCGATGCGTTTAATGGGACACTCGAGCGAAAAAGTGTTCGAGGCCCATTATAACGACACGGGAAGGACCAAGGCAGAAGCTAATGAGTTCTTCCACATACAGGGCACTCCCTAAATAATTCCAACACTGAGAGGACTTCACACCCAATATACAGGGCGGCGAGTCCAAGGATTAGGGCCATGGACCCCATAAGCCAAATTAGTACTTTGGCACTCTTGACACTTTTTTGTATTAACTCGTTTCCGTTCAGTGTTACTCGTGTTATATTTCCAACAAACTCTGTGGTTTCAGAAAGTTCGTCGGTGAGGGTAACATGTAATTTATCTTGTGATGACATCATTCTTCTTCTTGGGATATTTTATATGCAAACCTAGCAATCTTAAGTTGCTTGGTTTCCTCGGCCTCGTCCTTTATGAGCCGGATATAGTATTCGATGGACTGGTTAATAAAACTATTAACGTTATGTCCGGTATGCTCGATCATACAAAGGAGGTCATTGTGTAGTTCCTTTGGTAACCTGCATGCTAGGGTTTTGGATGGGATTTCTTGTTTCTTCATTGGGCAATTTTTGTAATCAGTAGCCATTTGTATCCACAAGGTGCATACCTGTCAACATCTTTCTCAAGTGTCTTTAGGTGTTTCTCGATACGCTAAGTGTTTATTTTTATACTTTGTATTTATTTATTGACAAGGCAGTGGTATTGGGCAATTCCTTTTCGAATGGAACAAAAAGGTAATACTATAACAGTCGACGAGATTATCAGCCTTACTGAAGCCGCGGAGCTTCTTGGGTTAAACTCGTTCAGGCAGGTCAAAACGATGATCAAAAATGGTCACCTAAAGGCCTACAATAAAAAATGGAGCAAGGTGAAGCATGTCTTGAAGACAGACGTAATCGCTTTAAGAGAGGTCGAGGAAGCATGAGTATTCCAAACTTAAATGGATTTGCTGACCCCGACAA
>JAAHTH010000726.1_pt1 | contig 30913 bp, 40 predicted proteins | sample 6116091 | NCBI WGS metagenome assembly JAAHTH01 (sample SAMN13939990, study PRJNA603662) | sponge metagenome | isolation source: marine sponge | host: Mycale hentscheli | place: New Zealand | collected 2006
TTTTTGTTTAAACGTGTACTTCATGGCCTTAAGGTTTATAAACCTGAAGAAGTTAGGAAGCTACATTGGGACAAGAAACGTAGAATAACTAAGGTTTGGAAACGTGGACAGAGAGAGATAAATGCTTGGAAGCAAACTATTTGTAATAAGCGTGTAAATGCTTATCTTAGCAATACATTCAAGCATTCTCCATTAGCACAGTATATTGCAAATATACCAGCTAGTGAAGTATTAGATGATTACACTAACACTATGAGTTTCAAAGAGTTAGGTATGACTTATGAGGATGTAATATTAAAATTTATGTCTTTGGGATTACTCCCTAAAAACTATTTAGAACTAAAAAATGAGCATCAAAAAAGTGTCTAAAAAAATGTCTAAATTAAATACTGCTTATAGCAAACTGCGTAGGCAGTATTTAACAGACAAACCAATGTGTCATGCAAAGATCCATAAGTGTTCTTTGCAGGCTACTGATGTACATCATAAACATGGACGTGGCGTATACTACTTGGATACATCTACATGGTTACCAGTTTGCAGAAACTGTCACATGTGGATAGAAGAACACCCAGCTGAAGCCTTTGAATTAGGTTTCTCAGGCTCTAGGTCATAACTTTATGGTCCTATAGCTCAACTGGATAGAGCAACAGCCTTCTAAGCTGTAGGTTCTAGGTTCAAATCCTAGTGGGATCACCAGGCCGGATGATGGAATTGGTAGACATGACAGACTTAAAATCTGTTGAACTGGATAGTTCGTGTGGGTTCAAGTCCCACTCCGGCTACCAGGACTCTTAGCTCAGTTGGTCAGAGCACTCCGCTCATAACGGATAGGTCATAGGTTCAAGTCCTATAGGGTCCACCTTAAATGTAACATTATGAAAAACAAATTAATTAGAATATTAACCTGGACATTAGTTCTGGCAACAACAATTATTATATGGCAAAAAATATTCAGTTGGATTACTCTGTAAATAATAGACAAGTAGTTCAACTAGAGGCATTAAATATAGCAGCTCAGCATAAAAGATGTGGTCTGGGCATTTCTATGGGTGTTGGTAAAACACGTATAGCTATACAACACCTACAAAAGAACTTTAATCCTTTTGTGCAGGCTTTAGTAGTAATACCTAAACATTCAGTATCTCAATCATGGATAGATGAATTAGGTAAAATGAAAGTTGAAAAGTTAGTTAAGCATATAACGTTTACTACTTATCTATCATTAAAAAAACACAATCCAAATGACTATGATATAGTTTATTTAGATGAGTGTCACTCATTACTACCAGGTCATGAAGAATTTTTATCACAGTTCAATGGTAAAATATTAGGTCTAACAGGTACACCACCAAGAGATAAGAAATCTGTAAAAGGCATGCTTGTAAATAAGTATTGTCCAATCAGATATACCTTTGATGTAGATGATGCAACAGAAAGTAATATACTTAATGATTATAAGATAATTATACATGAGTTAGAGCTATCTGGTTTGCCTACATTGAAAAAGAAAAATAAAAATGGTGGGCACTGGTTTACTAATGAGAAGAAAGATTATGATTATTGTAATGGTAGAGTGGCAGAGGCACAGTCTCCTAAACAAATGCAATTTGCAAGGATCATGAGAATGAGAGCTTTGATGGATTATCCAACTAAAGAATCATATGTAAAATCTATGGTTAAGAATATAGAGGATAAGTGTATAGTATTTGCTAATACACAAAAGCAGGCAGACCGTATCAGTAAGCATAGTTATCATTCAGGTAACCCTAAGTCAGAAGAAAATTTAGAATTATTTTCAGATGGAAGGATACACACTCTATCATGTGTGTTACAGTTATCAGAAGGTGTTACAATACCAAGGTTAAAACAAGGTATTATTATGCATGCATATGGTAATGAAAAGAAAACAGCACAAAGGATAGGTAGATTACTTAGATTAAATCCAACTGAGACAGCAATATGTCATATATTGTGTTACAAAAATACTCAAGATGTAAACTGGGTGTCATCTGCACTTAAATCCTTTGATCAATCTAAAATTAAACGTTATAACCCTTTAAACAGATAAAATTATGGGAAGAATGAAAGAGCTCTTTATTGAGCAACAAGAAGAATTAGAGTACCGTGGTACGCATGATGCAATGATACACGGACTATCAAGAAAAGCAATTGAAGAGTATATAGATACCCATGATGAAACTCCATGCCCAAACTGTGGTGACCCAGCATTAATCAGAAATGAATCTAATGCTAAGTGCACAGAGTGTGCTCAGGAGTTTGTTTATGTTGGAGATGCCTTAAGATTTTTGTGATGAGTGAGATAGATTTAATAACAGACTCAGGAGAAAGTGTAACTATACAATATTCTTATGATCCAGGAGAACCAGACCAATGGTATGATTCTAATGGAGATCCGGGCACACCAGGGTATGGTCCAACGGTAGAAATATACAGTGTGTGGTACAACGCCACAGATAGATTGGGTAATTCTGTATCAGTAGATGTACAAGATTTGTTAGAAGAAGATTTTGATGAAAGAATTCTAGAACATCATGAATAATATAATTATAAAGGATATAATTAATCTATTAGATAATGTAGATACTATACCAGGTTCCTCAAGAAGGAACTTGGAAGTAGCTATTGAGATATTAGAAGCACAACTAAAAAAAAATACAAATGAAAGATCTTAAAAAAATACATGATGAATTAAAGCATCATAATAACCAGGGTAGAACACCAGAAAAAATGGAACAAACCTACAAAATTATAGAATATGCAGCCTGGATGTTTGTTATAGGTATTGCAGTACTAATTGTACATAACTTAATAAAATGAAAGATCAGTTATTTATAGAAGGTACAGTAAAAGATGGAAAGTTACATTTTCCTATAAAAGCATACAAGAATAAATATGAAGACTTCTTCAAGGACCATAAGGATGGTGCTAGAGTAGAGATATTTATTGGTATACAAGATGGTAAAGGTAGTAATCCACAGTTAGCTAGAGTACACGCAATGATACGTGAGATAGCAAATGAACTTGGTTATACCTTTGAAGAGGTAAAGTTACAAGTAAAAAGAAAGGCAGGCTTATGCTTTATGAAGAACAATAAAGAATATTGTAAATCATTTGCTAAGTGTGATAAAGAAGAATTGAATCTTGCTATACAAGCAGCTTTAGAAATAGGTGACTTTGCAGGTATGCAATTAAGATGATTTCATTTCATCTAGCTTAACAGCTAATTTTTGTAGCATCTCCGTTGGGTTGTTAGTCTCTTCTTTAAGATCAGACACAACTTTAGCAAAGTCATCTTCAGTTACTTTAAGGTCTTCATACTGTTCAAGCCCTTGCTCTTTTGCAAAAGCCTTGAATATATTAATGATAGAATATAAAGTATATAGTTCACTCTCAATTGGAGTAAACTGTCTATTTTTGAGCTTGGCTTTTTCAGGCTCCATAATTGTTTCATTGAAGTCTTGTATAAGTATACCAAATTTGCTAGCATCTGGATAGAATTCAATAAGGTATCTACCATATATTGCTTGTAGTCCTGAGATAAAAGCAGGATTAATATCTGCTACTAAGTTTTTAGTAGTATCATAAGTGATGAATTGTTTTTTATCTGACATAGTAACTGTATTAATTAATCAAAGATACAAAAAAGAAATAGAATATGAATAATAACTTAATAGAAATTGACATAGAGCAATTAAGAAATGATGTCAATAATAAATTAGAAGATTCAGGATGGGCACCTATGCTCTCACCATTTATAAATGGACTTGAGTTTGATATGATCATGAATAAACTAGTAGAATGTGTAAATGCAGAGAAAAGATTTACACCAAGATTTAAAGATATATTTAATGCATTCTTAGAATGTCCATATGATGAACTTAAATGTATAATCATAGGGCAAGACCCATATCCTCAGCTTGGAGTTGCAGATGGTATAGCTTTTAGCTGTAGCAGAAAAGGTAAAGCAGAAAAGTCTTTACAATACATAAACAAAGCAATTGGTACAGACCACACTGATCTAAGGTATTGGGCTAACCAGGGTGTATTATTAATTAATACAGCTTTTACAGTAGAGATAAATTCTATAGGCTCACACTATTCTATATGGAAACCATTTACTCAATACTTATTTGAAAATATAAATAGGCATAATAAAGATGTTCCTACTATACTAATGGGTAAGAAAGCAGAAGAATGGCAATTATTATTAAATAGACAAAAAATGTTTAAAGTAGCACACCCAGCATCAGCTGCATATAGAGGTGGAGAATGGGATTGTAAAGATGTCTTTAATAATGTCAACACAGAACTAGAAAAACAAGATAAAACTTGCATAGACTGGTAAATTTTACTATCTTTGATAACCTTAAATTTTAATATAAATGTCTGATAACCAGGAACTTAACCAGAGAGAAGAGATTTCATTATTTAAAAAGTCTTTTTATAAAAATCATGGTATAAAATTGTATATTTACACTCCTCAAGATCAAAACAAAAAGATCCCATTAGGTATATTTCATGACAGTGCTTTACTTGCATTACATGAAAATCATCCTAAGTTTCAGAGTATCAAAACTCTACAACACAGGACTAGATTGAGGGAGTTTCTTGTATACGTTCAAGTTATGTCATACTTGGCTCATAAAGAAGGGCATACTAAAACAAGTATAGGTAGATTTTTAAAACGCAATCATGCAACCATCATTAATTCATGTAAAATGATTGAGAATGGATTTTTTACTAATGATGAATCTGTAATGAATGCACATAATAACACTTTAATAAAAATAAAAGAATATGTGGGAACTATTTCAGAAAATACTGATGATGAAGATAACACCAAACCAAGCCCTAATACTGTTTGGGATGAAGCAAGGCGTATCCTTACCAAATGTTAAGTCTGAAGATAAAGAAAAGTTAATTGAAAAAGGTTTATTAATAAAAGAAGAAAACCAATATAAAATGACTGCTGAAGCTAAAGCATTTTGTGCTAGGCTTGATAACTATTTTGTTAAGGCAAAGAAAAAAACTGATATACAACTCATGGGTAAGGACTTTAATGATAAGATCCACACCTACAGAGAGATATTTCCAGCAAGGAAACTACCAAGTGGTAAACCAGCTAGAAATAATATCAAAACTCTAGGAGAAAACTTTAGATGGTTTTTTGAAACATATGACTATGGTTGGGATGAGATAATCAAAGCAACTAAGATGTATGTCAATGAATATAGAGATGCAGAATATATGTATATGCAGACAAGTCAATACTTTATATCAAAGCAAGACAAGCATAGGGTTAAACACTCTACATTAGCTGACTATTGTGATATGATTATTGATGGGGTAGAAACAGAAAAAGAACACTTTAAAGAAAACGTTGTATGAAAAATAAACCATCATGGATTGGGCAATATGCTGCATTTAATGATGCACTTAAATATATGTATGCTAGGTCAACAGGAGAAGAGAAATCAATCTATACTCCGTGGCCTAAGTTTAATGATGCTGCCACTGATGGTATAGAATGGAATACTTTGACAGTAATTGGTGGTAGACCTGGTTCAGGTAAGACACTGATTAAGGATCAAATCATTAGAGAATCATTTGCTTTAAATCCAAATGATAAGTTTAGAGTATTAGAATTTCAGTTTGAGATGGTAGGCAGAACCTCAGCTATCAGAGAATTTAGTTCTATAACTGGTAAAACATACAAAGAATTATGTAGTGCAGGATCAATATTAAATACAGATACATTAAATAAATGCCATTTATATGCTAAAGAAAGAGTAAAGCACCCGGTTGATATAATTAGTACACCTATGACTGTTAATCAGATGCGTGAGCAAATTGATCAGTATATGACACAGCATAAAGGAGTAAATACAATGATAACACTTGATCATACAATGTTAGTCAAGAGAGCACCATACCAGAATAACACATTAGATATGTTATTTGAGTTAGGTGAATTCTTTACACAGTGTAAGAGAGATTATCCTTGTTTGTTTATTGCTTTATCACAACTAAATAGGAACATAGATAATCCGGACAGGGCTATAGATGGTAAGTATGGTAACTATATACTTGAGTCAGATATATTTGGCTCAGATGCAATGCTACAGCATGCAGACATGTTAATAGGTATCAACCGTCCAGCTAAACAAAAGATTAGATATTATGGGCCAGATAGATATATAATAGAAAATGATAGAACATTGGTTTTACATTTTCTTAAAGCAAGAAATGGTGATGCACGTATGTCATTTTTCAAAGCTAAGTTTGAACAAATGCAAATAGAAGAAATGGCAACACCTCAACAACAAGAACGCAGATGATAAATACTAAAAACTTAAATAACAAAAAAAAGATGGGACTAACACCGCAAGAAAGAAAGCAGAAGGTTGCATCACTAAGAGAAGAGCATGAAGATTACTTTCAGACAGAAGGAAAGATAAATGCATTATACATACCTAAGATGGCTTACAGGCCAACTGGAAAGGATGAGCTACATGTAAGCTTTTTTCCAAGTGAATTTGAAAAAGGAGAAGATATATATACAGAGTTTGTATCTATAGATTATGATACAGAAGATCCAAAAAGGACACTATATTATCATAAACATAATCCACACTGGCAGGAAGAGTATGAAATCATAACAAGTAATTCAGGATTTCAGAGACACATTATACCTGTTAGTGAACTAAAGGTTATAAATGATGTAACAAATAGGGGTAAAGCTATAATAGATTTTGCAAATCCAGATTTGCCTAATCCAGATGAAAGCACTGACACTGCTCCCCTCCTCTCCAATGCAGAGCTGATAAACGCATTATCAGAAATAAATGCAACATTAAATAAATTAATTAACGTAATTCAAAAAAAGTAATATGGCAAACAGCGTATTAGTAATTGCTGACTCAGGTACAGGAAAGTCTACCTCAATCAGAACATTAGATCCTAAAGAGACTTTCATTATAAACATTGCTAACAAACCATTACCGTTCCAGGGATGGAAAAGCAAATACACACAAATTAGTAAAGATAACCCAAAAGGTAATCTGACATCAGCTTCATCAAGTGCAGGAATAATAAAAGCAATAAAGCATGTAGATGAAAAAATGAGCCATATCAAAACATTAGTAGTAGATGATTGGCAGTATATGAGTTCTTTTGAATATTTTGACAGAGCTAATGAGAAAGGTTATGATAAATTCACTCAGATTGCAGCTAACTTAGCAATGGTTGCAAAACTTCCTAAAGACTTGAGAGAAGATTTGACTATCATTTTCTTAACTCACTCAGAAGATTCAACTGATATAAATGGAAATAGAAAAGTTAAAGCAAAAACTATTGGCAAAATGATTGACAATACACTAACTTTAGAAGGCCTATTCTCTATAGTATTATTTGGTAAAGTAAATAAAAATGATGATGGTGAACTTGAATATGGTTTTGAAACTCAAAACAATGGAGAGAACACATGTAAATCACCTATGGGTATGTTTGAGGATAAGTTTATTCCAAATGACCTACAATTTGTAAAAGATTGTATTGAAAAATATAATCAATAATTAATAATTAATAAAAAAGTAAATTATGTTAAGTACTAAAGACATGTCTGCCGGATCAGGTAGCATCAAACCAGTTATTGGAGTGGGTAACCACAAAATCAAAATCAATTCTATTACATTTGACCAAACACCTTATGATTCAGATGCATACAATATTACATTGCATGTAGAGTCTGAGCCTGTAACAGGTGAGTTCAATGGTTTCTTAAAAGATATGAATAATCCTAATGGTGAGCGTTATGCAGGCCAAGTAGGTAGAGTTAGATTCTCACCATATCCATTTAAAGATGCAACATTAGCAAATGGTAATGAGATTAGCCGTGATACTGAAGTATTAAAAGCTATGGTATTTTTATCTGAAGTAGTAGGTAAAAGAAATGAGCTTGATGCTATTGAGGCAAATACAATTGAAGACTTTATGGTTAAGGCTGCTAATGTATGTTCTGAAACAGGATATATCAATGCTTGCTTAGGTGCACGTGAGTGGGAAAACAAAGAAGGTTATGTAAATAATGACTTGTTTTTACCTAAGAGAAGTAAAGATGGTATGCCATTAGAAGAGTTAGATAAAGAAAGTTCTAACCTATTAACATTTGATAGAAATAATACAAATCATTTTAGACCTTACTTAAAGAAAGAAACAACAGCTTCAAATTTTGAGCCTGCAACAGCTTCTGGAAGTGACTTTGATCTGTAATATAAAACCAAAAGAGTGGGCTCAGTATAATGCTGGGCCCATATCTTTTTAATATATTTGGATTATGTTCAGCACTAAAAATTTAATATTAGAAGAAACAGACGTACCAAGTTACTGGGTGTTTCAGTATTATCTAGACTTACCTGAACAGCTAACAGGTCAAGACATTAAGATTAATTCAATATTTAATCCTAATGACAAGACTCCAAGCTTTTGCATATATGTGGATAAAACCATAATGCAATATAAGTTTAAAGACTTTTCTACAGGTATTGGAGGTAACAAGTCAGACTTAATTAGACACATGTTTAAGTTGGGTTATCCTCAGGCTACAAGAAGAATAATAGAAGATTACAATAAGTATATACAGAAAAATGGTAAAGTCAGTGTTGAGTTTGTGCCTCAGGCTAAATGGGAGATTGACTTTATAAAGTATAGAAAATGGAATCAGGATGATGCTAAGTACTGGCTATCATATAGAATAGGTAAAACATTATTAGATCAGTATAATGTAAAGCCAATAGAATATTTTAATATGATTAAGCAAGATGGATTGGAAATAGAATCTTTAAAGATTGGAAGCAAACATTGCTATGGTTACTTTGATAGAAATGGTGAAGTATATAAAATATATCAGCCTCATAGTAAAAAGCATAAGTTTCATAAAGTAAAGAACTATATCCAGGGAATAGATCAACTGCAGTATAAAGAACCTTACTTGGTGATTTGTTCATCTCTTAAAGATGCAATGTGTTTAAAAGGTATGGGTTATAACCTAGAAGTTATTAGTCCAGACTCTGAGAACACTATGATTAAACCCCATATCATAGCAAATCTTAAGAAGAAGTACAAAAGTATAATAACGTTGTTTGATAATGATGATGCAGGTAAACATGCAGTTAAAAGATATGCAGATGCATATAATATAAATGGATGTACACCAACTATATGCAAAGACATATCAGATGCTATGGTAGAAATAGGATTTGATAAGACACATGCTATGCTAAAACCATTATTAAAAACAACATTAAATAAATAATTATGACAAAAATAAGATGGTGGATACCAGGCAATGTTCCCTCAAGTAAAAACGGTAGGCGTTGGACAGGTAAATACTTTATTGCTAGCAAAGCTGTAATGAATTATAGAAAGGCTACCAAAGATATATATGCTAAGTATGCTGAGGATTTTAAAGCTGAAGTTGCTAAGAATAATCTACCTGTTAAAGTATCATTTGAGTTTATAAGAGGCAGCCGTCATAAGTTTGATTATATTAATCCTGCACAGACAGTACAAGATGATATGGTTAAACACGGATGGATTGAAGATGATAATGCTGAGTTTATTATACCAGCATTTGAACAATATTCTTATGATAAAAAAAACCCCGGTGTATGGATAGAATTAATTGAAAATGGCAAAGAAGAGAATAATAACAATAGATGAGTTTTTTACATATAAAGAAATGTTTTCAGGATTACTTGAAGATAGAGCTTTAGCTTGTGAAATATATAATAATGCAAACTATGAAGACAAGGACATTATAGATAAGCTTATGGCTAAAGCATTGCTATTTAAAGATCGTGTAGATTTTTGTATAGCAGTAGAGTATAGCTTTGAGATAGGGTCTTTTAATACAAATAGAGTTTATGCATATATAGAAAAAAGCAAAGCAGATAAAGTTTATATGGACATACTTAGAAAAATAAAAGATAATGATTAACATACAAGATCAGGTTGCTAGGACAACCAAAAGTTTAATATTTGCAGAGCCCTTTTACGGGCTCTTTTTAATTGGTATCAATAAAAAGTATAGCATGCAACTGCCTACTGCAGGAGTAAGCAAACATAATATTGGATGTCAATTGACTATAAACCCTGAGTTTTATAATAACCTTAGTGAAGATCATAGATTTGGTTTAATTAAGCATGAGCTATTGCATATTGCATTTGGTCATCTTATAACTAGAAGTCTATATTCAGATCATAAATTATTTAATATAGCTGCAGATTTAGAAATCAACCAGTACATACTGGAAAGTAAACTACCTGAAGGTGGTTTATTACTATCAAGTTTTCCTGAGATAAATTTACCTAAGAAAGCTGGTACGGATAAATACTATGAATTACTTGAACAAGCACAACAAGATGGTACTTCACCTTCTTTAGATAATCTTATGGATCAGATGAATGGTGAGTCACAATATTGTCATGGTACATGGGATGATTTTGATTCATTACCTGAAGCTGATAAAAAACTAATGCAAAAACAAATTGAGCATCAGTTAAAAGAATCTGCAGAGCAAACAGTAAAGAAACAAGGTAATATACCGGGTGAGTTGGCTGAGCTTATACATAGGCTAATGCATATAGAACCTCCTAAGTTTGATTGGAAAGCTTATCTAAGAAGATTTGCAGGTAACTCTAGTGTAGTCTATACTAAAAAGCTGAGACGTAAGTACAATAAACGTTATGCAGCAAATCCAGGACTTAAAATTAAATTCAAGAATCATATACTTGTTGGTGTTGACACAAGTGGATCTGTAAACAATGATGAGCTAAAGGAATTCTTTAGTGAACTTACGCATATGCATAAGACCGGTCATAAGATTACAGTTGCACAATGTGATACCCGCCTGAATAGTGTGCAAGAGTTTAATCCAAGAAAGGATTGGGAAATACATGGTCGTGGTGGAACAAGCTTCCAACCAGTAATAGACTACTATAATGAAAACAAAGGGCAATATACAGCTCTTATATATTTAACAGATGGTGAAGCATATGCTCCAGAGAACTGCCCTAATAATACTTTATGGGTTCATAGTTCTAACTGCAGTATAAATGAAGTGTTACCAGGACAGAAAATTCAACTTAATTAATAAAAGAAAATGGCACAAGTAAATTTAAACGTAACAGAACTAAAAGGATTTGTAAATCACATTATATCTAATAACAGATATCTTCAAGATAATGGTAAAGGACCAGTATCAGTGGAAGTTGTGGGTGAATCAGGTATAGGTAAAACTTCTACAATAGTAGAGCTAGCTAAAGAAAATGATTTAGCATTTGTAAAATTAAACTTAGCACAGATTGAGGAGCTAGGTGATCTTGTAGGTTTCCCTGTAAGACAGTTTCAGATGTATAAAGAAAAGAAAGTAGCAGTAAAGAATAATGATATTGCTATGGTTACAGCAGCACAAAGAGCTGCAGGTGCTAGTCTAGCTAACTTAAATCAAACTGTAACCAAGAAAGTTGGTCAATGGGTTGATGAACTTGCTGTACAAGAATATCTTAAACAAGGATATAAAATTACTGGTAAAAATAGAATGTCTTATTGTGCACCTGAATGGATAGCTGATGCTAAAGAAGGTGGTATACTATTATTAGATGACTGGAATAGAGCTGACACAAGATTTATTCAAGCAGTTATGGAATTGATAGATAGACAGTCTTATATATCTTGGACACTACCTAAGAACTGGCATATTATATTAACAGCTAACCCGGATAATGGTGACTATATGGTTAACAGTGTAGATAGTGCACAGAAGACTAGATATGTTACAGCTAATCTTAAGTTTGATGTAAATGTATGGGCTCAGTGGGCAGAAGGTGCAGGTATAGATAGTAGATGTATTAACTTTTTATTACTTCATCCTGAATTAGTAACGCAAGAGACTAATGCTAGATCTATAACAACATTCTTTAACTCTATATCAAGCTTTGAATCTTTTGAGGACAACCTCAGTATGATTCAGATGATTGGTGAGGGCAGTGTTGGAGATGCATTTGCTTCTATGTTTACAACCTTTATTAATAACAAGCTTGATAAGCTAGTTACACCTAAAGATCTATTGACTCATGATAATGAGCAATATATTCTTAATGAGTTGAGATCTTGTATAGGTAAAGATGATACATACCGTGCAGATATTGCATCTACATTAGCTACAAGACTTGGTAATTACTCTGTTGTGTATTCACAGGATAATACTATAGGTCAAAAGGTTACTGATAGACTTAAAGCATTATGTACTAAAGATTATTTTACTAATGATCTTAAGTATTTAATTGTACGTACCATATTTAATGGTAATAAAAAGAAGTTTAACAAATTAATGATGATCCCAGAGATTGTTCAAATGACAATGAAATAAAATGGCAAATAAATCAGTATATCAAGATTTTGATACTGATGCTTTAGTATACTTTGGACTAGAGACTGACCCTACATATGGGTTGGTTTCTAGTACAAGTATTAATAAAGTATTATGTACTCAAGATCAAACAACATATGATAAAATAAACACTATACTTACGGTCCCTACAGAAGATGACCAAACTTTTAGAAATAAAAAGAAAGCTTTTATACTACCTAGATGCAATGTATCACAAGATAGATTAAAATCTGCTCTTAAAGAGCACGGTATAACTGTAACAAATGATTATGAATTAGCAGATTTAATTATAGGTCATGAAGAAATAACAACTCATAGATTACAAAATGGAGAGAATATCCCATCTACAGTAATGATGAATAAGATATGGAATTATGAAACTACACTTGGTGATTCTAATGCTGTTGGCGTTCTTAAAAAAATTGCTGATTCAGGCCTAGAATGTATTATTACAGCCAAGGTTACTGATACAGTAAGATACTATGATATAGATATACAAGAAAGTCTATATGATGTTTGGATGGTTTCAGGCATGGCTTTGAATCTGGCTCATATAATTGATACTACAGATGTTAGTGTTATTGATCCTGAGACAGTACTTCATGCGTCTGCTACTAAGATGACTCTTGATGAACAGCTTCTTAGTGATCTTAAGACTCAGTTAAATTCATATACTGATGATAAAGCTTTGGCTCTTAAAATCATTCCTACTATTGACTATAAGAAAAACTATCATTTATTGTGGAAGCTGGCACAAGACTGTAATAGTCTTGAGTATGCTGATAACAGAGATAAAGATCTACAGTATTGGCTTAAAGAATCTAACTTTAGTTCATTCATGCGTAAAAGTGCACAGGATATGATACTATGGTTAGAGGATAAGGAATTACTAAACAAGATCAACTTTAAATATCTAGAGCCTATTGTAAGGCAAGAGATTTCTATTCATAATAGAGACCTTTATGTATTTAAAGTATCAGTCAAGAAAGAGTATCAAAAATATTTAAAATAAAATTATGAAAAAAAGATTTAAATTAGAATTTAATATGTATCCTGAAGGTACTGGTAATTGGGATAAAAATCAGTTATCAGGTGTGGCTGTAAAATGGAGTGAAGAGGAATGTCAATATTTATTTAGCAATCATAAGTATCAAATTGAAGAAGAAGACTTTAAATTGTTAGGATTGCCTATACCTGATAATGCAGACAATATAGATTTACAAGACAAAAAGATATATAGGTTTCCTAAATTAACTCTACCTAGACAAAAGGTAGATTTATTAAAGGAAAGATATAACTGCAAGGTTATTAGAGATAATACAAAAGCAGACATATCTATTGTATCCTTAAGATTATTTGATACTCTTTTTGAAAGAACATGGAATAAATCTATAGCATATAGTGATGCCTATAAGATAATTAAGCATATGAAAGACTTTGATTGGTTTACTGATGAAGCTTTAGATGTACTTAGAGGTTTTCTTAGTAATGCTACTCCTGCATGTATGATTGAATTTCGTCTGAACCAAGGTTATTATGGTAAAAGTAATAATATAAGAGAACAGATGTATGATGATCTAGTTGAATGGATGAAAAAAGAAGAGCTCAATGATTATAATAGTGGATATGATTGGATCTTACCAAAGAAAAACTATGTAGCCTTTAATAATTTATTAAGCTCTACTAGTCAACTAGTTCTAGATTCATCAATATCAGCTATAATTGATTCTGAGCTAGCCGTAATTGAAAATGATAAGTATGATGACATTGAAAAGATGATAACTAGTACAGATATAGATAATAGATCTTTAGCTGTAGAGATGTTGGCTAACTGTAACATAGAAAAATCATTTGATGTAGTATCAGGTTTATATTTTTGGCATTATGATTGGTTCAAAAGTACTAATAACTGGAATTCAGTCAATGTCAAAGCAATGCGTACTAGATTAAAAGCTTATGAAGGTAATCATAACAGTAATGGTATATGGTCATTTAATAGTTATCTGAATGCATTAATGAAAGATAGAAAATTAACAAGGTTTGCAGTGGACAGAACAAGAGAAAAACTTATGAATACTTTAATGGACCCTATGGTTGGTAAAGGTGCTCAAGTATTTAAAGTTGACTTAGAAAATTTGTATATTGCAGATGAATTAGAAAAAATGATAAATGAATAGAAATTATCAAAGAGAAGAGGAGTTTTATGCAGATAAAGAATTCTGCTTTAGCTACTCTTCTTTAAATAAATTATTATTTTCACCGTCCCTGTTCTACAAGGACTATATATTAAAAGATAGAGAGGTAAGAACAGATAAACATTTAGTAGAAGGCAAGCTTTTACATTGTTTGTTATTTGAGCCTGAAAATTTTGAGAGCAAGTTTAATCTAATGCCTGGTAAAATCCCAACAGATTCTGTAAAAAGAGTGCTGAAAGATTTAACACTTCATACAGATGCGGAAACACTTGCAGATTGTGAAGACTTTGTTATACTAGACTCGTTAAAGTCAGTCAACCTATATCAGTCTTTGAAAGCTGATGAAGCTAGACTTGCTAAAGTAAGAACTGATGACAATGAGTCTTATTGGAAATTCTTAAATAATACTAACAAAGATACAATTGATCAAATGACATTAGATAGGTCAAATGATCAGGTTGATATATTAAAGGATAAGAAAGATGTAATGGCATTGTTTAGCAATGAGTCAACAGACTTTGAGTTAGATGATTATGAAACACATGCAGAAAAATACTTAAGCTGTAAGTTAAAAGGAATGCCTTTTGGTTTACATGGTTATATAGATTTCTATAGCATAGATCATAAAGAAAAGAGCATTGTTATATCAGACTTAAAGACAACGGGAAAGACTATATCTGATTTTAAAGAGACTGTTGACTTTTATAACTACTGGTTACAGGCAGCTATATATTGTAAGTTGGTTTGGGACTCTATGGATTCTGTAGAGAACCGTGATGATTATACTATAGAGTTTAAATTTGTTGTTATAGACAAATATAACCAAGCTTATGTGTTTGATGTAACTCAGGATACATTAAGTGGATGGGCGGAAGGATTAGGTGGTGTTTTAAAAGCAGCAGATTACCATTATAAAGAAAGAAACTATGTTTTACCCTATGAATTCTTAGTAAATAAGGTTAACTTATAGTATGGGAGTATACACAGATTATTTTCAAAAGAGTAAAGTCTTTCTATATCCATTATTGGAGTTAAGGAAAGGGTTAACACATGTTCCAAAGCAAACTTATTCTGCTTGGGAAGATGTGTACTCTGTTGAAGATAGAATGTTTTTATGTTTATATAAAACTCCACTGAATGAAAGCTTTCAGAAATTTATTACTGAAAATATACATTCAAATAAATATTATGATCAGCATATAGAACTTGCTGAGGGTAAACATTTATTTGTTTTTGACTTTAGTTCACTTAAGTTTGATTATGATAACTTTATTAAAGGCAGTTATTCAAAATATTCTGTTGATAGTAAAGTCAAAATACTAGATTTCTTTGGTAATGATGATAAAGTATCAGAATATATACATTCATTTTTATCACCAGAGGATTCACATGAAGAGTATGCTAAATTTTTAGATGTTAGTGTAGAATCACTAGTAGATGTGTATGAAGTATGCACACCTCCAGATCTAGAAAAGGAGACTCTTATAGATAATAATTATCTATTAGTTAGGTTATTAGAAGATACTTGTATATCTTTGAACCAAATAAAATCAAAATAAAATTATGGCAACAATAGGACAGAACATGATGTTAGTTAACTCTAGCTTCAGAAATGCAAAATCCTTTACAATGATACCTGTGAGTTTAGACTCACCATATACAGAAGCTATGTTTGACCCTGCGTCAGGCATTTTAGCTGTCATCAGTAAAGTAATGAAACAATCATATCATATGGTACCAAAGTTAGATGATAACGGAGATCCTATAAGATTAAAAACACCAAATCAACAGACTGGTAAAACAGTTAAAGAGGAGAGAAGATTGGTTGATACTTTTTCTGAATTTTATTTAAGTGATAAAAAAGACATTGAAACATTTATTCATATGTTTGGTGTTAACGCTGAAGACTTTGATTACAATCAGTTTATGCAAACAGATGTAAAAGAAACTAAAGTCTCTAATATTATATTACCTGGTCAATAGCCTCCTATAACTCTATTGATCATAAAAAGAAAAGCTCATTGATTTGGGCTTTTTTTGGCTCTAATAAATTATATTATGAAACAATTACAGGAAGAAGAAATAATGGATATTAATATCCTAATAGCAATGAACAAGTGTATGGGTGAGCTAGCACATGGGTTGCAGTATATACATAGTCAAGAAGTCAAAAGAAAGATCAAGCATGTGATTAGGACAGTTGACTTATATGAAAGAGAAATAGACAGAAAGTTAGAGCGTGAAGGATCCCAAGAAGCTGTAGAAAGTATCTATGATAGTATTATGGATTTAATATTGGAAGCTAAAGTAGTTGCACTTAAAAATTATAAAGAATGAAGCATTGGGTAATGGACTATGAAACTTTATCTAATTGTTTCACAGGTGTATTTGAACATTATAAAACAAATGAAAGTAAAACGTTTGTTGTTCATGATCTGAGAAATGATTTTGATAAGTTTATAGAATTTCTAGAACAAAACATTAATAATAAAGAGTGGCATATATCATACAATGGTTTAGCTTTTGATGGTCAGATCACTCAGTATATAATAGATAATCACTACCTATGGTCTAATCTAAGTGGATGTGAGATAGCTAATATAATTTATAAGTACGCACAGTACTGTATCAATAAGTCTAATAACAAAGAGTTTATGGATTACCCCATATGGAAAATGAAGATAGGTCAAATAGATCTATTTAAGTTACATCATTGGGATAACCCTGCTAAACGTTCTAGTCTTAAGTGGATACAATACAGTATGGACTGGCAGAATATATTAGAGATGCCTATAGATCATACAGCTGAGATTAAAACTCTTGAAGAGATTGATACTGTCATTGAATATAATGTTAATGATGTTCAGTCAACTAAAGAAGTATTTAATAGGTCAAAGTCACAGATTAAACTACGTAAGGAACTAACAGATACTTATGGTATTAATCTATACAGTGCATCTGAACCAAGGATCAGCAAGGAACTTTTTGGATATTATCTAACACAAAAGCTGAACATTCAAAAGAGAGACTTAAGGCAGATGAGAACCAGAAGAGATAGTATCAAAATATCTGATATTATATTGCCTTATATTAAGTTTACATCTCCTGAATTCCAGACACTACATGAAAGGTTTAAATCTTTAGAGGTTGATGGATCAAAGCTTAAGGGTAACTTTAAGTATAGCGTAAACTATAAGAATGTAAAAACAGATTTTGGTTTAGGTGGTGTTCATGGTGCTACTAGCAAAGGTGTGTATGAATCGGATGATGATATGGTTATAATGTCATCAGATGTTACTAGTTTTTATCCTAATCTAGCTATTAGAAATAAGTTTTCACCAGGTCACTTTCCTAAAGAAGAGTTTTGTAATCAATATGAGTGGTTCTTTGATGAAAGAAAAAAGATTCCTAAGAGCAATCCAATGAACTATGTATATAAGATTATACTTAATTCAACTTTTGGTCTTAGTAATGATGAAAACAGTTTCTTTTATGATCCAGAGTTATGTTTAAAGATTACTATTAACGGTCAGCTAACTTTAATGATGCTTTATGAGCAAATTATGGAAAGAATACCAAATGCAATTCCTTTATTACATAACACAGATGGTGTAGAAACAATCATTCCTAGAGAACATATAGATTTATATATGCAAATATGTGAAGAGTGGGAGAAAACTACTAATCTAGAATTAGAACATGATGAATATCAAAAACTAGTTCTATCTGATGTAAATAATTACATAGGTGTAAATAATTTTGTAGAAGTAGATATAACAAAGTGGAGGGAGATTAAGCAGAGTCAACCTCATTATGTATTTAAAGTAGATAATGATAAGTTTAGCTTTGCTCCTGTAAAACTGAAAGGGCGTTTTGATTTCCATGATCTACAGTTGCATAAGAACAAGTCTAAACTTGTAATACCAAAAGCTATTTATGAATACTTTGTAAATAATGTATTACCTCATGATTATTTAGATACAAATAAGAATATTTTAGATTATTGTATTGGTGGTAAATCTAAAGGTGATTGGAAACAAGTGGCTAGATCTATTGAAGATGGTGTTCTTAAAGAAGAAAATCTACAAAAGATTAATAGATACTTTATTTCTAAGTCAGGTGTTAAGATTACAAAAGTAAATAAGAAAGATGGTAGGGAGATACAACTAGAAGCAGGCCGCTGGTTGCAAACAGTATATAATGATATGAAAGTAGAACCTAAATGGGAAAACTATAATATTAATAAAGTTTACTACTTGCAAGCAATTGAGTCTGAGATAGATAGTATATTGTCTGTATCAGCTAATCAATTAAAGTTATTTTAATGATTAAAAAACAAAAGACTAAGACTCTTGTAACCAAACCAAATAACAATAGTGCAAACTGCATAGCTCCAAATGTAATCTACGGATGTTTTGGAGGCTGTGTAGACACTTATTGTTATATGTCAAGGTATAATGGTAAAAGAGTCTTTGTTAATGAAAACGTTGATGAAATATTTCAGTCTGTTGTTGAATGGGAAAAAGGTTACTTTAAGAATCCTGATCAGCAAGACCCTATATATACTATGGTAGATGTAGCATGTAACTCAGATTTAGTTATGATGCAGAAACATATGCCAGAACCGTTGATTGATTATCTTAAACGTTATGATGATCACCCGCAGCTTAATACTACTATGGCTACAAAGTATCCAGGTTTATTGAAGTTAGATGTAAATCATTTTAATAAACCACCAAGGGTCCGTGTTAGTCTTATGCCTCAGAAGTATTCTAATGTATTAGAACCTAAGATGCAGGCAATAGAGAGCCGTATAACTGATGTTAATAGACTCAAGAAATTGGGCTGGGAAGTACATTTAAATTATAGCCCTCTTGTCTTTTATCCAGGTTGGAAAGAAGAGTACAATGATTTGTTTTCTGAAGTAAATGCATATGCAGGCATAAATAAGTGTGAGGTAATAGCATTAACTAATCATAAGCATCAAATGGCTAAGGCTTCACCAGAAGCAAAGGAGTTGATGAGACGCTCAAGTGAAGTTAAGAATCAAACAGGTGTAATGAGATATCCTTTAGAGCATAAAGGTAGATTGTTACATGAATTTAAGAAAATATATAAAAAGTATTTTCCTTTAGAAACAATAAGATATATATTTTAATTTGCTGAGTCAGATTAATTTAGTATATTTACACTAAATAAGTTTACAATATGGGATACACAAAACCAAAAGAAGTTACTAGAGCATATCTAGAAAATGAACCTTTACCAGTACACGGTAAATCTTATACAGTTATATCACATAAAGAAGTGATAGATAACGCAAAGAATCTACTTAAAACAAGTGGATTCTCTATAATTAATGAAGTATATAGATCTAATATGAATGCTAATGTAGCACAGGGGATCTATTATTTAAGGCCAACAAACCCGGATGATACTGCAATGCAGGAAGAAGAACTGGGTATGATGTTTGCCTGGACAAACTCTTATGACAAGAGTACTAGATTTCAATGTAGTGTTGGTGCATATGTAAAAGTATGTGGTAACGGCATGGTTGCAGGTGATATGATGAATTATAATAGAAAACATACTGGTACAGCCAATATGGATACTAAGATTCATATGTCAGACCAAATAAAGAATGCTGAGAAGTATTATAAAAGGTTGATTGCTGATAAAGAATATCTTAAATCTATAAATATTACTTGTAAAGAACAGTCAGAGCTAGTAGGAAGATTGTTTATTGATGAGGATCTTCTTGACACACAGCAAACATCCATGATTAAGAAAGAGATGGACAAACCATCTTTTGATTATGGTCAGAGTAATTACAGTGCATGGGCCTTTTATAATCATGTAACGCATGCATTAAAGAAAGCACACCCACGGGACTGGTTAAATGATCAACAGAACTTTCATGATTTTATTACAGTGGAATTGATTAACAAGAATTTGTATAATGGTGTAGAGTTAAATACAGATCCACAGTTAATAGATATAACAATGGAAGACGCAGTTGATATAGTCATTGATGAAGATATCACAAGCAAGAGACTGATTCATGAAATGTATATGGGTAGATTATGAGTCCTTGGCAAACAGTAACTATTATAATACTTACCATAGCCATTGGATATTTAATCTTTAATAAAAAATTGGGTGAATAAATAAGGGAGGCAAAACCAACCGTACAAAGAGGCGTATGCCAATTAATAATTATTAAATGTTTTTAACCTTTGTACGGGCCTCCTCACCTGTTTAATGTATGAATTGGAGAGATACTTTGATGACAGAACCAGAACAAAGAGCAAACAGCATATATGAAAGGCTGGGCCCTATTGATGGGCATATACATATCCTACAGTTGCAGTACTTCTGTGAAAACATGAAACATGATTTGCTCATAGAATATTGGGGTGAAGTTATGGTTATATTCATAACTATAAAGAGTTCTAGTAGAGAAGATATAACAGACTGGTTATCATGAAAAAGTTTTTAGAGTTTGCATTAATATGGTATAGTCAGCAAATGGCAATACCGTTTTGGATCGTTGGACATATACATCTAAGCGTAAATGTTTATAAAGATATCCATGAAATTATAGCAAGTCTAGGGTTGAACATGCTCGTCCTAATTGGATTTATACTTGATTACCGTAAAAATAAAGATAAATGAAAGCAGAAGAAAGAAAAGAAAGACCAGTCTTTACTGGCGTATTAAAATATTTTCCTAAAGCTATTATGGAAATAGCTCGTGTATCATTACAAGGGAACAAACAGCATCATCCTGATAAGCCATTACATTGGGATCGTAATAAGTCTACTGATGACTATGATGCATTAGCTAGGCATCTGATTGATGCAGGCACTATAGATGATGACGGAATACGTCATACTGCAAAAGTAGCATGGCGTGCTCTTGCGTGTTTAGAAAAAGAACTAGAAAATGAAAGATGATTTAGTAATAATCTGGCCTTCTTAGTCTTTACTCTCAAAGTTACCTGATAATATACCGTACATATTACTTGTACTAGTTGGACCACCAGTTGCAAAACCTCCGTTACCTGTTGACTTATCAACTACTACTGAGCCACCAGCCTTTACTTTAGGGCTGTGTGGGCTCATTGGGTCAGTTGCTTTATTTGTTATTTGCTTTGACATATTCTATTAATTTTTGATTTAACCATTCGTAATCAGGATGTTTCTTTGTTGCCATCAATCTAAAAGAAATCTCATCAGCTAATTTTTCAGCTGATGCAAGATCATCTATTGTTATATGATCTTTAAAATCTCTATTTCTATTATACTGATCTACAACCCAGTCCAGTCCTTTATCATTATATGGAAGATCTCTTATTATCATTATAGTACTAATCCGTGATCTAATAATGCTGCTTTAACAGCATTAAAATAATACTGTCCAGTACCTGTATCACTTAATACACCAGGAAAGCCATTATTAGTAAATCCTACGTTTGTATCTGGATAAACTCTAATTGCTGGATTTGCTTGTGCACCCATATAGGTTTGATATAGGGTATCTAGGTTTGTACCAACATAAGCTAATGCACTTGAACCATTAGAAGCAGCAGGATTAACTGCTGGTATAGGTGTATTCATTCCTACACTTAATGCACCATTATATCCATAAAGGGGTGTCAATTCAATTCCAGTGCCTGCATTAGGTGCCATATTAAAGAATGTACCTCTTAATACTACAGAAGGATCTGTATTATTAAATCTAGTCAGTATGTTTCCAGATTGTTGAGTAACAGAACCATTTGTTGGACCTGTTTGTCTATCAGTACTAAAAAAAGAATCATATCCAGATGCACCAGCAACATTTTCATCATAAAAGACAAGCATAAATATTTGTGAAGCATCAAAGAACCAGTTTGTTGCTTGATTACTACCTGTCTGTAAACCACCAGTACCATCTGTACCTACACCTCTATTAGCCATAGCATCAAGAGCAGCTTCAGGACCAGTTTGACACCATATTACATGATCATCAAATCTATCTGAGCCATTTGATGATTTATCTAAATTACCACCAGCTTGTGTTCCAGCTGTTTGATAAAAATCTTGGAATGTATGTCTTAGGTTATTTATGTCTGCATAGTCAGCATCTTTCATGGCATCAGTCATTTCAAACTTTAATTCTGTAGCACCAGCAACAGTATGAGTAGAGCTTAATACCATTTCTCCAGGGACATTCTGGAAGTTTGTACTAACAACAGTTGTATTGGGAGCAATTCCTACACCTGTTACTAGCATACCTGGTCTTACTGCCCACCATGATACAGTGCCACTTGTACCTATGTTCCAACCATTTGGATCACCTCCATCTATTATATTAGGTATATCTGCTCGTCTAACTCCACCACTTTGATTATTCATTTGTAAAGTTGTTGTCGTTGCTCCTGTAGCCCCATTATTTGATAGAGCATATACTAGAGATTGACTTGAGTTTGATGCTATTGTATTTACAATATCATTCATTGACCCTGAAAGATCAAACCAGAAGTTAAAGAATGTATCCTTGTCTGGGACAATACCTGCTATATTACAAATTTGACCTGTAGAGTTAGCAGGAGTATCAGTATCTGTTACTGTCAAGGCTAGTGTAAATACACCACCTGTTAAAGGATAAGTTCCTGTTATAGTACCAGTACAGTCATTATTATATGTATTAGTTAACCATGTAGCCGGAAGACCAGTAGCATTATCTGTTAAAGTAAAACTTACACTGAGTTGGTTACATGCGTGATCTGGATCACTTACTGTATAATTATATGTATAAACAGATCCTGCTACAAGACTACTTGTATCAGGGCATAAACTAGTCCATATAGGTGGTTCAGCTACCGCATTAACAATAATTGTTACAGTAATAGGGTCTGTTATACAATATCCATCAGTTGCTGTATAAGTAAATTGATCTGTACCAAAATAATTAGTAGCTGGAGTATATGTATATTGACCAGTAACTGTATTGAAATTTAATGTACCATTACTAACATTAGTTTGTAATGCATAAGTAAGACCATATCCACCATAGCCATCATCAACAACTACAGTTTGACTTGTTATAGCTACATTTTCATCTGTTGTAAGCGTTTGGTTTGTTCCTACAGGACAGTCATTAGAAGAATAAAGTTTACAACAAGCATCCCAAAATAAAACATTATTTGCTTGACCAGGTGCTTGATAGTTTATATATTTAAATTTAAGTGTCTCACCAAATAACAGTGTATCTGTATCTTTATATCCATTCATACCACCGGCACCTGTTAACCATGATACTTGATTGTTCCATAGTTCACCCGGAATTCCCCAACCATTTGGAAATCTAATAGCGTCTTGTCCTAGAAGAGCACCACTCTTTACATTTTCTGCAATGACGTGTCCTTCTTGACCATCTGTTAATCCTGTCATACCACCAATACGCATAAACGGTACAGTTGTATCATCAAGAGGTACATATGCATTAAGATATGTTTGTGTCCAGTCATTAACATCACTCATCACAAGTGTATCAAATCCTACAGGAGGAACAATTGTAGCTACATCTCTAAACTTAACTTCATTAGAAGCACCTGTATCTCTTACTAATACTTCTGTAAGAGTATCATCTTGTACTACTTCATCTAAAAATACTTTTTTTACTTGTTGTAGTTGACCATCATTAGTAACTTTAGAGGCACCAGTAGAATTGTCTCCATCTTGAATAAGTAAAGAACAACCTAAAGTCTGTGCATCTGGGGTCCATAATGGAATTCTATATACATTACAAACTTCACCTACAATTGCAGCAGGATTATCTTGCCATGCAAAAGTAGTACCATCAGATATTAAGATCTGATCTACTGTTCCAATAGGCAATTCTACTTTATAGTTAGTAGGATCTCCTTGCCATAGTGAACCATATGTTAATGCTTCAACCACATCATCATCTTGCCACTTTACTCTACCATCTGCTAAACCAACAAGAACTTTATTCAATCCACCAACAACTCCTAGTGAATCATATACCGGTCCTTCTAGTCTAAGATTAGAGTTTATAGTTGTTGTCTCAGCTGGAGTACCTAGTGGTACATCAGTTCCATGTACAACATTTACATTGGCAGTCATAGTAACACCATCCATAGTAAAGTTAGCATCATCTTCTAATACACCTCCTGGTCCTACAATAACAACACGGTCTTCTGTTAATGTTGGAGTTGTTATAGTACCTTGTACATATAAGTCACCTGCAATATTAATAGTATCACCTAATGCATTTTGTGTTATAATAGAATCCATTAGTGTATCCCATGCACATGACCCTTCTGGTGTTGTATACACAGGAACAACTCCTAAATTACCTGACCCCGGTTGTGTCCTTGTTAAGTTTTCAGTAACTTCACAAACCAAGTCACCAAACTTCACAACAAAAGGTTCCATCTTAGGGTTATAAGCTGCACCTGTATTCAGAGAACTATTATTATAAAGCTTACCAAATTCAAAATGATCTCTCATTTTGTCTAGCTTTGTCTTCTTTTTATTTCTTTTTAGTAGCCCTAAGACCTCTTGTATATAAACACTCATTTTTTTTTATTTTAGTTTTATTATATAGTATTTAATCCAACATCATAAATTACAACGTTAACTAAAGTAGCCGCTGGTACGCTTGGATTAGTAATATTATTTGAACCAATTATACAACTAGTTGTAGTCTTTAATCTACAATATGTATGAAAAGCAGTAGTTGAACTTTCAGTTGTTAAACATACTAAATAATTTGTTCCTGATAATGGAGTTGTCCAACTTAAAGTAGATGATGCTGTACCATTATTAGTTACTGTTAATGTACCTATTCCTGATCTGCCTGAATTTGTAAATACGCTTGCACCAGTATCAAAAGAACACCATGCTGCTGCCTGAGCAAAAGTGCTTCTAGATACTAATTTATCTAGCAGATCAGAAATTACTAATTCTTTTACCTCATCAATACCTAGACCACCTGAGTCTATATCATTATATATTATTGTATCCTTATCAAGATCTATAGTTTCTTTAGAACCGTTTGCAGCACAGTTAATTACGTTTGTTGCTAAAGGTCCATATTCTACACTTACTGTACTACCATTCTTATTAATACCGCAACCTGCAATAATACCTGCATTACTTGGCTCAGACCAAGCACCTGTTGCATCTAAATAAAACTTCTGATTTCCTGGATCAGAACCATATGATGGTACATGTCCTATATTAGTTCCTCCAGTAAATACATTTGATGTAAGGGTTAAAGTTTGACCATTAATAACTGCATCTAAAGGAGAACCTGAACTTGATCCTAATAGTTGGTTAACAGCAGTAACTCCACCACCAGTACCAGCAGAAGCAGAAGTAATATGCCCCATAGTATCTACAGTAATGTTGGCATTAACATAAGTTCCTGCTACAACACCTGATGTATCATGTGTAAATACAACTTCATCTGTAGCTTGTGCAAAAGTGCTAATAGGAGCTGTCCCTATTAGGTTTAACTTATCTCCATTTGTTATAACCTGATCTGTACCACCATCAGCTTGTACTGTCCATGATGTCATACCACCTCCTCCAGTTCCGTTAGCTGCTAGAGTAATTTGACCTTGAGCATTTACTGTAATGTCTGCATTGGTATAAGACCCAGCAGTTACACCAGTGTTATCTAAACTTATATCTACTGTATTAATAACCGGAGCTGAGCCTGCAGTAGTAGCATCAGTTGTAATACCTGTTCCTCCTTGAATATTTAATTCAAAATCTGTTGGAGAAGCAAGACCGCTACCTGTATTTAAATTATCTCCTCTTGTCCAGAAACCTGCATAGTATCCTGGCATTAAATAAAACTGTTGCTTATAAAGTTGATCACCCCCGTTAGTATCACTAAACATAAAGTAATCTAAACTAGCAATACCCGCAAGAGTAGGTCTAGCCATAATTAGATTGTCAGCACCTGCTGTATCAACACCTATAGTGACAGTGTCTGTTGCACTAACATCAACTGTTAAACCTCCTCCAGTTATACCTGTTGCTGCAGAAAAAGTTATGGTATTAGCATCTTCAATTTCTTCAGTTGTAACACCATCTGTTATAAAGAAGCTTGACATTGATCCGCCTCCTCCGGTTCCATTTGCTGCTGCTGTTATTCTACCTTGAGCGTCTACAGTTATATCTGCATTATTATAGGATCCTGCAGTCACCGCTGTATTATCTAAGTCTAATGTTAAAATATTAGAACCAGATGTTGAAGAAGTAAGAGCAACACCACCTTGTATTAGGGCTGTTTCACCATTGCCAATGTTTTTAGCTGTTCCTAAATCACCTGTTAAATCCCAACCTGATGAACCAATATTAACAATGTCAGCTATTGTAGTATTATATACAAGAGGTGTAGCACCTGATGCTTCTGACCAGTTCATTAATGATGTTGCTTCTGGGGCTTTAAGATTGTTTAAGTATATGTAGTTGTCTGTTCCTGAATAATCTAATCCTATCTTATTGGTTGCGTTATCAACTGTAATACCAGGGTCATTTGTATAAATTGTATCAGGTATTGTAACTACTATATTATCTGGAGTTGGTTCTGTTAATGTTACACCTGATCCTACAAAATCAATTGATTGAACTGCAGTTGTTAATGATGTACCATTATCTAGTATAGTAACTGCTCCTGAAGCATATTGAGGAACATTTAAAGTATTACCAACTAAAGTGGAAGGTCCACTAGTTCCTGTTGTAGTTAATGTTAGATTAGTTGGTATTGAGCTTAATAAAGCTAAATTACCTGCACCATTTACATATTGTGTAGCATCACCTGCCCATGTAAAACCTAGAGCAGGAGTACTTGTTGGGTTTGAAACTAATACATCTAAAGCATCTCCTGCTGTTGTAGATGAAACACTTGTTACTGTTCCTATATTACCATCAATTCTAAAAGTACTTCCAACATTTGTTAATACTATACCATTACCGGCTATTACTGATACTATATCTGATGTACCATCTGAACCATTTAATGTAATATCTATATCAGATAAATTCTGTACAGAAGATAAAGTATATGTTGTGTCAGTATCTGCTGGGATAGATGCCCAAGTATTGTCACCTCTTAAATATTTAGTTGAATCAGGAGTTCCTGTTGCAGATAACTCTGCTGTTATAGTTCCTGCTGAAGTTATTATTCCACCAGATACATCTACAAATACACCATTGCTTGTAGCTACTGATGTAACTGTTCCTGTAAATTGATCAGTTGAATTGATTGTAACTACTCCTTGTCCATTTACTGGACTAATGTTTATGTTTGTTCCTGCTATAATTTGTTGAACGCCAGAAGCGTTGTCAGGTAGATCAGAAACTTTAACTTTCTTTATATTATTATCTGATGCATCACTAAACCATAAGTAATCATTATCTGTAATTACTTCTGTAGGTGCAACTATAATTGCATTATCTACACCCGCATAGTCTATATTGACTATTGGATCTGCTGCTGTTCCGGTCAAGTTAATACCAACACCACCAGTTACACTTTCTACAAGACCAAGATTAGTTATATATTCATATACATCGTCTCCTGTTACTAACCAAGTATTATTATCACCAACTGCTCCTGTAATAGTGTTTACAGTTGGGTCTTCTGCTGTTCCCCCAATAGATATTGTATCTGGAGTATCAGTACCTACACTAGTAACGCCTGTTATAGTAGGCATTGTTACATTCTTAGTATTAACATCTGTAATATGACCTGTTGCATCTGACACTATAGTATCTATAACAGAAAACTGGATACCAGGCCCAGGAGTTACAGAAGAAGTAGTATTTGTTCTAGCTGTATTATCATGAGTTACAGTTACTGTACCCAATGTGTCATCTGATGTACTTATTTTAGTACCACCAGCAATAGTTGCTGTATTTCCATCTTGGATTACTGATGTTGTACCATTATCAGCAGATAAAAGCCATGAAGACATTGACCCAGTACCATTTGTACTCCACTCTAATTGACCACCAGCAGCTACTGTAAGAACTTGACCAAGTGCTCCTGTACCATTAGATGTAGCTATAACTCCGGCAGCTGTCATTTCTAACCAACCTACTTGAAATTTTTTGTTAGAAGCTAGAGTATACATGTTAATACCATCATAAGTAATATCACTATCACCAAGAGAACATGTTCCTCCATCCCACATAGGTAATACATTTGCAGTATTATTACCTGTACATTCTACATACGTTCCTGATGTAACACTAAGTTCTACATCAGATCCATTACTTACAACGGTTATTCCTGTTTTTCCAACAAGACTTACTGTATCTACAGTACCATCTGAACCAGTCAGGTTAAGATTAGTTTTACCAGCTAGATCCACATTTGCAAAATCATAAGTGGTATTCCCTGCACCATTAATAGCAGAAGCAAGATCAAATATTGAAATTAATTCTTGATCTAGTTTAGGCAAATATGCCATAACATTTAAAGAACTATCTTGTTTAGTAGATAGAACTAAGTAATCTTCCTTACCATCTGTATTTACATCATATGGTTTTGGAGCATATTTTTTCTTGGAAAATAATCCAATTACATCTTGTAATAATGAGCCCATTGTTTTTTATTTATAAGTACAGTGCAGATAGTTTAACACTAGCCGTTTCTGAACATGTTATTGTTATATTACCATCAACATCATTAAAAGCATCAACTTCAAAAGGTCCTAAGAACCCTTCTTCATTAGCAGCCAATGTTAAAACAGCATCTTCTTTTGCAAGTACTCCTAACAAAGGATCTACAACAGTAGTAACTACAGGAACAACTGTAGCTGTTACTGATGAACCACTAGCATTTTCAATATGAAAAAACTGCTTTCCAGTATTTGCAAGTTTATCACCTGTTGATTCAGGAGTTACTGTTACAGGTACTATACCTGCTTGAGTTATTTGTTGTGCTGTTAATGTTGCCATAGTAATTTATTTTTTACCGTTTCTATATCCATTTTTAAAAGCTTCTGATTGAACTGGTTCAGATGCTCTAGTAGACATACGTTTAATCTCAACTCCTTGTGCAGCTAGTCTCATTCTAGTTGCTGTAGCAGTTGCATTCTTTTTTGCTTGAATTTTTGATGGTATAGAAGTTGGGTCATAATACCCATTCTCTACCTTTCCGTCTCCCATTGGGAATGATATTTTTTTCTTAGACATAATTCTTTATTTTTTAATCAAGTGAGATCCATCACAAAGCCCATCAGGATTTTGAGTGTTACCACATTGACATTGTTGTTTATTATTGCTCATATCTTATTTTTTGTATGCTCTACGTGCAGTTTTTCTAACCATACCTTTTTTGGTACCACCACCTTTTCTCATTTGCATAGCACTTGATCCTTGGATAACATCCATTACATCCTTAGTGCCCATAGCACCGCCCATTTTAGCAAACATATTTTGGTATGAATAATCCATACCACCATCTCCATAAGAGTCTTTCTTTTTTCTGGCTCCTCCTACCTTGTAGGACATTCCAGCTTTTTTCATATTATTTGGCATAATTTTTATTTTTATTTCTTTTTAGATTTCTTAGATTTCTTACTGCTTCCCCCATACCTTAAAGCTCTCATGCTAGCAATATTTTTTCTGTCCTGTTCTGTTTTAAACTTAGGTCTAAAAAAAGTACTTTCTTTAGCATTTAATTCTTTTATCAGCTGTTCATCTGTTTTGTTTGGTAACTTATCATATACATCAGTAACATCACCGCCAGCCATATATCCTTTTAGACCACCACCTCTAGAGTATGCATCTATTTTCATTTTGTTTGTTGGTACAAAAGCATCCCCGTCACCTTTAGTTCCACCTTTTCCGTATTTTTTATTTCTCATAATTATTAACTTTTATTACTTATTGACTTAAATTTCTCAGCACCCCTTGAACCAAAGTATGCTACATAAACTGTTATTAATAATGACTTTAATAAATCAACCCATATTGAGTCTACTTTAAAGTCAATATCAGAGCTGTCCAATAACATAAATATTACCATTGATATAGTTAAAAATATCAAAGTCATAGGTCTTGTGTTTTTACTAAGCCAAGAATCAGAAGTCATGTCACTGACCCAACGCTTACTTACCTCTTGCATTTCAACCATATCTTGTTCAAGTAGTTTCAATGCATGCTCTTTGTCTATCGGTGATAAAGCTGGTTCCTTTTCTATTAAAGA
>JAAHTH010000727.1_pt1 | contig 30907 bp, 28 predicted proteins | sample 6116091 | NCBI WGS metagenome assembly JAAHTH01 (sample SAMN13939990, study PRJNA603662) | sponge metagenome | isolation source: marine sponge | host: Mycale hentscheli | place: New Zealand | collected 2006
CAACCAAGAGGGGGTTGCCTAGGCTCTGACCCACAACTTTTGGGCGTATCTCCAAGAACTCTCCCGGCTTATCCCGAGGTTTCAAATACTTTCCCATGGAACTACTCTACTGTATTCGTTGCGCTTGTTCCACCGGGCTGAATCGCACGGTATCCAAAAAGCAAGAGGCGACCGGCCATCGGAAAAAAGATGAAGACGCCCACAATCAACAAGAGAAAACCGACAAATTCCAGCAATAGTACAAAAAACGCCGTGACCGCCGTCTGCCAAAAATAACCTCTAGTTCGCTTCCAAGATTGTAAGAATGACTGGATCACCCCACATTCTTCCTCCACAATAATGATCCGCCAATAGAAAAGCCGAACTGCGATATAGAGTACCCCAAAGTATAGTAGCGGGAGTCCGATATAGAGTACCTCAACCCCAGCTGGTAGTAGCGGAGATGGGCTGTAACAAAGTGTATAAAGCACAGCCCCAATTAGAGTCACCGGAAACGAGCCGACTACGCTGATGAAAAAAAGCTGAATCAGGGTCCCTAGGTACCCCTTGAGGCACTCAACAAGGTCTGGAGTCCTCCCTCGCTCTGCAGCCTCTATCGTGTATTGAATCAAAGCAAATTCGGCGAGGACCATCAGAATGAGGGAAACAGTCAGTAATATTATCAGCCCTAGCCCAGATACCCCCAAGCTATCAAGTAAATGTGGAGTTGATAAAGCGCCGATATAAGCAACCATTAATGGAGCAAAGCTGCGCCAATGACTCAGCCCAAAATGCCAGGACTCTTTAAAATTTTTTCCAAAAATTTTCAGCCACACCCTCTTTAGTATATACTGAAAATTACTCTATGACAATTCTTGGCTGGACAATTTTACTGGTGCTGCTCGCTTTTGAAGCCTTTGACTTAATTCTGGAATATTTAAATCTGAAATCCATTCGGACCGAGATACCAACGGAATTCGATGGATTGTATGAAGAGGAAAAATACAAAAAATCCCAGGCCTATTTGCAAGCAAATACGAGGTTCCATTTTCTGGAACAAGGGTTACTGACTCCGATTACATTCATTTTTGTGTTTGGTGGTGGGCTGGCTTTCCTGGATTCCCATGTTCGGGATTGGGTAGCTTCAGATGTTTGGAGAGGAGTTGTTTTTACTGCAGCTCTTTCGTTATTTTCCAGTCTTTTGGCCTTACCTTTCCAATATTATCAAACCTTTGTAATTGAAGAACGGTTTGGCTTTAATCGATCGACCATTCGTACTTTCATCATGGACCGTGTAAAAGGTCTTCTCCTCTTAGTACTCCTGGGACTACCACTCCTATTAGCAGTGTTGTGGTTCTTCGAGAAAACTGGTTCAAACGCTTGGTTATGGATATGGGGGCTTATGACCATTTGGCAATTAATAATTCTCTATATTGCGCCGAATTGGATCATGCCTTTGTTCAATAAGTTTGAACCTCTTCCCCATGGCGAGCTAAGAGAGAGAATACTCGCATTTGCCAAAAAAGTAGGTTTTCCTCTGCAGGATATTTTTCAAATGGATGGTTCCAAACGCTCGTCGAAGGCGAATGCGTTCTTTACAGGGTTTGGGAAAAACCGCAGAATCGTTCTTTTTGATACCCTAATAAAGAATCACTCTATTGATGAATTAGTCGCCGTCTTGGCTCATGAAATTGGGCACTATAAACACAAACATGTTTTGCGTTCCCTAGCGTTATCCTTTGCCTCCACTGGCGTTTTTTTGTACGCAATGAATTTGTTGATCAATAACTTACAAATTTTTGCTGCCTTTCGCGTGCCGGAGACAAGCATCTATGTAAGCCTTGTGATTATTTCGATCATCTTTGGACCAGCTCAGAGGGTACTTGGAATATTTTCCTCGGTGTTATCGAGAAAACACGAGTATGAAGCTGATGCATTTGCCGCCGAGAGCCTAGGCACAGGTGAAAATCTGATTCTTGCCCTAAAAAAGCTAACGGTGGACTCACTAGGTAACCTTCATCCACATCCATTGAAGGTCTTTATGGAATATTCTCATCCCCCTGTATTAAAACGAATTGAAGCATTACGGTCTTAAGAAAATTTTTCGCTAACTGGAAGTGATCGTGTAGAACAGGAAACAATATCTGTCTCGGTGATTAGAAAATCGAGTGGCACATCATAGTTATCTGTCGGCACTGATTCGGTTAAAACTTGCCAATCGAAAGCAATCCCACATTTCCAGCCTTGGTAACCCTCTAGATAGCAATCATAGTAGCCTTTACCATACCCAATTCGACTACCTGCCCTATCCCCACAAAGCAGCGGCACAATTATGCCTCCTAACTCTCCAGCTTCTACCTTTGGTTGACTAGATTTTGGCTGCGAGATTCCCCACGGGTGTAAGTCCCATTCATTTCGGTTGTCTAGAGAAGTAACTCGATAGAACTCAATACGTTTGTTATCGGCGGTCATACGCGGAAATGCCAAAGGAGTGCCAACTTCGAGGATGCGTCGATACTGAAGGTCAAAATCAACCTCTCCAGGAAGCGCGCGATAGCCTCCCCAAAAAACTATATCTAACAAACTTTGAGAGGAGAGGCTCACAAAATTCTTGACCACAAAACTAGACCTACGCTCCACCTCCGGCTGCTGCATTCGTTTACGTTTGTCTAAAAAGAGTTTGCGAAGTTCCGCCTTGTTTTGACTCAAAGGATTCTATCCATCCAAGCCAAACTGTTTATCTAATTCACTAAGCAAAGTTTCGGATTTCTGCTTCACAAGATCCTGAAAGTTCAGCTTCTCATCGCGGGTACAAACAAGTTCATCGCGAGAACGAATCAGCTCATCGGCCAGAATCATCGAGGACAGGAGCAATACCTGATTAGATAATAACGATTTGCTTGCCGAAATTTCTTCGATTTTGGACTCTACTAGCTCTGCGGCTGCCTGTACCTGCTCCATGGAAGCGGCAGTTCGGATCGGGAGTTTGTAACCGGCAACTGTGACCTCTAAACTACGTTTTTCGTCCATGCTGCGCCTTTCTTCCATATTTCATCTCTCTTCCACGTCCCACACACAGAAATTGTATCTCGGCATCGGTCACTGTCAAGAAGGGAGGGAAGATCATTGACGGTAGATCATTATATCTGACCAAACAACTCAGCATAATGCGGGACCGCAAGAAGTCGTTTACAAACCGGACCTTATCTTTTAGTGTCAATTACTACGTTCAGGCATAGCTCAGTTGGTAGAGCAAGTGACTGTTAATCACTGGGTCACAGGTTCGAGTCCTGTTGCCTGAGCCACTAAAAATGCTATCAATACAGCGGCATTAGTGTTTTTTTAGTAAGTCAAAATTGGAAAGGGATTACCCATGAAACTCATATTAGTCTTATTCGCTGCCGTTACTTTTCTCCTGCCGCAGTCAGGGAGCTCTAAAATCTACAGCCCTGACCTCCAGGAAAGCTCCTTGAGCTGGGTGGGTAAAAAAGTCACTGGCGAACATTCCGGAAGTCTAAAACTAAAATCCGGCACGTTGAAATTTGCCGGTGACCAAATCCTATCCGCTACCTTTGTCATTGATATGAATTCATTGGCCGTGGCTGATATCAAGGACAAGAAATACAATAAAAAACTTCGTGATCATTTGGCCAACGATGATTTTTTTTCCATTTCGGATCACCCAACAGCTGAATTTGTATTGAAGGAAGCTAAACCAGACAAAGATGGCCAACTCCAAGCTTTTGGCGATCTGACTATCAAAGGTGAAAAGCACCCTATTAACTTTCCATTGGAGGTGGAGAGGGCTGGAAAGAGCGTTCGAGTCAAAGGAAAAGCAACCGTCGACCGCACGAAATATGGAATTAAGTATAAGTCTGGAAAATTTTTCCAAAACCTAGGGGATAAAGTTATCTACGATAATTTTGAGGTTAGCTTCAATATTTTAGCCACTCCTTAAGATTGTTAGAGAGCAGTTTTTTCACTGCCGGTAGAAGCGTGGCTTTATTGACTGGTTTCTGTACAAGGGTAACTTTCGGTATATCTTTAATTACCGTAAGCGTCAGATCATCTGAAATTCCTGTCAAAATAATCACACGCAATTTATGTCGTGGAATTACTTTACCTCATAACCAGCTCCAGTCGACCAATCAGCGAAAAGTAAAAAAATTCCCCTAAAACCTTGTTTACCCTAACAGTTTTTTTATGGTATTACCCGAGCATCAGACTCTATAAATAAGGAGCGCACCGAAATGACCAAAGCAGAACTGATTCAAGAAGCCGTTAAACGCAAAATGGGGTTTTTAAGTCCAGAAGGAGCATTCATTACTCAAACTGGAAAGTTCACCGGCCGTGCTGCGGACAAGCGCTTTATGGTTCAGCACGAAGAGTTAGCGAACACTGTGGATTGGGGCAAAACTAACCAGCCGATCTCTCCTGAAAAAGCACACGAGGTCTTCTCTGCTATTGAGAAAAAGCATAGTGAATCTGAAATTTTTGAGATGAATGGCTTTGTCAGTACGTTCCCAGTTCATGCTAGATCGACCAGCCCATGGCATATTGCCTTTACAATGAACATGTTCCGCGACCGACCAATTGAAGCGCTTACGGATAAGATTCCAGAGGGTCGCCGTATTGAAATTCGCCATTGCCCATACACAACCGCTTCTGAGCTAGGCATTGAAGACGTAGACGACACGATTATCGTAGTGGACGCTAAAGAGTTAAAGATCGGAATTATTGGCACACAATACGCTGGCGAAATGAAGAAATCTGCATTCTCTCTTTGCAATTACATACTCCCTGAATTGGACTTTTTGCCGATGCATGCTTCGGCAAATTGCCTGAAAGACGGTTCGAATGCCTCCGTCCTTTTTGGACTTTCGGGTACGGGAAAAACTACACTTTCAGCTGCCGATGACAGAGCGCTAATTGGCGATGACGAAATTGTTTGGACTCCCAGTGGGTTATCTAATCTGGAAGGCGGCTGCTACGCTAAATTGATCGACCTTACGGAAGGGCGCGAACCGCAAATTTACCGTGCTTGTAATCGTGAGGGTGCAATTATGGAAAACGTTGTATTTGACCATGAAAAGAATTGCGTAGACTTCACAGATGGTTCAAAAACGGAAAATACGAGGGGCTCCTATTCCATCGAGGCACTCGATAATATCTTCAACCAAAATAAAGAGTCGACTGTTCCTAAAACAATTATTTTCCTCACCGCAGATGCGTTTGGCGCAATGCCAGTAGTAGCGAAGCTAGATTCCTATCAATCGCAGTATCACTTTATTTCTGGCTACACGGCAAAAGTGGCTGGAACTGAACTAGGGATCACCGAGCCAAGGGCAGCGTTCTCAGCCTGCTTTGGCGCTCCGTTCATGCCTCGCCCAGCAGCGGTTTACGCTAAAATGCTTGCTGATTTTACCAAAAAGTCAGGTGCTACCGTTTGGCTACTCAACACTGGCTGGACCAGTGGACCGTATGGCGTGGGTAAGCGATTCCCGCTTTCAATAACTCGAAGAATTCTGACTGCGATTCAAAACGGCGAAATGAACGATCAGCCGATGCACCCACACCCTATATTTGGATTTTCCGTTCCAGAATCTTGCCCGGGCGTTGAGGCCAAGTACCTTGCTGCTCCTGAAGGGGAAGCCGTAGAAGCTCTAGCGGAAAAGTTCGCTACCAATATTGAGACATATGCTAAGCATATGGACGTTTTAGTTTTGGAAAAAGGCGGGCCCTCTAAGTGGCAGCAGGCGGCGGCGCGGACTGACTCGGAAAACCTTCCTAGCGCAGATGCTCCCCTATAGAGTCACGGGAAGCCGGCCGGAAAATAGGTGCTATTGAGAAGCCAGCGGAATCCCTCTACCTGACTTGTGAACTGTGAAACATCTTTCCATTTGCCTTGTTCTACTAATATCTCACGTGGAAAGCGGTGCGCATTATAAAAGGAAGCCATGGAAAATCCATACGCGCCAGCATCCGCAATAGCAATAAAATCTCCTGGTTCGAGTCGCGGCAACTTCCGGTCTTTGCCCAATACATCCGAAGACTCACATATCGGGCCAACTACATCATAGACCTCTTCGGCTGAATCAGTCTTTTGTAAAAGCGGCAAAATTCGGTGGTAAGCCTGATATAGCGACGGTCGCAAGATATGGTGCATTCCTGTATTCAAAATAGCAAAATTCTTAAATGGGCTCCGTTTGATATATTGCACTTCTGAAACTAGGACTCCTGCCGGTCCGACCAAAATCCGACCAGGCTCACAAAAGATCCGACAACCTAATCCCTGCAATCGATCGGACAACAAAGCTCCATAGTTACGAATTCGATCCCACACCGCCGAGTTATCACAATCGTGATAATTTACGCCAAGCCCACCTCCAACATCAAAAGTCTCCAGTTCAAATCCATGCCTCTGAAATTTTTGATAGATGGGAATAGTTTTCTCTACCGCCTCGACAATACAATCGACGTCTAACAGTTGTGAGCCAATATGAATTGCGGTTCCCTTCATATCCAAATGCTGACGATTCGCTTCTAAAATCGCTAGCAACTCGGGAATAAAGGAGGGGTCCATACCAAATTTATTCTCGCGGAATCCGGTTGTAATATAAGGGTGCGTATCCGGGTCCACGTCGGGATTAATTCGAGCCCCTACCCGTGCCCTTTTGCCTAGTCGTTTTGCTATATCGGCGATTCTCTCCAGCTCCTGTAGACTCTCTACATTGATCTGCTCGATCTCTTCGGTAATTGCGAACTCTAACTCTTCCCGCGTCTTGCCCACACCAGAAAAAATTATTTTCCCGGCGGGAAAGCCTGCATTTAAAGCCTGAAGAATTTCACCTACAGATACAACGTCGGCGCCAATCCCCATCTGGGCAAAGCGGCGCAAAATTTCTGGGTTGGCATTGGCCTTCACTGCGTAATGAACTTCAGGCTCTGACTTAAAGGCCGCGCGAAAGCTGGCAAGCCGTTCCATGATTTCATCCCAATCATAAGCATAGAGCGGTTGAGAACTATTCCCTACAATCCCCTCTAGTTCGATCGATTCTTGACCAATACATAATTTATTGTCGATATATCGAATACTCATGCACGTAGAATCTCATCTCGTTGAAATCAGGAATAGGCGCAGCGTGGCAGTATTTGATTTTTGCAAGTAGCGCCAAGTCAATGCTACAGTCGTGGGCGATGTTCATTCGGCGATCATATTTCAGAATTTTTATTTTTTCGATTCTTTTAGGTACTTGCTTCTGGAGTATTCCCACGGAAGCGGCTCAGGAGAAGCTAGCACTCGTGTTGGATCAATCAAAGAATTTGGCTAGCCCAGAGTGGGAAGAGGAGGTTTGGCGCTTGCTTACGGACACTGCGCAAAGAGGTGAAATAAACAATGTGTCGACCAGTGAGTTTCACGGGCAAGATCTCCTCCAAACATGTATTGAATTTCGATCGGAGGGTGCTTTGCGTAAAGCAAAACAAAAATTTCACCGTCGCTTTACTAGCCGTGAGTTGTTAGCCAAAGCCAAGCGCCAGAAAGTCCGGCTTTCGGTCCTTCCTTCTTGTGTTGAATCAAAGATCAATTTCGTTCATCCACCTCCGACAGCGCAAAAGCCAACCACTACGACTGGCTTGACCCGATAATTACCTTAAACATAAAGGAAGAGTCTCATGTGTGCAGCAGTAGCTGAAAATCCAAAGCTTCACCGTATCCGGCATAGTTTGGCCCACGTTCTGGCTCAAGCGGTCTTGGATTTGCGTCCAGGCTCAAAATTAGGCTTCGGACCAGCAGTCGATGATGGTTTCTATTATGACTTCATTCTTTCCAAACCACTTTCCGAAGAAGATTTTCCGGAAATCGAAAAGCGAATGAAGAGAATCATTAAGGCCAACCAGAAGTTTGAACGGGAAGACCTATCTGTAGCAGACGCTTACTCAAAAATTGAAAAAATGGGTGAGCCCTATAAGTCGGAATACGCCAAGGAACTCGCGGAAAAACAAGGGCTCAACACAATTTCATTCTATACAAATGGACCTTTTCTCGACATGTGTGAAGGCCCACACGTGAAATCAACCAAAGAAATTCCTCCTGGCGCATTCAAGCTGAAAAGCATCGCTGGCGCCTATTGGCGTGGGGATGAGCGCAATGTGATGATGACACGTATTTATGCTTGGGCTTTTGAAACTCGCGAAGAATGCGATGCCTATGTAAAAGCCTATACGGACGCGCTAAAGCGTGATCATAAAAAGCTTGGTAAAGAGCTGCATCTCTATACCATTGACGAAACAATTGGTAAGGGGCTGCCGCTATGGCTACCAAACGGAACTGTGCTGCGCGAGGAAATTGAAAAATATATGAAGGAGCTCGAGTTCCAAGGAGGCTTCCAGAGAGTGGCAACTCCCCATATTACAAAAACTGATTTATATTTCAAAACTGGCCATTTACCCTACTACAAGGAGGGCATGTTCCCAGCAATGGAGTTTAAGGATGTAGAAAATGGCGAGGAACGGCTTGAATCCTACTCCTTGCGTCCTATGAACTGCCCTCACCATCATTTGATCTTCAAGTCGATACCTAGATCATACCGAGACTTGCCGTTACGTTTGGCTGAATATGGCCAAGTATATCGCTATGAGGACTCCGGTGCAGTTTCGGGGCTACTACGCGTGCGCGGTATGTGTATGAACGATGCACATATTTACTGCGCAGAAGATCAAATCGAAAAAGAGTTTCTTGGCGTTATGAAAATGCATAAAGATCTATACGACACTCTTGGCATCGAAAACTTCTATATGCGCCTATCAACTTGGGATCCGGAAGATCCAAAAGGAAAAGAAAAATATGTCGACAACCCGGATGCCTGGGAAAAAACACAAGATATGGTGCGCGCAGCGATGGAGAAGTCTGGACTTCCATTCACAGAGGTCAAGGGCGAGGCAGCATTCTATGGACCAAAGATTGATTTCCAATTTAGGACTGTGACTGGACGAGAAGAGACCGCATCCACAAATCAATTAGATTTTGCCGTACCCCCACGCCTAGGACTAACCTATGTAGATGCTAACAATAAGGAGCAAGTTCCCTATTGTATTCACCGTGCTCCCGCGGGCACACATGAGCGCTTTATTGCCTTCTTGATCGAGCATTTTGGTGGCGCTTTCCCAACTTGGTTGGCCCCAGTGCAAACTCGCGTCGTAACCGTTAGTGATAAGTTCAATGATTACGGTCAAAAGATTGTGAACGATTTACGAGCCAATTATGTTCGTGCCGAAATGGATAAAGGTTCTGAAACAATGGGAAAGAAGATCCGCATAGCGGCTAAGGAAAAAATTCCGAACACGCTGATTATTGGAGAAAAAGAAGTTACCGATGGCACTATTACACTCCGTCGTTTTGGTCAGGAAGAACAAAAAACAATGCCTGTTGCTGAATACAGGGATTGGCTACTTAACCAGATTGCAACGCGGACCCTAAAATAGATTCCCTTATGTTCGCTACCTTGAATCAAACCGGTTGCCTTGCCAAATTTTAAAGCAGGCACAGAAAGCTCATCCATTTGCCCCAAATGTAAGGGCAAACAGATCTTACCCTGTTTACAAAGAAATCGTCGATTTTTCGCAACAATACCCATGCTCCTCTTATCGGATATATCGCTTGGAGTTTTAATGCATTCCAATAGACTGATGGAACTCAACGACCTCGGGGGACACTCGAACTGAGCTCGGTGACCAACCGGTAACATACAAGCCTTCGGCTGTGCGCACGCGAGAAAGCGCCACATAGGCATGCCCTGGCTCCCAAAGTCGACGAAGGTCAACAATTAAACGATCAAAGGTTGAGCCTTGCGCCTTATGAATCGTTGAAGCCCAGGCAAGATTTATCGGAAAATTAATCGCAGTCGCAACTGGGTTACCCTCAGCATCGGAAAGCGTGAAGACAGATTTATCGATCTTTATTTTTGTTCCCTTTAAAAGCCGGATCTCCATTTGCCCTTCTTGGTTGAGGGCAATAAACTTTCCCAATGAACCATTCACCCAACGCCCGATAGGGTCATTTTGCCGAAGCATGACGAGTGCTCCTCCTTTCACACGCAAAACCTCGTCTATCGGAGCCTGAGTCTTCAAGGCCTGAATACCTTTAGCTGAGCCCGTATACTCCGTCGGATACTCTTCTACAGCTCCTGGAAGTTCCGCCAGGCGATCATCGTTGAACTTCTGAGTCGCATCTTTGCGTGGAAATAATCGTGTGCCAGGCATCGTACCATCGTCCTGCATCGCACGGCCCTGGAAAAATTCCTGCACATCTTCGGACCATTTCCCTCTTCGGACTTTATTTAAAATAGAAAGAAAACCATCATCCTCTTGACGCATGATCGTCGATAAAATAGCTGGTTGAAAATTTGTCCATTTCCAAACTGGATTTTGAAAGGCCCATTTGCGTTGTTCCCCCCCACGAGTCACTGGTGGCAATTGGGCAAAATCTCCAACGCCTATGACCCGCAATCCTCCCCAAGGCTCATCCGACCTTCGTGCGCTGCGGGCGATTTCTTCAGCAGCAGCTAAGGCTTCTCCTGACAACATGGAAAGCTCATCGATCACTACTGCAATTGCTTTGCGCACGCGGGAACGAACCCGAGAATTATTTAGCGCCACAGCTACTGCACGAGCTGCTCCACCATCCATAATGCCTAAACCAAAAAAACTATGGAATGTGCGACCGCCGATTAAAATCGCTGCTGCTCCTGTGCTGGCCAAGACTGGATATTCCTTCGAGCCCTTCCTCGCTAGATAATGGCGCAAAAGAAAGGATTTCCCCGAACCAGCAACGCCGGTGAGGAAGATGTTTTGATCGCTATCCAATTGTTTAAGAGCTTTTTCTTGGCAGGAACTAAGTCCGGGTGACTTTTCTGCGGATGACTTTTCCATTCGCCTACTCTACAGAAATTGACCTACAAAACCTAGACTGGGGGAATCAAGTGAGAAATTGATCTTTTCATTCAGCTACTGTATAGTGCAGGCGTGAGTTCATCAATTCCCCTTCACATCTTGGAAGAAGCCATGCGACTGGCGATTCGCGAGGCGGAGAGATACGCTGGTGCAACTACGCCGAATCCTCCCGTTGGCGCCGCAGGCCTCGATGCCGATGGCAATATCCTAGCCGTTGCAGCCCACCATAAAGCAGGCAAGCCGCATGCAGAACGAAACCTTATTCAGATATTTCGCGACCTCGACGAACTAGATGACCTACACACACTGGTGGTAACGCTGGAACCCTGCAATCATACGGGGCGTACTGGCCCTTGCACAGGCGCTATTCTGGAGACAAATATTCACCGAGTTGTCGTCGGGACACTAGACCCAAATCCAGGTGTCGCAGGCAATGGTTTAGCTCACCTAAAATCGAAAGGCATTGCAGTCGAATCGGGTACACTTCCAAAGGAATGCAGTTATTTAGCCCGAAGCTTTTTCCACAAGCTGCGCACCGGGCTGCCTTGGGTAACCGTAAAACAAGCAATTCGTTCCAATGGTAGGATGCGTCCCGATCCAGGTAAAAAGACCTTCACCTCTCCGGAGGGCTTGGTGCTCGCCCACCGCCTTCGCCGACGGGCAGACGCCATCATCACAGGCAGCGGCACCGTTTTAACCGATAACCCACTCTTTACGGTTCGGCATGTTCCAGATTTTTCCCATAAACGACGCTATTTACTTGCTTTAGATCGACGAGAGCGTATTAATAGTGAGTGGAAAGAAGCAACAAGAGCAACCGGGTTTGAGCTCCTAGAAGCCGCGACCTTTGAGGACGCACTAGTAAAACTAGGGCAGCTGGATGTGTTGGAAGTCTTAGTCGAAGCAGGCCCAAATCTATCTACTTACGTGCTCGAGCAAAACCTTTGGGATGAACATGTGCTAATCCAAGAAGGAATCAACGCAAATACAAAGTTTACATTACGCGACCCGCAGACTGTTATTGGCTGCGAGTCATGGAGAAGACCATATTGTTTACCGGGATTATTCAAGCCGTGTGCCCCATTCGCTGGGTAGAAGATGCGGCTGGAACAATTGAACGCAGAATTGCTGTAGAGACCCCTTTCTCTGATTTGAAATTGGGAGAAAGTATTGCAGTTAATGGTGCCTGCCTTACAGTGGCAAAGTCCGAAGGTACCGTTGCACAGTTTCACCTAAGCTCCGAGACAGTTAAGTTGACCAGCCTCGGCGCACTCACGAAAGATAGGCGCTGCAACCTAGAGCGCGCGCTTTGTGTTGGCGATTCCTTGTCTGGGCATTGGGTACAAGGTCATGTAGACGGGCTAGGCTCGGTGAAGCGTGTCGTTCCCGAAGGCGAATCGTACCGTGTTGAAATCGAACTTGAAGATAAGCTGCGCAGATACTGTGTGGATAAAGGCTCGATCACTATAGATGGAACTAGCCTAACGATAAACCAAGTGTCCAATGATACTGGGACTATTCTATTGCAAATTATTCCTCACACCTGGCAAGAAACAATTTTTTCTGATTATCAAAGAGGTGACCTAGTCAATGTTGAGGTTGATATTCTGGCAAAATACGTGGAGCAACAATGCAGTCCATACAAGAAGCCATAGAGTTTGTCCGTCAGGGTAAGATCATTATTATGGTCGACGATGAAGACCGAGAAAACGAAGGCGATTTTGTCCTTGCGGCCGAACATGCAAGCCCGGAAGCCATCAATTTTCTTGCTAAGTATGGACGTGGATTGATTTGCTTGGCGATGGATGCTCAATTGATTGACCGACTGAATTTACCCATGATGACGAGTGATAATCGTACTCGTATGCATACCGCATTTACGGTTTCTATTGAAGCACGTGAAGGTGTAACGACAGGCATTTCCGCTGCCGATCGTTCACGAACAATTCAAGTCGCCGTTGACCCTAAGTCTTCACCTGAAGATGTCGTGTCTCCCGGGCATGTCTTTCCTTTACGGGCGGTAGACGGGGGTGTTCTACTTCGCACGGGCCATACAGAAGGATCTGTCGATATGGCAAAGCTTGCAGGACTACAAGGAGCGGCAGTAATTTGTGAAATTATGAATGATGACGGCACAATGGCCCGCCTGCCGGATTTGGAAAAAATTGCAACCGAGCATAGTCTTCCCATTATTAGTATCCGAGACTTAGTCTCTTACCGCTTGCAGCGAGATTCATTGATTGCCCCCCTCTCGGCAGCAGACGAGACTTTCACTTGGCACCATCTTGGTGAGTCTTATGAGTTTCAGCTGCATCGTTACCTCTCGCGCGTCGATGGCACAGAGCACTTTGCATTAAGCCGAGGAAGTCTCGGTGATGTTCCGCTAGTGCGAGTGCATGCAGAGGCAGGCTTAGAGGACTCGTTCTGCGATATGATTCCTCTGGCCTTAAAGCAGTTGCTGGGATCAAAAGAGGGTGGGCATTTTGTCTTTATCCGCAAACCGGAGATACATGAGCAAAGTGTAGGTGATTTTTTTGCAAGCCTCGAAAATTCTTCTCTCGTTGAAAGAACCAAAGACTCTAGCCAAGGCAACTCTCCACAAGCTCGCCAGAACTATTTACGACAAATTGGCATTGGAGCTCAGATTTTACGTTTACTTGGTGTCACTAAAATGCGCCTGTTGACGAAGTCTCCAAAGAAGCTCGTTAGTCTAGACGGCTACGGACTAGAGGTTGTTGAAAAAATTCCATTCCATAGTACAGCATCAAAAAATGCGCAGAAAAATTTGAACGAAAAGGAAGACAAAAATGAAGATAGCCATCGTAATCAGCCTATTCAATGAACAGATTTCCAGTGGTCTTTTAGCAGGTTCAAAAGAGTTTCTAGCTGAAAGAGATATAAACATTTCTTCCGATGATATTTTTTATGCTCCAGGAGCCTTTGAGCTCCCCTTAATTGCTCGCAACCTGGCTCAGACTGGGTTGTATAATGGCGTAATTTGCTTAGGCTGCGTGATTAAGGGAGAGACTGCACACTTCGAATATATCTCCATGTCTACTTCACTAGGCATCCAGCAGGCTGCACTAGAAACAGATACACCCGTAGGGTTTGGTGTTTTGACTGTATATGAGCGGGAGCAAGCAATTGCACGCTCTAGTGAGAACGCAGAAAATAAAGGTAGAGAAGCCGCCGCTGCAGTTTACGAAACCGCGCGTACCCTGCGTGAGATTTCTAAGCTGGAGTCCTAGATTTAAAGCACCAAAATTGGCTAGCGTTAGATTGGCTAGCGTCTTGGAAATGTTCCGCTGCCCACAGCAGCACCCGACCTTGCGGGACCAACCGGGGCACCGCTTATCCCACCGCCGTGAAAAACGCCGCCGCCTGCTGGAAATACTGGCGAGCCCGCAATGCTGCCGACGCCGCCTCCTCTGAAGTGAGCTCCAGAGAATCCACCCACAGCTCCTACGCCACCGGAAATCGATACGCCGGTAAAGGCTGCGCCGAGTCCACCAGAACGATAGTGCTGGCTCAAAAGATTCGTAGAGTACTGATACTGGTACTGCGCTTGTAGCAACTGCTGTTCTGAAACTGAAGCTTGTTGCTGTAATACCTGACTTAGGTACTGATACTGCGCATAAGCCTGTTGCTGGTAGTGAGACTGCATCTGTGTCCTTTGCTGCTGAACCATTGTGTAGTACGGATTATAACTTTGTAATCCACCCCAGCCGTATGGGTTGTAGCCCATGAATGGACTCATAAACGTATTGCCTGGCCCGGGGAATCCATGGATGAAACCAGCACCGCCGCCGGCGCCACCCCAGAATGGAGGGGGCATTCCCGGCCCAAACGGCATACCTGGCCAGACAGGAGCCCCGGTGAAAGATCCGCCACCAAATGGCGCGCCGATCGCACCCACGATTGCACCGCCAATACCAACTCCTCCGCCGATAGCAAACCCTCCGCCGCCGCCAAATGGTACACCGGCAAACGGTACGCCAAAACCACCACCAGCAATTCCGCCGAAGCCGGCGATACCTCCGCCGATAGCAAACCCTCCGCCGCCGCCAAATGGTACACCGGCAAACGGTACGCCAAAACCACCACCAGCAATTCCGCCAAAGCCGGCGATACCTCCGCCGATAGCAAATCCTCCACCGCCGCCAAATGGTACGCCAAAGCCGCCACCAGCAATTCCGCCAAAGCCGGCGATACCTCCGCCGATAGCAAACCCTCCACCAGCGATGCCGCCATAACCACCCAAACCAGCGCCACCCATAAGCGGGCCACCATACATATGGCCGTTACCAAATCCATATCCACTCATGGCACCTAACGCCCACATGGCCGGACCAACCGTTGCACCCAGCACACCGCCGTAACCCTGCGGCGGATAGCATGGAAGGCCAAGACCCGTACAAGATTGTAGATAGCGATTATAGCCTTGCTTCTGCGTCTTCACGCCCAGATAGGCACCACCCAAACCAACTACTCCTGGCGTTAATGCCTTAATAACGTTTGCAATACCAGACCATGTCGAGCCACCAGAGTCGTCGTCTTCGCTACTAGCAGAGTCATCATCATCGCTACCATCGTCGGAACCACAGTCCGTACAGTGAGGGTCGTAGTCGCGCTCCACACGTGCTAGCTCGCGGTCTGCTTTGTCAAAAGCAGACTTAGCATTTGTATACTCCCGTCGTGTTCTAGCGAGCTGAGCATTCATACCACTCAATTCCGCCTGTGTTTGGTCCACATCCAGTTGTGCTTGACGAATATCCGCAGCAGCCGAAGGATTGGTGCGCTCCAGTGCTGCAAGAGAACCGGGCCCAGATACGCTGTACTCTCTACGTAAACGATTCAATTGCTGTCGGCGTAGTTCCAGCTGAGCCTTCGCCGTCTCGTGCTTTACTTCTAGCTCTTCATAGGCAGCTTGTCGCTCGCCAACCTCTGCCTTTGAAGTGTCAAATGCGTTCGTGTAACGATCGTAAGTGCGGCGGTCCATCCTCTTCTTGTTTTTCTTGCCGCCACCATCCTCGTCATCGTCGTCATCGTCATCGTCGTCATTATTCATGTTACGATAGTGGTAGTCATAGTTGTACCAACCGTGACCAGAATTGTCATCGTCGTCTCCCGCTGCAGCCTCAGGCAACAATAGCTCAACCGTTGATAGAGGGTACACTGGTAATACCAACGCCAGGATCGTTAGTGATAGGATTGGTAATAAAAAAGCTCGTTTCACGGCAGCTACTCCCTGTGCCCGCCCATTTTTCCGAAGACACCCTACTAACTAAATCGGATCAGGTAGAAAAACATTTAGTGAATCCCACGATTCTTCTTGATAATTCTACCACTATACTTTGGCAACGTAAAATTACGCTGGCGTGTATTACATGAATTTTAGTGCAATTTGGAGCGACGGAACTGCCCGATTGTAGAAACAATCACTTTCAAAAGTTTCTCATCTTCGGAAAAAACTTCGTCAATAGCTGGATGCTTAAATAGGTAAGCAATTAACCATTCTGCAACGTACTTAATTGGTCGTTGGAAGAAGAGACCATCAACTTCATACTCGCCATGCTTGGAGAGCCAACGCTGGCGAACCGTTCGATAAGCCTCACCACCAGAAAGATTCAATTCTTCTAGCTCTTCGTTTTTCTCCCCAACTTGACCGAGAACTTCGTTCTCCATGTCCTCTTGGGTGAAAATTTGCGGCTGAATATGCTCCGACAAATGATCCAATAACTCGTTACGCTGTTCCTTCACAACGGCGATCATCCGCTGAGATTCAAGGCGACGGATAATACTCTGGCATAACAATTTGACACTTTCGGAATCAGTGCCCTTACCCTTATTCATAGGAACCTCTCAAAAATAAAAAAAATCGCTCCTGGCGATTTAATTCTTATTCTCGTCCGCGCGTTTCCACAGACGACGGGCTAGGAAACCTTCCATTAATCTAGTCTCCTCGAGCCCCATTAATCTTGTACTACCCCAGTATGTAACAGCACCCACAACGAGACCGCAAGACAATATGCCGAAGCGCGGAAAAAAAGTGGCTTGAGCCCAATAGTCTGCGGCAATTGTACGCCATACAAACCAGAGCAAAGCCCCCATTAGAATAGCACTCACGGAGCAGCAAATCAGTCCACTAAACATTTTTCGCCAATAAAAGCCACCAGCATTTCGCGCCACGAAGGTTAGGAGCATAGTAGTGTTTACGAAGGCTCCTGTTGAAGTTGCGAGCGCAAGGCCTATAAAAGATAATTTGTCGATCCACCACAAACTTAAGGCAATACTAACAGCCACAGTCGTCACCGAAGAGCCCACCGCAAATCGTGCCTTGCCCAAAGAATACAAAACTGGCACTAAAATTTTATTGCAGGAGTAGGCTGCTAAGCCAATCGCATAACCAGCTAAGGCTAGTGTTGTTTTATATGAGTCCTCTGCAGTAAAAGCGCCATGTTCAAAAATCACAGAAATAATTGGATAGCCCCAGACAATTAAGCCCACCGCCGATGGAATCGCTAACGTAAACGCCATACGTAATGAACGCACTACTGAATCGCGCACACTCGCAAGGTCCTTCACCGCAGTTGCATCTGAAACTTGAGTCAAAGTAACTTGGGCAATTGCTACACCAAAAACACCGATTGGGAATTGCATTAAGCGAAACGCATAATTCAGCCAAGAGACAGCTCCGTCCCCTTGTGACAGCGCCAGAAATGAATTCACCATCACATTTACTTGCGTAGCAGCCATCCCGACAGCTCCTACTCCCATCAAAGAAATTACTTGCAATAACTTTTTGTCGCGCACACCAAACTGAAAGCGAAAACGAAAGCCCTCATAGCGCAAGGCTGGCACCTGCAAAAACCATTGCGCCAACCCACCTAATAGTACTCCTATTGCCATTCCATAGATCGGTTCCAAACCGAAACGCGGCATGAAAGGCACGATCGCAAATGCAGCAAAAACAGAAAGCACGTTGAACATGGATGGTGCCAAAGCTGGAATGGAAAATTTTTTGCGCGCGTTTAGGATTGACATCCAAATCGCTGCCATTACCACGGTAGGTAAGAATGGGATCATCACTCGTGTGAGTCCTACTGTCAGTTCAAATTTCTCTGAACCGGGTTCGATCGGAAAAATACCTACGATATGATCTGCAAAATAGATCGCTAATATGGACAATGCAATTAGGGTTACGCCCAATACGGACATAAGACGTCGCGCGAGTGACCAGGCTGCCTCTTCCGAGTTATTGGCCCGCTCCTTTATGTACACCGGCACAAGTGCGGCGGACATGGCTCCTTCTGCAAAAAGGTCTCGCAAAAGGTTTGGAATGCGGTAAGCGATCTGAAAGGCATCGGTCACTAGGCCAGCCCCAAAGAGATATGCAAATACCTGTTCCCGCACCAGCCCTAGCACACGGGATAGCATAGTGGCAGCTGAGACTATCCCTGCACCCTTGAGAAAATTCCCCTTAGGTTTCAGTGACTTTTTAGAGTTTTCCATTATTTTTCACGATACCATCAAGAGAATCTTGACCCAAAGCATTAATACAAGATAACATTGTTAATTATGAATAACAGCATTTTCCCGACTGAAGTTTTCAAAAAAGGCTCTGAACCATTTTTAGTGCCCTTCCCCAAGAAGTTCTCTCTCTTCCTCTTCTTCACTTGGGCTCTAATCCCCTCCACCCTCGCCCAAGCCGAGAGTAAAAAAATTTATAAAGAGAAGACCTACGTCAACTTTGATGAAGCCTTGGTAGAAGGCAAGGGACGCAACCCATACTCCTCTTACCTATTTAAGAAAAAAGAAGCTTTAGTGAACGACCTGTCACAATGGAAGCCTGACTGGAAAACGAAGATACGGAAATCGCGAGCTAAATTGAAGTGAAGTGAGTAAAACCAATGGAAGCGCATAAGCCACACAAAATCCGAAAAATCTGCTTACACATGATCCGAGGCAAGCAAGACCTCGGCTCCTATGTTAAGGATAAGGATGACCAACAGATCGTAATCGGTAGCTCTAACACTGCTGACATTGTCCTTCCAGGAAAAGAAGTGTCCGGCTTCCATGCTATGTTACGAATCACCGCAGAGAATAACTGCATGCTATACGATTTAGGCTCTAAGTCCGGCACCTACGTTACGGACAAACGTGTTGTGCAATATTCGCTCAAGCAAGGGGCTAGTTTCCACATTGGTGACCAGTCTTTCAAGCTAGACTTTGTAGACTGTCAAAATCCAGAAGATGCTCCCGAACAAAGACTCTTCTGGGACGCAAAACTACACTCCCATGATATTTTAGACGTAGCCGTAATCCGCAACAGTAGACTGCAAGAGACCTATCAATTGGGTAGTGGCCGCGTATTAAAGACGGGGGTTGATAGCAATCAAGTCTATATCGAAGGCATTGCAAATCGAGAGACGTTTGTAGCACGCAAACGCATTGACGGACAAGATAGTGCTTATTGCTACCTACTAAATGACTATACTGCTGAAGTTTACGATGCTTCTAATAAACTCGTGGCTAGTATCGATAAAGCAAATGAATACTTCGCCATTGGTCCAAACCAAAAGGCACGTATGGTTTGTGGAAAGGACGAAATCCAGGTCTATTGGCGTACCCAGCAGGATCGCTTTGATCGCACAGCTTCCGATGCAGAGAGTAAACGTTTCAGAGAATCCATTAGTGCGTCCCTAGGACTTAGTATCATCGTTGTGGCAATTACGTACTTCACACCGCAAAAAGAAAAGGAAGTCAAACTTTCTGAGAAAAAAAGCTCATATTATCGAGTTACCTCTCAAGCAAAATCAACCCCAACATCAGCTCCAGCACCAGTCCCTAAGATCGAAACTGTGGACCAGGTCGTGGCTAAAGCTCAACCTAAGATACTAGAGCCTCAGCGAAAGCCTCCTATAAGGAAACCACTCCAGAAACCAGTCAAGAAACTGGTTGTTGCAAAGGTTGTAAAACCTAAAGGGCCAAGCAAGAAGACGCTTGCAGTGACATCTGCTCTGAGCAGCCTACTATCAAAAACTTCAAAAAAGACGCTCAAGGCAAGTGATCGTGGCCGGAAAGTCATCCAAGCGGGTATCGTGCCCGTTAGTGCTGGTTCCACTTCCAGTTTAAAGACTTCTAGCTTAAAGACAGAAGTATCCGGACAAAAGGCTCAGTCCATCGATACCGGCTCTCTCTCTAATTCTTTGAAAAAGGGGCGAGTGCCAGCGTCACTCAAAGGATTTAAAGGTGGCATCGGAACTGGTTCACTTTTCAGAAAAGGTGCGCCAAGTATGAATGTTGGTATAGGTGAATCCGACGCCGAGACGTCTGGTGGACTCGACAAGTCCGTCATTGCCCGCGTAGTGCATGCACACCTTGGGCATATTAAACATTGCTACGAACGACAATTACTCGTCGACCATAGCCTGTTCGGTAAAGTTGTCGCTCGCTGGGTGATCGGCTCGGATGGCCGAGTGAATATGAGTTCGGTGAAAAAATCAACGATGAGCAACCGAAATATCGAAAACTGTGTAGTATCAAAGATAAAAAAATGGAAATTTCCTAAGCCTAAGGGAGGCGGAAAGGTTATCGTGAGCTATCCTTTCCTGTTCAAGTCAGTGAACTAAAGAAAGTAGAAATGTGTTGGTGCTATGAAGATGAAAGTTACATTGCTGAGGACCATAGGCCTAACCATAGGCCTATACGTGTTTATGTTGTCTCCAAATTTAACTCTTGCTGAAAAGGCTGAAAAAAATACTACTCGCGACAAGAATGATGAAAATGAAATCGACGTATCCGATATCGCCAACAAATATTGGCAGCCGCAAAAAGATAATTTAGAAGTGGTACAAAACCGGCGCTTCGCTAAAACAGGTCGAATCGAGTTTTCCCTACTCTATGGCTTCTATCAAACTAGAGAGTACCAAGACTCCACTTCAGTAGGAGCATCCCTTACCTACAATTTTTCTGAGCTTTGGACTGTGGAAGCATCATACCTAAAAATCAATAACGATCGCTCAAGCTTCTTGGATTCTTTGTCTACGCAATTTAACGTAGAGCCAAACTTCAACTCCGAAGAATCTCAAAGCTCGATTCTAGCGACCTTCGCCCCAATCTATGCAAAGTTTGCTTTGCTTGGTCGTCATATCTCTCATTTTGAGCCTTATATTTCGCTTGGCGGCGGTTACACAAAAACATTAAAAAACCACTTCACAATCATAGCGGCTTTTGGCAATCGATTTTTCATTACAAAGAATTTGGTTCTACGACTAGAGTGGAAGCGCTCTTGGTACACGGATGAAATAGTAGCAAAATCGGGACGTTTTTCAAAAGCGAATGATGGATCTGGCTCTTTTGAAGACGACATCGTTCGTAACAACTTGATAATCGGGGTTGGGTGGTTGTTCTAATGAAGTATATGTTTCCGTTCCTGTCAGGATTCCTTTTGATAGCGCTTTTTTCACCCTTGGGGCACGCGCGCTTTTACGACTCTGGTATCGGTGATCCACACAAAAATTCCTCCGTTGAATTCATATACAATACTCGCAAACCAGTCGTAAAAATTAAGGTCAAAAAAAAGCCGCCAATTACTTATCGTGCGAGGCAGAAGCGAATCTATAAACTCGCACAACAATCTCGTCGTCTCCCTCTTCCAGATGCCCCGGAGTATACTCCGCACCGTGGTCATGAAGTTGCCGAGCGCTATGTTGATTTTTTTAATGTTCCTAAGCATGGTCGACAGTTTGCAAAAGCGGATTTTAAGCTGAATAAAATTCGCACAGTGCCAAAGGATCCAAACTTCCTAGCGGCACAACGCTCAGACAAGCGAGCTTGGGCTCTATTAGATCTTTATAATGAAGAATATCGATTTGCAATGACAAACCTTTGGCAACTAGCTCTAAATAAAAGATCGCCTGGTCTCCAGCAACAGAAAGATGCTCTATTTGCAGGCATGGCTGCTTCCTTCAAGGAACGGCATCGCATGGCAATGATGGCTTTTGAATACGCCCTAAGAAAAGGACTTGCTAGGCCTGTCAAAGATAAGCGCCGTATGAAACGCCATATAAAGCGCCATGCGAAGTTCCGTATGAAGCGCCAAAAGGATAATCTTAAGTATCTGGACGTACTCTTGAGCCACGCATCGTATTTTAAGGATCAGGACTCCATCGATAAACTTGTTCGCATGGTGGACTCGCACCTACTTATCCGCATGCCGGTAAAAAAAGAACTAGATAAAATTGTATTTGCACTTGCTCGGAACAAGTATGCGACCAACGAGTCTGTTTTAAAACGCTTAGAGCAGCGACTATCTGAAAAGACTGAACTGAAAGAGAAAATGCAATTACTCCGTGCTCTTGCCTATATTGAGAACCGAAAACACAAAACTGCACTCCCCATGTTGAAGAAACTTGCTATGTCTGAGAATAAAAACATTCACCACGAGGCGCGTATCAATCTTGCTCGTTTGCTAGCGATGTTTTCTCAGTATAGCCAAGCCCTAAAGATCTATCGCTCTTTACCAATGGATTACCTAACACAAGTAGACGCATTGGTGGAAATTGCTTGGCTAGAGTTTGAGAATCAACAATATGATTTCTCCCTTGGGAAGAGTATTGGTCTGCAATCAAAATTTTTCTCCCATGCATTCATTCCAGAAGTCTACGTACTAGAGGCGTATTCTCGAAAATCTATGTGTGATTTCGGTGGTGCCGAGACTACAATCAATAAATTCAAGCAGGACTATACCCATGAAATTCGTGACCTTCGAAATCTCCTCCGCCGGAAGAAGCGCAATAAAAAATTCTCAATGTACGCTGAAATAAAAAATGCTTTTCGCAAGGAGAAAAACCAGCGCATGCGCCGATATGAACGTTATCTACTACAGGCTCCAGGCATCGCCTCTCGCCAGAAGGAACTCTTTGAGATCCAACAAGAATACCGCGATTTCCGTGACGAAACCTTGGCTAAGATTGTCGTCAACGATGAAAAGTATATGAAGAATCATGAATTCTTACTCGATACTTTCCATGACTACTATGTCCGGACAAAGAAGAAGTACTCACCAAAGATTGAAAGCGAAATCTACGAAGAGTTAAAATATTTGGATCACAAGCTTTTCACTCTATTCCAGCAAGCGGAATACTTACACTTAGATATTGCCGCTTCTGCTGATATTAACCATTCGCTACAATCGGCTATGAACTATCCAGTACTTCCGGAGAAGAAAGAAGAGCCACTACCTGTAACTATTAATCGCTGGGCTTTTGAAGACAACGAATTTTGGGAAGATGAAATTGGCTGGTTACGTGTCAAAAACCCATCGAAGTGTGTACCTAAAGATAACGATCAGGAAAAAATGGAGCATTCTCTAGCTGGAATTTAATCAATTTAACCCCTGATATGATAATTTAACTTCTATAATTTAGAGAAGCCAAATCCGGTAGCAATTGAGATCTGATAGCGCCGATCTACTCTTTGACCAGCATAGCTTCCTCGTTCCTCACCATATGATACGCCATTCACCTTCACTACACCCAGATCCACACCTGCGCCAAGAGTAAGCGACGACTGATTAAATCCAGCCTGCAACGAAATTATTGGAAGCTGTAGATTCATCCCGAAGTGCAAGTGTTTTACAAAATGCTCTTTATCAGTATTGATATTCAAGTGAGAATAGTCAAATGCTAGCGTCAATGCACTCGACGAGCGCGGATGTCCAAATCGGCGTGCCTCGCGTCGATTTGCAGCTCCCCCTATTGGAAACCTCGCAGCAAAGCCGGCAACCATATTCGGCTCAATCGGAGCAGGCCGCTCTACATCAGTATATTTACCAAATGTAGTGCGTCCAATATCGTGCCAAACAAAAGAGAAGATATATTCAGAGCGCCCCTTAAATGGCAATTGAAACTGAGCCCCTAACGTTGCACCTAATCCCAATCCAGATAATGAAAAACGATCCAGGATCTCGTCTGTATTTGCATTTATTAGATCGGCAATTACAATATCCTGTACGCCACCGGTTCGTCGTAAATAACGGAGAGACAATCCAAGGCGCAGGAGTTTAGTTCGGTTCTGTCCCCTGCCAAAACCAAAACCAAAACCCGCTGCAAACCCAAAATCTGTCGTATCTCGTATAGTTGTGATCGGCAATATTAAGTTTTGATTCTCAAACTCAACCGTACGTTGATAGATCAACGCCATAGCAACATGAGGGATCGTAAGTTGAGAAGTCGAGCCTAGTCGTGCGTGGATATGGCGCCCAGATAAGGCTTGGAACGTTGAAAGCCTCGTTCCGTCTTTTACTAGATTGACATACTGTTTATAGCGACGAACCGTTTCTCGGTTCACACCAATATTTAGTTCTGTAAACTGAAAGTCTACACCTTCGAAAAGAGCAAGTCCCGCCGGATTATAGTGCAGAGCTAACCAGTCGTCAGCCACAGCAGAATACGCACGCCCCATACCATAGGGCAAAGTACCTATTTCAACCCCATAGAGCTCTTTCGCCTCCGCTGTTTGATAAGGCAAATAGCAAGAAACGAATAAAACTAGCGGCAGTATTATTCGGCTACCAAGCCTCATTAATCCCTTCCACTATGCTAGTTGCATGGGCCGAAGCTATATTCGTTCCATTGCAAACAGTTCGATCCTTATATGCACAACTTTCGTCCACAGCCTCCTCACAGATTTTATCGATATCAGCCACGTTCTCCGTCAGGATGTCTACCGCTCGATAAAGTGCAGTCAATTTGCCCAATAGAATTACTTGTCTGAGTTTCATGTGAGGTGCACCTCCTGTTAGCCCCAGCATGACGATCCGAACCTAGATTGTACCGCACTACGTTAAGGAACTTAAAGCGGAAAGCAGGCGATGTGAGCCTTTTTCTAAGGTTTCTAGATCGGTGGCGAAAGAAAGCCGAACGCAGCGGTCCTCGCCAAACGCGCTGCCCGGCACAACGGCAACTAACGCGTCCTCTAGCAGGTAAGACGCTAGGTCTTGAGAATTTTCGAGGGTTTTTCCTTTCGGCGTCTTCTTACCGTACCAACGAGATAAATCGGGAAAACAATAGAAGGCGCCGTTCGGCGTTGGTATTTTAATGTCCTCATACTCTGTCAGAATAGCTAAGACTCGGTCTCGACGCTCTTGCATCGTCAGTCGCGTCTCTTCAATTTTGCCCTTCGGCAAATCGAGAGCAGTGATACTCGCATCTTGAACAAAACTTGTAATATTGGAAACGGACTGCCCCATTAACGAGCCTAGTGCTTTAATAATCGACTTATCTGCAGCGACGAACCCCACACGCCATCCGGTCATAGCGTGAGACTTTGACAACCCATTCATCGTTACTGTTCGTCTAAAAGCATCTGCAGAAAGTGAGGCAAACGGAACAAAAGCCTTATCCCTATAGACGAGTTCACTATAAATTTCATCCGAAACGACCAAAATGTTCGTTCCTTCTAATGATTTTGCAATGGCTTCCAAATCGTCTTTTGTCTGCACCGCTCCTGTTGGATTATTCGGCGAATTTAAAATAAGCATGCGAGTTTTCGGGGTAATTAACTCCTTCACCGCCTGTGGATTAATACGAAACCCCTCTTCCGGCTTCGTCGATAAGATTACAGGCTTGCCACCAGCAATTTCGACCATAACAGGATAGGAAACCCAATACGGTGCGGGAATAATCACTTCATCCTCGGGATTGATTGTCGCCAACATCAAATTGAACAGCCCCTGCTTCACACCGGCAGTAACAGTCAATTGGTCCATCTCATAGAGCAACCCCCAACGCTCTTTAAACCATGTTTGTACTCGTTGCCTTAACTGAACGGTGCCATGAGCAGGAGTATAGCGAGTGTTTCCTGCAGCCATTGCCGAGGTTGCCGACGCTTGGATGGATTCGTCCGTCGAAAAGTCTGTTTCACCTGCAGTTAGATTTATGACGTCAACCCCATCTTGTTTCATTTGTTTCGCCTTTGCATTAAGCGCAAGTGTCGCTGAAGGCTTAACCTTTGCCATACGTTTGGACAAATCGTTTACTGCCATGAACTAACTCCGTTTTTTTCCAAGTGCTTCTAAAACAGGGGACGGCACATACTCCGCCACCGAACCACCAAACTGGAGAACTTCCTTGAGAATCGATGAGCTAATAAAAAACCAGTCATGACCGGTGACCATAAAAAATGTGTCGACTTCTGGATTCAGGCCTCGATTCATCGACGCCATCATAAACTCGTTCTCAAAATCACCCGCAGCACGTAGTCCTCTCAGCACCGCAGACACGCCGTTATCCCGTGCATAGTCCATGATCAACCCCGTCGAAATATCTACGCGAATTCGTGGCTCATCCTTAAAGACCTCACGAATGAGCTTTACTCTTTCATCAACGGAAAAAAGACTCGACTTTGATTCTTGCTTACGAGGATTGGTCGCTACTACAACGACAATTTCATCAAAGGCACGCAGACCACGGTCGATAATGTCAACATGCCCATTCGTAATCGGATCAAAGGATCCCGGATACATAGCGATGCGCTTCATGGAGGCAAGATATCGAATTTCCTAGAAAATTTCATTAGGATTCTGGGCCAAATATCCGTAATGCTGCTGCTCCGACCTTGCGCTCATTGATTAATGCCCAACCCGGCGGTGAAGTTAAGTCTCGTTTTGGGTCATATTCGACAATGAACAAGCCATTTGGTCTCAATATCAGTTTCTCTGCGCAGAGAGAAATCATCTGATTTAATTCAGCAATATCGTATGGAGGGTCTGCAAACACGATATCGTAAGTGGAAGGTTTTGCCCATATTTTCGCCGTCGGCAATACCTGCCCAACTGTGATATGAGTGCTTTTTTCCGCTTGAAGGGCTGCAACATTCTCCTTCAAACAGCGGACGCTTTCTCGAGCATACTCCACAAATTGAACATGTTCCCCTCCACGACTCAAAAACTCCAGCCCCAACCCTCCAGCACCTGCATACAGATCTAGCCCGCGCATGCCAGAGAATTTAGCTGGAAGTCCACGCTTCATCTGAATAGACCCCAGCATTGAAAAGAGTGATTCTTTGGCTCGCCCAGCGCTGGGGCGCACTGATCTTGATTTAGGCACTCGCAGACGTCGCCCACGCCATTCGCCACCCATTATTGTGAGCACAGTTTAGGCCAATCGCTTGAGTGAAACTCTACCAGATAATACGCCTCGCCAGTCGAATCGGCAGTGCACAAAATTACTTTCAGTCCAACATTTTGATAGTTTTGCAGAGAGCTAATACCTCCGTCTGTGCTACGATGAGCCTCCTTTTCCAGAGGAGGAATATACTTGTCGCAAAACGCCCAGAATCCATTTATCCGGACCAGCGCTCTAGTATCGAGTAATGGCGCTGCTGCCTCTGGTGGCCGTGCGTCTGGACTCTTAGATTTTGGTTTTGTTAACAACAAGAACTCCAATCCCAAAAAACAAAATGTTGCTCTCAAAACAAGCAAACTACCCAACAAACCGTCTCCCGTAAAGTCGTCTCCCCAGAAGCAACATAAGCACTCTATCTGGGAACGTTGTTTATATCTCTTGGTGAATGATTTCTTAGAGAACCGGCGTGAAATCTTGCGCCTGAATCCCGGTAGACGCAAAGAGATTGAAGTCTACCTGCACGAACTAGGCGAGCTCGACTCTCATACTCCACTGGAAGTTTTCCTGACTGCAAACCCCACCTCCAACCGTGGATTAGCCTTTATTCGATTTGCTTGGGAAACCTCTATTCTTCAACTCTTTCAATTTTTATTGCTAAGGCGTTGGACAGACCAGGGCCGCGTTCCCAAAGATAACTCTGGTGAATGCTCCAAAAGAGTGAATTGGTTAATTTCCCAATACACGAAATCCAAAAATCCAACTCAACTCTCAGGGAGACAACGCTGGGGATTCTTGCGGATCAATCGCTACTCTTGGTTTAAGTCAACTCAAAAATCTTGGCAGCACCTATCTGATCTTTGCGAAGATTTAGAACTAAAGAATGCAGACTCTGCGTACTTGAGTTCGATACTGCTAGATTTAAGCCACGCAAAAGAACTCAACCATTTGCAAGGAATTGACTTTGCCACACATTCATTATCCACTTGGGAACTGTTCAAGCACCAAAATGATCTAGATGAAGATTCTCGGTTATTGAGCTCTATGCGCCATATTGACGACGCTGACTCTACTTTGGTTTGCGGACTTCTCCACGGTCAAGCATTGACTTCGATGTCAAAGATTCATGGTCAAGCGAAGTTGAATGGAGTGACCGCCGTAGCAAGTTCTGAGTTCGAACAATATATTTCTGAGTTACAAGTTCTCTGGAATACAGAACACGAAGAAGTACCAAATATACAAATATGCCCACTAAAGCATGTACTGAATAATGTAGCGAAGAGTTCTATGAATTCCATCGTTTTCTTTGGTTCGCAATACCCAAGCTTGGATATTGAATCAAAAATTTTTATAGATATTCATGGCAAATTGCAGGAGAACGGTAAGCTTCTTTTTGCATCCGATAGCTATTGGATAACCGAAAATACGCAAGCCGCAGAGAGGTTGCGAGTAGAAATTTTGAAAACAATGGCTGTACGCACGGTTATTGATCTTCGCTATTTGCACAACAAAAATCCGAAGCTTGCCCTGCCAAAGTGCCTTTTCTTGTTAGAACGAAACACTAGCAAGGAGTTCCGCGACAGTAACCGTCCACTAGTGATCAAAGCCATGGGACAAGCATGTCAAGCATCACTCATGCAAAAAATTTGGGAAATCATTTTGGAAGGGCTTCGAGACAATAAAGCTGCAGGCGAAATACAGTACGAAACCGTGGGCGAAGGCTTTGAAAAAATAAAAATAGAAATTATGTCGGCAGCCACTCTGCAGGGCCAACTAACCGCCTCACCATGGACAAGCTTAGCCGAGCCCGCTTTTTATCAAATTACTAGCAAGCTAAAGCGTCACCCATTTAGAACCGGGCAGCAAGGCGTCATACTCAAGCCACAAAAGTCTTCGAATATGTCCCAATCGCTACAACGTGCAGTTCAGTTTATCGAGGTTCCTGGCCGTGCTTTATATGCAAATGTCGACTGCAGGCCAATTTCCGCATCGGATACCATTTATTCGAATTACAACAATACCACCCAGCATGTTTTTCTTCCGGACATCTCCGTTGCTGAGAGTCCAGGCTTTTTAGCCTCCGTCATTAATTCTAGTCCTGTCCAATTTTGGTACCGTCTGGAGTGGGAACAGCTTTATGGAGCTGATGCCAAAAAAAATCGCACTCGCATGGGATCACAAATGTTAAAGCTACTTCCTATTGCGAAACTGTTTGAATTAGGTGCTGTAGTTACTTGCGATCATCAATCTGATGTTGTGATTGATGATTTAGAGCAATATCAAAACGAGGCTATTCGAATTTGCCAAAATGACTCCTGGACTACTGGAGAAGCAATAAAACTACAACGGATCCTTATTGACCTGGAAGAGAACTCTCAATATCACGTGAGTGTCGCTAAAGATTATATGCAGTACCTTTACCCAAACGAAGAGATTCAACGTTGGCATGTCCCAGAGTCATTGCCGGAAATCGATGCAGAACAGGCACTAATGGCACTTTCACATTTAGCACAGGCCCCACTGCGACAGCATCCATCGATACAAATCACTCCTGTGAAAAATATTGCTGACTTTAAGGTAACTAACTCAAAATTCACACGAGGCAATGGCGGCTATAGTGAGATTCTGCTCTATAGCGGACCAGAGTTAATGATGAGAATTCACGGACCATCCCTATTGATCAGAGCCACTGAGTCCAGCATACAAAATCGATTTAATAGACCTTGGTCAGAGGTATCGAAACGAATTGCTTTCCCGATTGATATAGGGCTAATGGCTAAGCAACTTAAAGAATTCGTCCATATGACCCAATCGGCAATTGGATCCGCATCGCGATCTATTCAGGTTTCAGATTACGTTTTCAGCCGCCTGTATGCACTCAATTGTGAGGGGCCAAACCTTGGCGACGCTCAAATCATTCGCAATCACTTGATGCCAAGAAATGCGACAGTTGATATTAGTGCGCGTACTGGGGATGATTTCGCATTTACCACTGAAGATGACTTCACATTTACAGGCAGGGCAGATAGGATGGAAGCATGCAGCTTCATTGCAGCCCAAGAGAGCAAATAATTTTTGATCAACTTAAGCTTGTTGAACGCAGACGCTCACGCGTCCTAGAGGCTGCCATTTCTCGATTCCCCTCACACAGCTTGCGCGATTATTTGCGATCGAAGTGCCCGGAGCTGTCCAGCTATCAGTTCAGAGAGCGTCTGGATGACGAAATGGATGATAGTGGCTCTAGTAGCTTTTTGGAAAAGCTTGCGCTTACGGTGCAAAGAAATGAAGCGATACAAGCGAGAGCACTGCTATCCTATCCCCAGATTGATGCCGAGAAGATAAAAGTAGTAATTTTTGAAGGCGCGCAAGTGGCTGGGCAAGACGCGGCCAGAAACTATCTACGAAGCTCAAAAAAAATAAGGAAACTGAGCCCTATAAATCTATCTAATTTATATTCAATTTTGAATCACCTAGTATTTTTTGAGCTCCCTAATGAGCGAAGCGCCTTTTCCACGATAAGGCCACTAAGTGATATCTCAATTCACTTCCGAAAATGTGTACATATAAATGCTTGGAACGAGGCAGAGGTTAATACAAAATTTATGTGCCAAGTGGAACAATCCTGGATTCAAGGAATTTTGGAACTGATTCGCCCAGACATAACTTTGATTCGAGTTAGTTCAATTGCGTATGGAGATTCATACGGCCGGGACAAGTATATTCCGCGTGATAAAAATGTTGCGCTTTAATTATAATAATTTTAGTTGTAATAAATAAGGCATGATCATCTTTAGTCGAGATACGCCCAAAAGTTGTGGGTCAGAGCCTAGGCAACCCCCTCTTGGTTGGAT